>ERZ825896.1625-NODE-1625-length-24387-cov-6.876788_pt1 | contig 24387 bp, 15 predicted proteins | sample MGYA00519858_ERZ825896 | MGnify/ENA primary metagenome ERZ825896 (study PRJEB31778, sample SAMEA3449214) | human gut metagenome | biome: human gut; feature: human-associated habitat; material: faeces | place: United Kingdom | collected 2010/2012 ...
CGCACCTCGCTCGCCGTATCGGCACTTAGAATTATGCGGTATTGCCTTTACTTTTGCCCCCCGGCAGGATATACTTAAAAGCAGAACAATACGGGCAGCCAGAAGCCCGGCCAAATATAAGGATGTGTTATCATGAACCTGAAAGGCAAAACCATTGTGCTGGGCATTACCGGCGGGATTGCTGCTTATAAAATGCCCAATGTGGCCCATGCCTTGGCCAAAGCCGGCGCCAATGTGCATGTGCTGATGACCAAAAACGCCACGGAGTTTATCACCCCGCTGGTGTTTGAAACCCTGACCAACAACCGCTGCATTGTGGATACCTTTGACCGCAACTTCCAGTATGATGTGGCCCATGTTTCGCTGGCCAACGCGGCGGATTTGATGCTGATCGCCCCGGCAACCGCAAATGTGATCGCCAAGCTGGCCCACGGCCTGGCGGATGACATGCTGACCACCGTTACCCTGGCGGCCCGCTGCCCCAAGCTGGTGGCCCCCGCCATGAACACCCATATGCTGGAAAACCCCATCACCCAGGATAACCTGAAAACGCTGGAACATTACGGTTTCACCGTCATTCCCTCCGGTTCCGGCCTGTTGGCCTGCGGCGATACGGGCTCCGGCCGCCTGCCCGATGAGGGTGTTCTGGTGGACTATGTGGCACGGGAGCTGGAACACGAAAAAGACATGCAGGGCATGAAAGTGGTGGTTTCCGCTGGCGGCACCCGCGAACCGATGGACCCGGTGCGCTACCTGACAAACCATTCCACCGGCAAAATGGGCTATGCCGTGGCCCGCGCCTGTATGCTGCGCGGCGCGGATGTGACGCTGCTGACATCTTCCGACTTGCCGCCGGTTCCGTTTGTCAAAATGGTGCCTTTTGCCACCGCGGCAGAACTGTTTGAAGCTGTCAAGGCCAACGCCATGGATGCGGATGCCCTGGTGATGGCCGCCGCTGTGGCGGACTACCGCCCGGCCCAGGTGGCGCAGGATAAGATCAAAAAGCACGATGGTGAACTTTCAATTGAGTTGGAACGCACGGATGACATTCTGGGCTGGGTCGGCGAGCACAAGCCGGAGCAGTTGTTTGTCTGCGGCTTTTCGATGGAAACGAAAGATCTGATCGAAAATTCTACTGCCAAGCTGCACAAGAAAAACATGGATATGATTGTGGCCAACAATGTCAAGGTGCCCGGCGCCGGTTTTGGCGTGGATACCAACGTTGTAACCCTGATTACCGAAAGCATTTCCACCGCGCTGCCGCTGCAAAGCAAGGATGATGTTGCCATGCACATTGCGGACGTCATTGTGGAAGCAAAGCGGAAAAAACAGAAAAAGTAAAGCTGCCCCCGCAAAAGAAACGAAGCAGCAAAAGAATAAGCTGATTTGGCACCTCTGCAGCCGCGCAGGGGTGCTTTTGCATGTGCACACAATTTTCACATCCTGGCAAAAAAACGACGCACAATTTTCACAAATAGGCAGTATACTTCTGGATAGTTCAGGGGTACGCCTGCCCTGCGGCGGGCGGCCCCCAAGAAAAGGGGAGTGCATCCATTGATCGAAGTCAAGCATTTGACCAAGCGTTACGGAAAACACACCGCGGTCGATGATATCAGCTTCACTGTGCAGGACGGCTGTATTTACGGCCTGCTGGGGCCCAACGGCGCCGGAAAATCCACCACAATGAACATGATCACCGGGTATCTTGCGCCCACGGGCGGCACCGTTGCCATTGACGGCCATGATGTTCAGGAAGAGCCCAAGGAGGCCAAAGCCTGCATCGGCTACCTGCCGGAAATTCCGCCGCTGTATACCGATATGACCGTGCAGGAATACCTGCTGTTTGTCAGCGAGCTGAAAGGCAAAAAGAAAAAAGCGGACCGCGTGCAGGATGTAGCGCAGGCCGTGCAGCGCGCTGGGCTGCAGGAGATGGAAAAGCGGCTGATCCGCAACCTTTCCAAAGGCTACCGCCAGCGCGTTGGCATTGCCGCTGCGCTGCTGGGCAGCCCCAAGGTGATCATTCTGGACGAACCCACCGTTGGCCTAGACCCCGCCCAGATGATCGAGATCCGCAACCTCATCCATGACCTGGGAGAGACCCACACCGTCATCCTTTCCAGCCATATCCTGAGCGAAGTGCAGACGATCTGTGACCGCGTGCTGATTATTGCGCACGGTAAAGTGGCCGCCCAGGGCACGCCGGAAGAGCTGGCCGCCCAGTTGGCTGCCCGCGGCATGATTGCCGCCACGGCACTTGGCACCAAAGAACAGATTCTGGCCGCTGCCGCCAAGGTGGAGGGCCTGACCGACCTGCGCGTGACCGCAGAAAAGGGCGATGAAGTCAGCTTTACCGCCACCAGCACCGCCGGTGCAGACCTGCGCGCGGCCCTGTCTAAGGCGCTGGCCGAAGCTGGCTGCCCGGTTGTGTCCTTGACAAGCGATACGATGAGTTTGGAGGATATCTTCCTACAGATCACCGAGACTGCACCGGAGGAAGCCCAGCCGGAAGAAACCGAAGAACCGGCTCCGGAAGCGGCTGCCGCACAGCCGGAACAGTCTGCTGAGCCTGCCGAACCGCAGGCCCCGGCGGATGATACTCCGGAACAACCGGAAGCCGAAAACGACCAAAAGGAGGAAGAGTGAGCCATGTTTGCCATTTTTAAGCGGGAACTGCGCAGCTATTTCACCAGCCTGGTCGGCTATGTTGTCATTGGTGTTATGCTGGCGTTTACCGGGTTGTATTACTCCGCCAACTGCCTGGTGTATGGCACGTCGGATTTTTCAACCGTTTTGTATTCTACCACGCTGGTCATGCTGTTTTTGCTGCCGGCGCTGACCATGCGCAGCTTTGCGGATGAACGCCGCAATAAAACCGACCAGCTGCTGCTCACCAGCCCGGTGGGTATCCCTTCTATCGTGATGGGTAAGTACTTTGCCCAGCTGGCGGTGTTTGCCGTGCCCATGGCGGCAGCGGCCATCATGCCGCTGGTGCTCACGGCCTTTGGCACCATCTCCCTTACCAGCGCTTACGCCACCTGGCTGGCGTACTTTTTGATGGGCGCTGCCTGCATTGCCATCGGCACCTTTGTCTCCGCCCTGACGGAAAACCAGATCATTGCGTACCTGGCTACTTTTGGTGCGCTGCTGATCTGCTACCTGATGAACGGCATCAAGAGCCTGTTCACCAGCGGCAACACGCTGGCATTCATCGTGTTCTGCGTGGTGCTGGCGGTTGTGGCTCTGCTGGTCGGTCTGGCCTGCAAAAATGTCACGGTGGGCAGCGCGGTGTTCTGCGGCGGTGCCGTGGTGCTGGTGCTGCTGTTTAAGCTGCGCCCGGCCTGGCTGTTGACCGGCTTTAACAGCGTGCTTGGCGCGCTGGCACTGTTCCAGCCGTTTACGGATTTTGTGGGCGGCATGTTCAGCGTGACCGGCATTGTGTATTATCTATCGGTGGCGGGGCTGTTCCTCTTCCTGACGGGTCAGGCACTGGAACGCCGCCGCTGGAATTAAAGAGGGGGGTCCGACGATGAACTTTAAGAAAAAGAACGCGGCCAATGCCCCTGCCCCTAACCAGGCACAGCAGGCAGCGCGCCGCCGCAGCCTGCGCAGCGGTGCTTACGCCAGCGTGCTGGCCGTTGTGGTGCTGGTGCTGGTAATTCTGCTCAACCTTGTGGTGGGCGCGGTGCCCACCAAGTTTACCCAGTTTGATATTTCCACCGGCAAAATGTTCACCCTGAGCGATACCACCAAAACCATGCTGCAGGAACTGAACACCGATGTGACCGCCTATTACCTGGCGGAAACCGGCAACGAGGATTCCAACATTACGCGAATTCTGGACCGCTATGCGGGCGAAAGCAGCCATTTTACCTGGCAGCAGCGCGACCCCGCGCTGTACCCCACCTTTGCACAGCAGTATGACGCGCAGAACGCAAGCTCCTCCAGCGTGATCCTTGTATGCGGGGATAACCACACCGTGGTGGACTACAATGATATGTATACGGCGGATTATTCCAGCTATTATACCACCGGCAGTTACACAATGAGCTTCTCCGCTGAGAACGCGCTGTCCTCCGGCATTGCCAAGGTCACGCGGGAGAACAGCTATGTGCTGTACCAGCTGACCGGCCACGGCGAATCCAGCCTGGAAAGCGATTTTACCGAAACGCTGGATAATTCCGGCGTTACCATGCAGGACCTGAACCTGCTGACCACCGATACAGTGCCCGAAGATGCCGCAGCCCTGCTGATCAACGACCCGCAGGCGGACCTTTCCACCCTGGATGCCGCTGCCATCAAGACCTATCTGGAAAACGGCGGCCACCTGTTTGTGACCACCGATCTGACGGTGAGCACCCCCAACCTGGATGCCCTGCTGGCAGAGTACGGCATGACCCGCCAGGAAGGCCTTGTGATTGAAAACGACAGCAACTATTACCTTTACGGCACTGCACAGACGTGCCTTTTGCCGAACTTGAGTTCTAACGAGATCACCGCGGGCGTGACCGACGGCATGCATGTCTTTACCCCCGTGGCACAGGGCATTGTGAAAGGCGACAGCACCGATGACCTGACCCTGACCACCCTGCTGAGCACCAGCAGCACGGCATACTCCATGCAGGATTACGCCGAGGCTACCACCGCCGAGCAGGGGGCAAATGATCCCAACGGCCCCTTTAACATTGCCGTTGCCGCAAGCAACAGCGCTACCGGCGCCAAAGTGGTGTGGGTGAACTGCCCCAACATGCTGAACAGCAAGATGAACAGCGCGGTTTCCGGCGGCAATGCCCAGCTGTTGACCAGCGCCGTGAACTGGATGACCGGCGAGGGTGTGGTGATCGACAGCAAGAGCATGAGTGCCGAAACCCTGATGGTGCCGGGCAGATCGATTAAGCTGCTTGGCCTGCTGTTTACCATTGTGGTGCCGCTGGCCTTTATCGTGGCCGGTATTGCCATCACTTTGGTGCGCCGCCGCCGTTGATATTTCCAGTGCCGCAGAAACCTTAGGAGATAACAGCCAATGAACACAAAGAAAATGTTGCCCCTTTTTGTGCTGGTTCCCGTGGTGGTTGTGCTGGGCGTTGCCCTTGGTGTGCTAAACCATGCAGACACCGAGGAAGAGGATACCAGCATTGCACTGTGCAGCCTGGATGCTGACAGTGTGATCGCGATTGCCTACAAAGACGCCAGCGATGGCGCAACGTTGGAATCCGCCCTGACCAAAACGGATGATACCTGGACACTGGATTCTGACCCCGCGCTGCCCCTTGACCAGAGTAAGGCCCAAGGCGTTGCCGACAGCATGACCGCTCTGACCGCGCTGCGCGAACTGAGCGATGACGCCGACGTTGCCAGCATGGGCTTTGATACCCCGACTTATGAGCTGAGCCTGAAAACGGCAGATACCGAATGGACGCTGACCGTTGGCAGCAAGAACTCCATCACAAACAACTGGTATGCCCGCCTGAGCGCAGACGGCCCGGTGTATACGCTGGACAGTTCGGCCCTGAGCGGCATCTGCAAAACCGCAAAGCAGCTGTATGCCGCCCAGAGCATTACGGACATAGATGTGGACGATGTGACCAAGATGGTGGTGCAGACCGCCAACGGCGGAACCCTGAGCTTTGCCCAGAATGACAGCACCTGGACGCTGACGGATGATGCGGAGTATAACCTGAATCAGGATATCGTCAAAAAGATGGCGAACACCATCTGCGATCTGAAAACCAAGTGGAGCGTGACCGAACCGCAGGCCGATGCCGTGTATGGTCTGGATACCCCCAATGCCATCGTTACCCTGATCGCATCGGATGGCACCAGCATCCAGTGCAGCTTTGGCGGCAACGACGCCGAGGACGATACCCTGTGCTACCTGCGCAGCTCCGGCGCAGCAGGCGTTGTGTATGAAGTGAGCACTGACGCCCTGAACGCCTTTGCCTATGACAAGGCAGCGCTGGAAGCCGAGGAGGAAGCCACCCCCGAAACCACCGATGTTGCCGCCGAAGACCCGGTTGGCAATGACAATACCGTTGATGATGAATAATCGGTCCGGCAGCAAAGCCTGAACCAATGCAAAGCCCCCGGCATGGTGCCAAACCACTGTGCCGAGGGCTTTTTGCAGAGTAATGCGGGATTTTACCACTTGATTCCTGTAAATTCCGTTCCATTCTGCCGCGAAGCATGGTATAATCAAAATACAATAAAACACGCCGCAAGGCCAGCATATGCAGCAGGGCGCGTTGTGCGGGGAAAATGGCATTTCCCTATAGTGACCGCAGGGGCGCACATTGTGCACCCGCCAACTTAAGGCAAAGATATTTCCCTGTGAAAATATGGATAGGGAAAATGCCTTTTATGTAACAATTTGGATGACTTCTTCGTTTATCTTATTAGAGGATACACCCTAGACAAACAGCAGGGGGCGGTAAGCATGAAAAAAAGATTCGCGGCATTTGTGTCAACCGTTTTGGCGGCAGTCTTGTGCGCCTGTTCTGCTGCCCCAAAAGATGTACTCCCCAATAAGGCGGCCCAGCCGACCGAAGCACCAACACAGCAAGCCCAAACCACGCAGGCAGCACCCACGGAACAGCCCACCCCGGAGCCGGACCCCGTGCAGCAGCTGCTGGAGGAGATGACGCTGGAACAAAAGGTGGGGCAGCTCTTTCTTGTTCGACCCGATTCCCTGGACTTGAGCCAAACGCAGGACCAGATCAACGATGCCAAGGCGGACGGCGTGACCGATCTGACGGATGCCATGCGCCAGACTTTGGCGGAGTACCCGGTGGGCGGCGTGGTGATCTTTGGCAAAAATCTGGAAAGCCCGCAGCAGATCACCCAATTCCTGGACGATTTGCAGCAGGCGAGCGATACGCCGCTTTTTACTGCCATTGATGAGGAGGGCGGCCTGGTGGCGCGCCTTGCCAACAATGCCGCGTTTGACCTGCCCCAATACGAGAGCGCTGCGGCGGTGGGAACATCCGGTAACCCGGAAGATGCCCGCGCCATGGGCCGCACCATTGGCGGCTACTTAAAAGAATACGGCTTTAACCTGGATTTTGCCCCTGTGGCCGATGTGAACACCAACCCCGATAACCCGGTCATCGGTACCCGCGCGTTCAGCAGTGAACCGCAGACCGCTGCCGACCTTGTGGGCGGGGCGTGCGCCGGGTTTGCCGATGCGGGCATTGCCTGCACCCTCAAGCATTTCCCCGGCCATGGCGATACCAGCGAGGATACCCACGTTGGCACCGTAACGCTGAACAAAACGCTGGATGACCTGCGCAGCTGTGAGCTGGTGCCCTTTGCCCAAAATGTGAACAATACTCCGCTGATTATGGCGGCCCACATTACCGTGCCGCAGGTAACAGGGGACGATACCCCGGCCTCCCTTTCCAGCGTTATGCTGACCGATCTTTTGCGCGGGGAGTTGGGCTATCAGGGCTTGATCGTGACGGATTCGCTGGCGATGCAGGCCATCACCGATGCGTATACCCCCGGCCAGGCGGCGGTCAAGGCGCTGCAGGCCGGTGCAGACCTGCTGCTGATGCCCAACGGCCTTGCCGATGCCTATACCGCCGTGCTGGAAGCTGTGCAGGATGGTACCATCCCCCAGCAGCGACTGGACGAAAGCGTGCAGCGCATTTTGCAGTGCAAATACCAATACGGCATCCTGACGCAGTAACGCGGTGCCGTTTATAAGGAGAATGAAAATGCCCAAGTATACAGTAGACGGTTCGTTTTTTGTGCAGCAGCTTTCCGGCATCCAGCGCTATGCGCGGGAAATACTCGTTGCCATGGACCCCATGCTGGAACCCGGCGAGCTGGAAGTGGCGGTTCCGCCGGATTGTATCGTTCCCGAATACCGCAATATCAAGGTGGTCACCCTGCCGCAGTCCAGCGGCATTTTGGGCTGGCAGCGGGTGTATGGCCGATATCTGGCCCAAAGCGGGCGCTGCTGGCTGGGCATGTGCAACGTTATTCCCATGTTCCACCGTGGGAACGAGGGCATTGCCGTGGTGCATGATGTGTGCTATAAAGCACGCCCGGATTTTTATACCGACCTGCGCGGCCGCACCAGCGCTGTCTGGCACTGCATGCAGTATGCGGCCATTGCCAAAAAGGCCAGAAAAATCGTGACGGTCTCGGAATTTTCCAAAAGCGAGATCGTGAAATATTACCATGTGAACCCCGAAAAGATCACCGTGGTGTATAACGCCTGGCAGCATATGCAGCGCGTGCGCCCTGACCCCATGCTGTTTGGTGAGTACAGCAAGTGGCCGCAGCTGAAAAAGGGCGAGTATTATTTCTCAATGTCCAACCTACTTAAAAATAAGAACTTTCCCTGGGTGCTGCGCGCTGCGCAGAGCAAACCCCAGGTTATGTTTGCAATTGCGGGCGGCGGCAGCCTTGCCAAAGAGGCCGCTGCCCTGGGGCTGGACCACCTGAACAACGTGATGTACCTTGGCTATGTGACGGACGGCGAAGCCAAAAGCCTGATGGAAAACTGCAAGGCGTTTTTGTTCCCCACGCTGTATGAGGGGTTCGGCATCCCCCCGCTGGAAGCCATTGCCTGTGGTGCTCCACGCGTGATGGTGAGCAATACCCCCTGCATGCGGGAAATTTACGGCTCCCACGCTGATTACATTGACCTTTCCACCAACCACGGCAGTGTGGACCATGTAACCCCCGGCCGGGATGCCGCTGCCGTACTGCAAAAATACTCGTGGGAAGGCAGCGCCCGCCGCATGCTGGAGGTGCTGCGCGAGCCATGACCGTAACGATACCGGGTGATTTCGATCTGCAAAAAATAGCCGCCAGCGGCCAGGCGTTCCGCATTGCGCAAACGCCGCAGGGCTGGCGGTTTTTGGCCGGGGATAAGCTTTTGTACCTGCAGCCCGGCAGCGGTGATACGTATACAGCCAGCTGTACCCCGGAAGAATGGCAGGGCTTCTGGCACCGCTATTTTGATTTGAACCGCAATTATGCGGCCATCCGCGCCGCGGTGCCCAAACAGGATGCCTATCTTTGCGCAGCGGCCCGGGCCGGGGCGGGCATCCGCATTCTGCGCCAGGACGCCTGGGAGATGCTGGTTACCTTTATCATCAGCCAGCGCAAAAATATCCCGGCCATTCAGGCTTGTGTGGAAACGCTGTGTACCCGGTACGGTGCGCCGCTGCTGCAGCCGGGCGGGAATGTGCTGTATGCGTTCCCAACGGCGCAGGCGCTCGCCGCGGCAGGGGAGCAGGCATTGCGGGACTGCGCGCTGGGCTACCGCGCCCCGTATGTTCTGGCTGCCGCCCAGGCGGTTGCAGTGGGAACGCTGGACCTTGCCGCGCTGGAAACCCTGCCCGATGCCCGGCTGCTGGAAGCTTTGATGCAGCAGCACGGCGTGGGCATCAAGGTGGCCAACTGCGTAGCCCTGTTTGCCTATGGCCGCATGGAGTGTGCCCCCGTGGATGTGTGGATCCAGCGTGTGATCGACCAGCATTACGCCGGGCAGAACCCATTCCCAGCCTATGGCAACGCCGGAATTTTGCAGCAGTGGATGTTCTATTTCGCCCGTTCCGAAAAGGAACGGGTGAAATAGAAAGAATAATGAAAAAAGAATAAAGAATAATGCAGGTGGACCGCAGTGCTGCGCACGGCTCAGAAATATTAGTGCTCTATATTTGACAGAACTCTAATATTTTTGAGCGTTGTGCCAGCAACGCGGTCCACCTGCATTTTTAATTATTCTTTATTACTTATTCATTTGGCAAATATTCATTTGCCAACCGCCCTGTCCATTCTCCGGTATTGCAGCGCTTCCATCAGCTCTGCGGCGCCGATCTGTTCCACGCCGTTCATGTCGGCAATGGTGCGGGCAACGCGCAGGATGCGGTCATAGGCGCGGGCGCTGTAGCCCATGCGTTCAAACGCACCGCGCAGCAGCTTTTCAGCAGCGGGCGCAAGCGGGCAGTAGCGGCGCAGCATACCGCTGGGCAGCTGGGCGTTGCAGGTAAAGCCAAGGCCTTGGTAGCGCTGGGCCTGCATGGCGCGTACCGCGGCCACCCGCGTGCGGATGTCAGCGCTCGGCTCGCCGCCGGTTTTGGCGGCAAGGGCGTCGTACTCCACGGGGCGGGCTTCCACATGCAGGTCAATGCGGTCCAGCAGCGGGCCGGAAATCCGCTGCCGGTAGCGCTCGATCGCACTGGGCGTGCAGCTGCATTCCCGCACGCCGGAACCATAATACCCGCACTTGCAGGGGTTCATGGCGGCAACCAGCATAAAACGGCAGGGGTAGGTGGCGGTGCCGTGTACCCGGCTCACGGAGATGCACCCGTCCTCGATTGGCTGGCGCAGCACCTCCAACGCTTCGCGGCTGAACTCTGGTAGCTCGTCCAAAAACAGTACGCCGTTGTGGGCCAAGCTGACCTCGCCGGGGCGGGGCACCGTGCCGCCGCCCGCAATGGCTGCGGCGCTGACACTGTGGTGCGGGCTGCGGAACGGCCGCTGCTGCAATAATCCAGTCCCGGCCTGCACCAGCCCGGCAACGGAATAGATCGCGGTGGTTTCCAGCGCTTCCTCATAACTGAGCGGCGGCAGGATGCCCGGCAGGCGCTTGGCCAGCATGCTTTTGCCGGTGCCCGGCGGGCCCACCATCAACAGGTTGTGCCCACCCGCAGCGGCAACTTCCAGCGCGCGGCGGGCCTCCGCCTGGCCGCGCACATCCGCAAAATCGGGGCCAAGCCACTGCCCGGCGGCATCGTATCCTGTGCGGCTGGCGGGGCTGAGCTTTGCCTGCCCCGCTAGGTGGCGGATCACATCCGCAGCGCTGCGGGCGGGGTAAACGGTCAGCTGCTCGGCCACGGCGGCTTCGGCGGCGTTTTCGGCAGGAACAAACAGCTCGGTCACGCCCGCCTTTTGGGCGGCAAGGGCCATGGGCAGGGCACCGGCAATGGGGCGCAGTGTGCCATCCAGCCCAAGCTCACCCAAAAATGCCTGGTGCGGCTCTGGCTGTGGGATGTACTGCTGCGCCGCCAAAATGCCGATGAACACCGGCAGGTCATACAAACTGCCGGTCTTGCGCACATCGGCGGGGGCCAGGTTGACGGTAACATGGCTGGCGGGCCAGGGGCAGTTCAGGTTTTTGATGGCGCTGCGCACCCGCTCACTGCTTTCCTTCACGGCGGAATCCGGCAGGCCCACCATGGCAAATTTGGGCAGACCGCCGCTGATGTGGGTTTCCACGGTAACGGGGTAGCCATCCAGCCCCGTTACCCCCAGGCTGACAACGTGTGCATACATGGCGCAGCCAACTCCTTTTTTTCAACAAATTGCGTACTTTGATTATTTTCAGTATATCCTGTTCCGCCCGCGGCGGCAAGCATATTTTTTGTGCCCAAAATCTGCCTTGACGCTGTAGGGTAAAAAACAGGTAAAGCTCCGGCAAAAAGCCGGAATTCCAGCTTTTTTTGATTGACAACGCAAACTAAAATTGATATATTTAATTTGAACAAGTAAATTTACCCAAAACTTTTACAGGGTAAGAAAGTGATGGTGTCCAAAATGTATAAAGAAATGTACAGCCGTTGGCTTGCTGCCAACCTGGATGACCCCGACCTGAAGCCGGAGCTGGAATCGATTCAGAACGATGACGCTGCCATTCAGGATCGTTTTGCCGTTGCCCTTAAGTTCGGCACTGCCGGTCTGCGCGGTGTGATCGGTGCCGGTACCAACCGCATGAACGTGTATGTTGTGCGCCAGGCTACCCAGGGCCTTGCCAACTGGGTCAAGACCCAGGGCGGCACCCAGACCGTTGCTATCAGCTATGACAGCCGCATCAAGAGCGATGTGTTTGCCAAGGCTGCTGCCGAAGTTCTGGCCGCCAACGGCGTAAAGGTGCGCATTTACAGCGCCCTGATGCCGGTTCCCGCACTGAGCTTTGCTACCCGGTATTATAACTGCAACGCCGGCATCATGGTAACGGCATCCCACAACCCGGCCAAGTACAACGGCTATAAGGCCTACGGCCCCGATGGCTGCCAGATGACCGATGAGGCCGCTGACATCGTGTACGCCGAAATCCAGAAGACCGACATCCTGACCGGCGCCAAAACCATGCCGTTTGCCGAGGGGCTGGAAAAGGGAATCATCGAATACGTTGGCGATGACTGCATCAACGCCCTGTACGAAGCAATCGAAGCCCGCTCCATCCGTCCCGGTATCTGCAAGACCGCCGGCCTGAAGCTGGTTTACAGCCCGCTGAACGGCTCCGGCCTGGTTCCGGTCACCCATGTTCTGCATGACATCGGCATTACCGATATCACCGTTGTGCCGGAACAGGAAAAGCCGGACGGCAATTTCCCCACCTGCCCGTACCCCAACCCCGAAATTTTCGAGGCTCTGCGCCTTGGCCTGGAACTGGCCGAAAAGTCTGGTGCAGACCTGATGCTGGCCACTGACCCCGATGCTGACCGCGTTGGCATTGCCGTTAAGTGCAAGGATGGCAGCTATGAGCTGCTTTCCGGCAACGAAGTCGGCGTTCTGCTGCTGGATTACATCTGCGCGGGCCGCATTGAGCAGGGAACCATGCCCAAAGACCCCGTCATGTGCAAGTCCATCGTGTCCACCCCGCTGGCGGACAAGGTGGCCGAGCATTACGGTGTTGAGTGCCGCAATGTGCTGACCGGCTTTAAGTGGATCGGCGATCAGATCGCCAAGCTGGAAGCTGCTGGTCAGGTTGACCGCTTCATCTTTGGCTTTGAGGAAAGCTATGGCTACCTGGCTGGTCCTTACGTCCGCGATAAGGATGCCATCATCGGCTCTATGCTGATTTGCGAAATGGCTGCTTATTACCGCGCAAAGGGCAGTTCCATCAAGGAAGAGCTGGAGCGCATTTACGCCGAGTATGGCCGCTACCTGAACAAGGTTGACAGCTTTGAGTTCCCGGGCCTGTCCGGCATGGACAAGATGGCGAGCATTATGTCCGGCCTGCGCGAGAACCCGCCCAAGGACTTTGGCGGTGACGCCGTTGTAAAGGTTGTGGACTATAAAAAGCCTGAAGAGACCGGTCTGCCCGCCGCCAACGTGCTGATCTACACCCTGGCATCCGGCTGCACCGTTGTGGTGCGCCCCTCCGGCACCGAGCCGAAGATCAAGACCTACTTTACCACCAAGGGCAAAGACTTGGCCGAAGCCGAAGCCAAGAAAGAAGAACTGGCCGCTGCCGTTAAGCCGCTGCTGGCATAATGTGATTCCATAGGTTTGGCGCTTTTGGGCCGCCTGCTGTAATACGCAGACGGCCTTTTTTGTATGCAGCCCCCTAGCCGCCGCAGTGAGGAAATAACGCGCATTTTCAGGCTCCGCTTGGGGAATCACTCCTCAGTCACCTTCGGCGACAGCTCCCCTCGAAGGGGAGCCAAAGGCTTTGCGGAAAATTGTTGCGGCATCTGCTGCAAGGCTCCGGAACGGTCAAGACCGTTCCCTACAGAGCATTTTATTGTGTGCGGCCAACCCACAAACACCCAGTAGGGCGGGGGTACCCGACTCCGCCGGAAACTTACCGGAGCAGATACAAAAAACGTGTGATGTACTTTGCCCCACAGTAGGAGACGGCGTCCTCGACGTCCCGGATGGGCATATAAATGATTGCACTTTTGCTGGCAATTTGCCGCCGCAAAAGGTTGCCCGCACTACTTGACAAAACACAAAAACTCTGGTAAAATACTCTAGCAATCGTTCAGAGGGCTGCTCCACACGCACAGGATGGCGTCTGCTGGTAGCCGAAATTCGAAGATTGTGATGAGCACATATATCAAGTATGGCTCCCTTTAGTCATGATCGAGAAAGAGGTGAAATGAAAATGAAGCAGGGTATTCATCCCAACTATGTGGATTGCACCATTACCTGCGCATGCGGCAACGTGATCCATACCCGCGATACCAAGCCGGAGATCCGCGTTGAAGTTTGCAGCAAGTGCCATCCCTTCTACACTGGCAAGCAGAAGCTGGTTGACACCGGCGGACGTGTTGAGCGCTTTAAGCGCCGCTACGCCAACAAGGCTGGCAAGTAATTGCATTAAGGTTTTGTATACCGCAGATGGCAACATCTGCGGTATTTTTTTCAAATACATCATCTTGCATCTCAAAGGAGAACCCCCTATGCCGGACTATCAAACGATCCGCGGTATTTCCACCTTTGAATATGAAGAAAAGCGCTCCCGCTTTATTGCTTCCGCTGCGTTTGCCGATACCGAGGAAGCTGCCCTTGCCCACCTGAACCGCATCAAAGCGGCCAACCGCACCGCGCGGCATAATGTGTATGCCTATGTTCTGCGCGAGGGTGGCCGCACCCGCTACAGTGATGACGGCGAACCCGCCAAAACCGCCGGTACCCCCGTGCTGGAAGCTATCGGCCATGCGGGGCTTTCGGATGTGATCGTGGTGGTTACGCGGTACTTTGGCGGAGTTCTGCTGGGTACCGGCGGGCTGGTGCGGGCCTACACCGCGGCGGCATCCGGAGCCTTGCAGCAGGCGGAGATTGTCAGCATGCGGCTGGTGACGGATTGCGCCGTGACCGTGCCATACCCCAAGTTTGAACAGGCCCAGCGGATGATCGCAGCCGCCGGGGCCAAACTGCAGGAACCGGAGTATGCCGACGCTGTGACCCTGCGCTGGCGCATGCCTGCCGGAACCGAAGAAGCCCTGTGCCATGACCTGAGCGAGCTGACCCGCGGCAGTGCCGAAGTGACGATCAGCAAACCACTTTACGCAGCTTTTTGATGCTGCGCAGTCATTTCTGGCAAGAAAGCAGAATTTCCCATGAAATTTTTACATTTCATACAAGTGTTTGGCGGCTTTTTATCGTATTTATAATATAGAGAGCCGTTTTTGGGCATGATATGCCCAACGGGGAACCGGATAGGGGAAAGGAGGCTGCGCCGTGACTGTGCGGGAAGAAACCCAGACAATTGAACGCCTGACCTTAAGCCCCTATGCCGCTTTAAGTGAGCAGAGCTTTGGCCGCCGCACCCCGGAACCGGAAGATGACCTGCGGACCTGCTACCAGCGTGACAGGGACAGAATTTTGCACTGTAAAAGTTTCCGGCGGTTGAAGCAGAAAACACAAGTGTTTCTTTCGCCGGAGGGCGACCACTACCGCACCCGGCTGACCCACACGCTGGAAGTTAGCCAGATTGCCCGAACCATTGCCCGCGCCCTGCGGCTGAATGAGGACCTGACCGAAGCCATTGCCCTGGGGCATGATCTTGGCCACACCCCATACGGCCACGCGGGGGAGCGCGCACTGAACCGGCTGTGCCCCGGCGGGTTTACCCACTACCGCCAAAGCCTGCGGGTGGTGGACTACCTGGAAAAGGACGGTAAGGGCCTGAACCTTTGCTGGGAGGTGCGCAACGGGATTATTACCCACACCAAAGGCGCCTGGGCCCGCACAATGGAAGGCTGTACCGTGCGCTATGCGGACCACATTGCCTTTTTGAACCATGATATTGAGGATGCCGTGGCCGCCGGTGTACTGAACCCCACCGCCCTGCCGCGGGATGCCGTGCAGGTGCTGGGAGATACCAAATCCCGGCGCATCACCACAATGATCACCGACCTTGTGGCAAACAGCGCAAACTGCAAAAATGGGAAAATGCAGTTTTCCCCCGAAGTGGAGGAGGCATACGGTGTGCTGAAAGATTTTATGTACAGCACGGTGTATGTGGACAAGGATGCCAAGCGCGAAGAGAAAAAAGTGGACAAGATGATCGAAGCGCTGTATGAGCGCCTTTGCGCGGACCCCACGCTGATGCCTAATTTTTATATGCAGGTGGCATATCACCAGGGAATGGACCGTGCCGTGGCGGATTATATTTCCGGCATGAGCGATGAATTTGCTACCCGCCTGTTTGAGGAGCTGTTTGTGCCGCAAAAGTGGCAGGTGCTATAAAATTGGCAGTATGTTAGAGCACTGCCGCCCGCCCCGAAGGGGCGCACATTGTGCGCCCATTACGATATATACGCGAAAGGAGGCCCGGAGCCCCATTGATCCCACAGGAATACATACAGGAAGTGGTTGCACGCAATGATATTACCGAAGTAATCGGCCAATATGTGCAGCTGCGTCATCGCGGGCGGACCTATACCGGGCTGTGCCCTTTCCATAACGAGAAAACCCCTTCGTTTACCGTCTACCCGGATACCCAAAGTTTTTACTGCTTTGGCTGCGGTGCGGCGGGGGATGTGATTAGCTTTGTGCGCAAAATTTCCAACCTGGGCTATGTGGAAGCTGTTAAACAGCTGGCGGGCCGCGCCGGGATGCCCATGCCGGAGGAGGACGACCAGGAAAGCCGTTCCCGCTCCCGCCTGTTGGAGATCAACCGCAACGCCGCGCGCTATTTTTATGACCAGCTCAACGCCCCAACGCCGGAAGCCGCCATGGCCCGCCGCTACTGGCGCGAAAAACGCGGCCTTTCGGATGCGGCCATCCGCCGGTTTGGCCTGGGCTATGCACCGGAAGATTTTGTCGGCCTTCTGCACTACCTGCGCCACCGCGGCTTTACCGAGCCGGAATTGGAATCCTCCGGCCTTGTCAAGCGTAGCGCCAAGGGCAATCTGTATGATATCTTCCGCCACCGCGTGATGGTGCCCATCATTGATGTGCGGGGCAATATCATTGCGTTCGGCGGGCGCGTGATGGATGATTCCAAGCCGAAATACATCAACTCGCCCGAAACGATGGTCTACCACAAATCCCGCACGCTGTTTGCGCTGAATGTGGCAAAAAAATCAACGTCCAAGCGGTATATCCTCTGCGAAGGGTATATGGATGTCATCTCGATGCACGAAGCCGGGTTTGATACCGCTGTCTGTGCCTGCGGCACGGCTTTGACGCCGGAGCAGGTCAAGCTGCTGACGGAATACGCCGACGAAGTGGTGCTGAGCTATGACTCGGACGAAGCAGGCCAGAAGGCAACGGAGCGCAGTTTGGCGCTGTTTTCCGGTACCAATTTGCAGGTGCGGGTGCTGAACATCCCCGGTGCCAAGGACCCGGATGAATTTATCCGCACCTATGGCCGCGACCGGTTTGAAGCCGTGCTGGAAGGCACCGCAACCCCGCTGGAGTTCAAGCTGGCTAAGGCAGTGAAAAAATATGACCTGCGCAACGATGCCCAGCGCCTGCAATATGTGGATGAAGCCATCGGCATTCTGGCAGGCAGCGCGGTCAGCCCCACGGCGCGGGATGTGTATGCCGGGCGCATTGCGGAGCAGACCGGCATTGATAAAAAGGCTGTGTTGGTCCAGCTGGAAAGCGCCGTGCGCGGGGCCGGGCGCAGGGCGCGCCGCAAAGAGCAGAACGAACTTTCCCGCCAGGGGATTGCGGCGGATATCCGCGTGCCCTATGACCGCGGGGGCGAAGCTGCCCTGGGGGCCGCAAGCGCCGCCCGCCAGCTTGTGGCGGCTATGCTGCAGGATGCCGGCGCCATCCCCTACATCCGGGAGCGGCTGAACCTTGGCATGGTGGTGCTGCCGGAAATGCAGCAGGCAATCAAGGCAATTTACGACTGCGCCGCCCGCGGCCAGCCCGCCAACGCCACGACCCTTTCCCCCTTGTTGGAGGAAAAAGCCTACAGCCAGGTGATGCTGGCCCAGGCCCAAAACGCCGATACCCGCCTGACCCGCCGGGATATTGATATGCTGCTGGATCGTTTGCAGACCGCAAACCCCGAAAGCGCCCAGGTGGCAGGCACCACAGACGATGAATTCCGGCAGAAATTTGCCGCCCTTGCTCGCAAAAAAGTGGGCGAACGCCCGCCGGAAGAATAATTTCCACCCGGCCAAAACCATGTTGTTTTATCCCGTTCCAGTAAGATGGGCAGAATAAAAACCAAAGGAGAAACTACTTATGGCAGAAAAGAAAGATTCGATTCGCAACCTGATTGAACAGGGCCGCCGTGCAGGCAAATTGACCAGCACCGAAATCAGTGACGCTATGGAAGAAAGCAGCCGTGTTATTGACGCGGAGCAGATGGAAAAGCTGTATGAAGAGCTGGAAAGCAACGGCATTGAAGTGGTGGATGATGACGCCACGGATATGTCCGCTGTGGCCGATATGGGCGAGGAGGGGATGGATGACTTTGAGGATACCGTTACCTCGGACGGCATTACCATCGATGACCCCGTTAAGGTTTACCTGAAAGAGATCGGCCGCGTGCCCCTGCTGACCCCCGATGAGGAAGTGCAGCTGGCCCTGGATATCCAGAAAGGCGGCAAGGACGGCGAACGCGCCAAGCAGCGCCTGAGCGAAGCCAACCTGCGTCTGGTAGTTTCCATTGCAAAGCGCTATGTGGGCCGCGGCATGCAGTTCCTGGACCTGATCCAGGAGGGCAACCTGGGCCTGATCAAGGCTGTGGAAAAGTTCGACCACACCAAGGGCTTCAAGTTCTCCACCTACGCGACGTGGTGGATCCGTCAGGCCATCACCCGCGCCATTGCCGACCAGGCCCGCACCATCCGCATCCCGGTGCATATGGTCGAGACCATCAACAAGGTCAAGAAGGTCTCCAGCCAGCTGCTGCATGAGTACGGCCATGACCCCAGCGCCGAGGAAATTGCCGAGCGCCTGGAGATGCCTGTGGATAAGGTGCGCGAGATCATGCGTGTGGCCCAGGAGCCTGTCAGCCTGGAGACCCCCATCGGTGAGGAGGAGGACAGCCATCTGGGTGACTTCATCCCCGACGATGACGCCCCCGTGCCCGCCGAGGCCGCCAGCCAGACCCTGCTGAAAGAGCAGCTGGCCGACGTGCTGAAGACCCTGACCCCCCGTGAGGAGAAGGTCCTGCGCCTGCGCTTCGGCCTGGAGGATGGCCGCCCCCGCACGCTGGAAGAGGTCGGCAAGGAGTTCAACGTTACCCGTGAACGTATCCGCCAGATCGAAGCAAAAGCCCTGCGCAAGCTGCGCCACCCCAGCCGCAGCAAAAAGCTGCGCGACTTCCTGGATTGATGCCGTGACTCTTATATAGAATAGAAATAGCAAATTAAAATCATCTGCACCCGTACTGCTGTTTGCCCGGCGGTGCGGGTGTATTTTTGTGTGCAGCAGGCATAAATGACAAAGCCACAGCATACGATTACCCTGATGATATAGGGGAGGGGATAACGATGTGTGGAATTGCCGGACAGATCAGCGCGGACCCAAATAAGATTGCAGCCAACTACCCAGCTTACTGCCGAATGCAGAAAAGCCTTGCACGCCGCGGGCCGGACCAGCGGGGAATGTACCTGCACGGCCATGCGGCGCTGATCCATGCGCGGCTGGCTGTGGTGGATCTGGAAAACGGCTGCCAGCCCATGGTGCTGGATCAGGGCGGGGAGAAATACATTCTGGTGTACAACGGCGAGCTGTACAACACGCCGGAGCTGCACGCCCAGCTTGCGGCTCTGGGCCATCGCTTTGTAAGCCATTCCGATACTGAGGTTTTGTTACATGCTTTTGCCCAGTGGGGGCCGGACTGTCTGGAAAAGCTGAACGGTATTTTTGCATTTGCTGTGTGGCAGCAGCGGGCGCAAAAGCTCTTTCTGGCGCGGGACCGCATCGGGGTCAAGCCGCTGTTCTATGCCCTGCGCGGGGACAGCCTGATCTTTGCTTCCGAGCTGAAAACGCTGCTCTGCCACCCGGAAATCCCGCCGCAGGTGGATGCCCATGGGCTGGCCGATGTGCTGCTGCTCGGCCCCGGCCGCACGCCGGGGTGCGGGGTGTTCCGCAATGTGCAGGAATTGAAGCCCGGCTGCTGCGCAGAATACACTGTGCCACAGGTTGGTGCGCCGCGCCTCACCGTGCGCCGCTACTGGCAGCTGACCGACCACGAACACCCCGATGATTTTACCCACACCGCAGCCAAAGTGCGGGACCTGGTGATGGATGCCGTCACGCGGCAGCTGGTATCGGATGTGCCGGTGGCAACCTTCCTTTCCGGCGGGCTGGATTCCAGCCTGATTTCGGCAATCGCGGATTCCCACTTTACGGCGCAGGGCAAAACGCTGCAGACTTTCTCGGTCGGTTATCAGGATAACAAAAAGTACTTCCACGCCACCCATTTCCAGCCCAGCCCGGATGCGCCGTATATCCGCACCATGAACCAGTTCTTGAACGCGCAGCATACCTGGGTAACGCTGGACAGCGAAGCACTGGCCGCCGCCCTGCTGGAAGCGGTGGACGCCCGCGACCTGCCCGGTATGGCGGATGTGGACTCCTCGCTGCTGCTGTTCTGCCGTGAGATCCGTAAAACAGCCACCGTGGCACTTTCCGGCGAGTGCGCGGACGAGATATTTGGCGGTTACCCCTGGTACAGGGATAAGACCGTGCGGGAGCGGTATGGCTTCCCCTGGGCGCAGAGCACGGCATACAGGGTCAGCTTTTTTAAGCCGGAGGTGTTCGGCGGCATTGACCCGGCGGCGTATATTGATGAAGGCTACCGCGCCACGCTGGAGCAAACTTCCATCCGCCCCGGTCTGGATCCCCTGGAACAACGGATGCGCCAGATGTTTGCCCTGAACTTTAACTGGTTTATGCAGACCCTTTTGGACCGCAAGGACCGAATGAGTATGTACAGCGGGCTGGAAGTGCGCGTGCCGTTCTGCGATTACCGCATTGCGGAATACCTGTACAGCGTGCCGTGGGAATATAAGGATTACGAGGGCCACGAAAAAGGCCTGCTGCGCCAGGCGATGCAGGGCGTGCTGCCCACGGAAGTGTTGTGGCGAAAAAAGAGCCCCTACCCTAAAACATGGAACCCGGCGTATTTGAACGCTGTCAGCGCCATGCTGCGCAGTGCGATGCAGGACCCGGATGCCCCGCTGCTGCGTATTGCCAAGAGGGCAGCGCTGGAACAGCTGTTGACCGCTGCCGAGACTGCGACCCCCTGGTATGGCCAGCTGATGACCACTCCGCAGACCATTGCTTGGTTTGTGCAGCTGAATTACTGGCTGCAAAAATACCGGGTGGAGCTGGTGTAAATACCCGTGTGGCGGGCCCGGCATCAAACGCATAACACCAAAAACAGACGAGTGCCCACCCTGCACACGGATAACGGCGGGAAGGGCACTTTTTGTTTGCAAAGCGTAAAAACCGGGAAAATGCAGAAAAAACGCAGGCTGCAACCCATACAAAAAACACACAAGGTAATTGGGCATTGTGCCAATTAGCGGCATTTCAAGGATTTGTCAAGTGGCAGAAGAAATGCAAAAATAGCACTTTGCCAAAAGAAATGTGACACGCATCCGGGCGTTCAATCGTCTGATAAAAAAACACGCAAAATGCCAAAAGAGCCCTTGACAATCAGCTTTTTGGCTGGTATACTGGCATAGTATCACAGAATGGAATAGAGCGCCCTAAAGGAATTTTGATTTTTTCGCGTTTTTTCAAACTTTGTTAAAAACGACGAATGTTCCAAGAAAATCATTGCTTCGGCGGAGCGCTTTTGCCAAAAACAAATCTGAACGGAATAGGAGTGGTCGCATTTTATGGTAAAGGTCAAGCCCGTACAAAACGGTCGAACCTCCAGAATGAGCTTTTCCCGCATCAACGAAGTGATTGGCATGCCCAACCTCATCGAGATCCAGAAAAACTCTTATAACTGGTTCCTGGACGAGGGCCTGCGCGAAGTGTTCCACGACATTGACGCGATCGAGGATTACACCGGGAATCTCTCGCTGGAATTTGTCGATTACCGTCTGGACAAGCACCCCAAGTATACCATTAAAGAATGTAAAGAGCGTGACGCAACGTATGCTGCGCCGCTTTATGTCACTGCGCGCCTGTTGAACAAAAGCACCGGCGAAGTGAAGGAACAGGAAATTTTCATGGGCGATTTCCCGCTCATGACGGATTCCGGCACTTTCATCTCCAACGGTGCAGAACGTGTTATCGTCAGCCAGCTGGTTCGTTCGCCCGGCGTGTTCTATGCTTCCAGCAAGGACCGTACCGGCAAGGACCTTTTCACCGCAACCATGAACCCCAACCGCGGCGCATGGCTGGAATACGAAACCGATTCTTCCGATGTATATTATGTGCGCATTGATAAAAACCGCAAGCTGCCGGTTACTACCTTCCTGCGCGCACTGGGTCTTGGCACCGATGAGCAGATCCGCCAGTACTTCGGCGATTCTGAACCCAAAATCAACGCCACCCTGGAAAAGGATATCACCCATTCCACAGAGGAAGCCCTGCTGGAGTGCTACCGCAAGCTGCGCCCCGGCGAGCCGCCGACGGTGGAAAGCTCCCGCAGCCACATCAACCTGCTGTTCTTTGATCCGCGCCGTTACGACCTGGCTCGTTTTGGCCGCTTCAAGATGAACAACAAGCTGTGCCTGTTCCGCCGTATTGCGGGCTATAAGACTGCCGAGGACATCATTGCCCCGCTGACCGGCGAACTGCTGGCCGCCAAGGGCGAGCGCATCAGCCACGAAAAGGCTGTTGAAATTGATAACGCCGGTGTTTCCCGCGTTACTGTTATCGTGGAGCGCAAGGGCCAGGATCCGGTCAATGTGATCGTGTTCTCCAACGGCTGTGTCGATGCCCAGAGCTTCTTCAGCTTTGACGTGAAGGAATGCGGCATCAACGAGCGCGCTTCCTTCGCCGAAATCCGTAAGATTCTGGATGCTACCTCCGATCCGGAAGAGCAGAAAGAACTGCTGACCAAGAATCATGATAAGCTCATCAGCCGCACCGTTACCGTTGAAGATATCTTTGCTTCCGTCAACTACCTGCTGGGCCTTGACCATGGCATCGGCGTGACCGATGAAATCGACCACTTGGGCAACCGCCGCGTGCGCAGCGTTGGCGAATTGCTGCAGAACCAGTTCCGCATCGGCTTTGCCCGTATGGAGCGCGTTGTGCGCGAGCGTATGACCCTGCAGAACCAGGAATCCGGCGAGATCACCCCGCAGAGCCTGGTCAACATCCGCCCGGTCGTGGCTGCCATCCGTGAGTTCATCGGTTCCAGCCCACTGTCTCAGTTCATGGACCAGAACAACCCGCTGTCTGAGCTGACCCATAAGCGCCGTCTGTCCGCTTTGGGCCCCGGCGGTCTGTCCCGTGACCGCGCAGGCTTCGAAGTCCGCGACGTTCATTATACCCACTATGGCCGTCTGTGCCCGATTGAGACGCCCGAAGGTTCCAACATCGGTCTGATCTCCTATCTGGCATCTTTCGCCAAGATCAACAAGTACGGCTTCATTGAGGCACCTTACCGCCGCGTGAATAAAGAAACCGGCGTTGTTACCGATGAAGTTGTTTATATGCCCGCCGACGTTGAAGATGAATACATCGTGGCACAGGCCAACGAACCGCTGGACGAGAACAACCGCTTTGTCCGTTCCCGCGTTTCCGGCCGTCATCGCAACGACATTCAGGAATTTGCCCGTGAACAGGTCGATTTCATGGATGTCTCTCCGCGAATGATGGTTTCTGTGGCTACTGCCTGCATTCCCTTCCTGGAAAACGATGACTGTAACCGTGCTCTGATGGGCTCCAACATGCAGCGTCAGGCTGTGCCTCTGATGGTTACCCAGCGCTCTCTGGTTGCTACCGGCATGGAATACAAGGCTGCTACCGACTCCGGTGTCTGCGTGCTGGCTGCCCATGACGGCACCGTTGAAAGCGTTGACGCAGATAAGATCGTTGTCCGTCTGGAAGATGGCTCCGCCGATACCTATGAACTGATTAAGTTTATGCGCTCCAACCAGGGAACCTGCGTCAACCAGCGCCCCGCCGTCTATGTGGGCGATGTTGTCAAGAAGGGCGACGTTCTGGCTGACGGCCCCGCCACCAAGGACGGCGAGATCTCTCTGGGCAAGAACGCTCTGATCGGCTTCATGACCTGGGAAGGCTACAACTATGAGGACGCTGTTCTGCTGAACGAAAAGCTGGTCCGCGAGGATATCTACACCTCTATCCACATTGAGGAGTACGAGAGCGAAGCCCGCGATACCAAGCTGGGACCTGAAGAGGTGACCCGTGATATCCCCAACGTCGGCGATGATTCCCTGAAGGATCTGGACGACCGCGGCATTATCCGCATCGGCGCCGAAGTCAAGACCGGCGATATTCTGGTTGGTAAGGTTACCCCGAAGGGTGAAACCGAACTGACCGCCGAAGAGCGCCTGCTGCGCGCCATCTTTGGCGAAAAGGCACGGGAAGTACGTGATACCTCCCTGCGCGTTCCCCACGGTGCTTACGGCATTGTTGTGGATGTTAAGGTCTTTACCCCCGAAAACTCTGACGAGCTGCAGCCCGGCGTGCGCACCTGCGTGCGCGTCTATATCGCCCAGAAGCGTAAGATCAGCGTTGGCGATAAGATGGCAGGCCGTCACGGCAACAAGGGTGTCGTTTCCCGCATCCTGC
>ERZ825896.1629-NODE-1629-length-24314-cov-7.893689_pt1 | contig 24314 bp, 11 predicted proteins | sample MGYA00519858_ERZ825896 | MGnify/ENA primary metagenome ERZ825896 (study PRJEB31778, sample SAMEA3449214) | human gut metagenome | biome: human gut; feature: human-associated habitat; material: faeces | place: United Kingdom | collected 2010/2012 ...
AGTCAGAAGACCTACAAACCCCGAAACGAAGAATTGGCAGCATGGCGATAGCTTCTTATCCGCATACTTTTCCATTCCGCTTCGGAGCCAAAGAAAGAAGACACAAAGGCGATGGTTATAACAATCATCGTTTTTTTGATACTTAAAATTCTTTTCATCCTTACAGGGCGGTGCCAACAGGTGACGCCGCCCGCCGGAACAAAAGGCAGCATAGATACAAGAGAGGGAAGTAAGTGAATCAACGAGAAATAAAACAGAGCATAAAGGACAATCCGAACCTGACAGCAACAGAGAAAATCCAAAAGTTGAATGAGGTTCGAGCGCCATATAAAGAAATGACAGACGAAGAACTCCTGCAGCTTGTCAGAGACTTCACTGAGGAAAACGGCAGAGAGCCCATGCAGGCAGATGTCCTGTATGACCGCGAGCTTAAGGCGCGGTTCGGTCCATGGCCGCGGATGCTCGAACGCGCGGGCACAAGACCTGTCGCACAGTCTTACTTAGATAAGAAACGCAGACGAAAAGAAAAACGCGCGCGGCATAAGGAATACCGTAGGCAAATCCGCGAGCAAGCAGCGGCAGAAGCCGAGCAGGGAGCATCGGCGGCAACAGAAGCAGCCATACACCAATAAATTTGTTCACTACACACAAAAGAGTGTTTACATAGATCATCGCAAGGGAGCGCAAGGCAATCAGGCTGAGCCATCTTGAAGCGAAATACGAACGAAAGGACGAAAGAAAAGAATGAGAAAAACAAACAAAAATCTCACGAAACAAATCCTAACCCTCATGCTTGCCTTTGTCATGGTGTTTACCGGCATAGGGATTGGCAGCTGGGGCGTGAGTGAGGCTTGGGCGGATGGCGATAGTGAAGATTACCCATTTTCCATTGAGGTAGGAGAATCTAGTTTTTTTCCTAACAAGATAGAAGCGGAAAATCTAGGTGAGACAGAACAATGGGAAGTAGTTGTTCCCAAAGGAACGAAAACAATAAAAATAAAAGCCTTAAAAGACAAACTTCAAGCAATTATTGGAACGAAATATGTCGAAAATGAATATGAAGTGGGAGCAATAATTCCATACTACGGAGATTTGGATGGTCCGCTGATTACAGGAAACAATGCATACGACGCAGAAAACCGAGTTTATACTTTGCAAGTTGATGATTTTGCAACAGAAGGCGAAAAAAAAGAGATACAATTTACAGATGATACCCTTATATCTGGTCTTAGCTTTTACATCGTATTGGCAGAGGATATAAACAAGGGAAAAGATGAATTAAGTACAATAATTCAATCCGCCCAAATGATAGAAAAGACCAACTATCACACAGACAAAGATTACTTTAATGGAAAGGCAGTATCATCTAAAGGGTTTTGGAAGGACTTTGAAGTTGCTTTAAGCAAAGCAATTAAGATTAGTCAAAAAGCTTTTGCGGACGCTAAAGAAATTTTAGCTGCAAAAGAAGGCTTATCTACGGCCATCGCTAATCTCATTCCAACCTCGCAGCTTAATGCGACGAAGTTGTACGAAGCGTTGCGTCCACTATATTGGATAAGCATTGAAAATCAGGCTACCTATGAAGAGCTAGGCGAGCACTGGAAAGTCACAGCGGATAATTGTACACAGGCAAGCTGGACAGCATATATGCAGACAAGAGAACCTGCAGTGGCATATCTTGCAAAGCTCTTCAATAAAGACGGCAGTGCGAATACAGAGTTTAATAAGCCGGAGAATCAGAAAGAGGCAGACAAACTGGCAGATGCCATAGATCCGGCACAGCTTGTAAATCAAGAAAAGTATGATACCGCATATCAAGATTGGAAAAAACGTGAGGCTGAGGCAAACTCGCTGCTGCAGCAGTATGACCCTGCCAAGCTGACAAAAGCGAATTATACAGAAGCTTCTTGGAAGACCTATACCGATACCTATCATGCATTGAAAGAAATCGCGGAATATCGTATCATCGGCGGTACTAGGGCCGATTATGATATGCTTCACAGTCTCTATCAAAACGGAGATTGGCTGACGAATCTGCTTCCGGCAAGCTATAACAAGCTCGAGAGCAAAGGAGATATTACTGTCACCCTACAATACACCAACGGACTGGCAGCGGCTTATCCGGCAGTCAGAACCAGTGGTACAGACGCATACTGCGGCGAGGTTCCGCTGACAGATGGCAATACAACGGTAAAAGATGCCTTTGATAAGGCGGGGATCATCTTGGATACGGGCAAAAAAATGACGGGCATTGTGCCGTCAGCCAGCTGGGGAATGACTGACAGCGCAGAGAGACCGTATTTTGCAGTCTATGTCGATGATGAATTCCGTGGGGTGTATCAGACGACCAATCAGCTCTCAGGGATATATCTCAAAAATGGCGCGAAAGTGCGGCTTAATCGTATCGTGCAGCCGCTGTTTGAGAGTGAAGATTCTACCAGCATGACCTCAAGTGCGATCTTTCGATTGCCGGCCGATGCAAGTATGTATCGGGACAGCGCAGCCGTGATCCGCATTGACAGTATGACTTCCGACTTAAAAGTCGGCGATAAGGCGAAGCTGCAGCTTTCCTTAAAGGATGCTGACGGAACCGATAGCGGCACGCAACGCAGCGCAGAGGGCATCACGCTTTTTGTCAGTGAGACACCGGGGACGACAAAAGAAGAAGCCGGACAGCCGACGAGAAAGACGACTGCAGTGACAAAAGCGGACGGCAGCATGGAGTATGTGTTTGCGGAAGAAGGCTGGTACTGGGTCGCGGCGCACAATGTAACGCCGGACAAGTACTACTTCCAGAATATTTATCGGGAAACGACGGACGGCATTTATTACAGCCTGCAGTGCGGCGATGCGATGCTGGTCTATGTCAGCGCAAACGAGAATGAATCCGCGTTGATTACAAGTCAGCGAAACGAAAATCTTGCCGTAGCGAAAGCCTTTTATGAAAGCTTCCATGACTATGATTTCCCGGCAGGCTATTACGTCGGTGACTTTAAGATCGCTTACGAAAATCTGAAAATGCATCAGAACGCGGCGACAACTTTCAAGGCGCTCATGGACAGCTTTGAAACGGACTATGCAGCCTTGCGGGCCTGCGCAGAGCAAAAACTGGACCATGACGCAAGGATCGCGTCCCTGCGGGAGCAGCTCTCCTATGTGCCGGAAGATTTATCTACGCTGAACGACGGAGATAAAGATTTTATTGTAAGGGTACAAAATGCGTATGCCGATCTGAACGACTACGAAAAAAATCTCCTGACGCCAAAGGAACTGGAAAAGCTGGAAGCAACCGCAAAAGTGAATACTGCAAAGCTTCCGGTCAGAGCAACCGTGCAGGTCGAAAAGGCATACAATGACAGCACGCTGCCAAAAAAGAACGATGGCGGTGCAGCCAACTATAACTGGCCGAACCGCGCATGGCACCTGCCGCCGAATCCGGACGGCAGCGAGCCGGAACCGAAGTGGGGCTTTGGCGACGGAACCGTATCTGATTTGCCGTTCTCCGCAAAAGCCGGTGAGTACGTCGTTGTCAGAAAATATCTAAACACTACTGATGAGCAGTACTGGATGGTATGGACCATCGACAACTGGCAGACCACCCATCTGGCAGAAGCGCAGACCTTACCGTCAAGGGATACGAATGGTCTAATTATCATGTGGCACGACGGATATTTCCTTGCGAGATATCAGATCCCGAAAGACATCGCAGACGGCAGCACGATCACCTTTGACCTCAAGATGGTCGATAAGGCGACCTACGAAAGCCTTGCCGGTATCGCGGAAACGCCGGGAGAAATCGCAGCGGCAAAGGACGCGGCACTGGCATCACTGGAAACAGCATACAAGGCATATAACAAGAATAACTATACCGATGGCACAGAAGATGCGGACGGCAAGCAGACCGTAGATCACTGGTCGAAACTGGTCAAGGCTTACGAAGATGGCAAGACAGCCATCGAGCAGGCGGCAAACAGTGCGAACGCCAGCATTGCGGCTATCACTGCCGCGCGGAAAGCGGCGTTGGCTGCGATGGCAGCCGTGCCTGTCAAGAACAGCACAAGCAAACCGGAAACCGAACCGGGTGCAGAGGACTATAACTCCGGCACGATCGTCGGCAAGGTCTCTGTCACCATCGAAAACACGAAATATGCAGGCGGGGCTTTCACCGGTACCATCGCCAGCGGTCAGTATGACCTCGGCGAAAACGATTCGATGATGACCTGTGTGCTCAAGGCACTGAAGCAGGCAGGCTACACCTGGAACGGTACGGCAGGCAGCAGTAAGGATAAGCTTGCGGACTACAGCATCACGTATCTGTCTTTGATCCAAAAGGGCGGCAAATCGCTCGGCGAGTTTGACGGCAACAGCAAGTCCGGCTGGATGGGAACCTTAAACGACTGGTTTGTCAACCAAGGGTTCCATGCGTTTACCGTAAAGAACGGACAACTGGAAAACGGCGATGAGATCCACGTCATGTTCACGATGGCCTATGGAGAGGACCTCGGCGGCACTTGGAATAACAATAGCACCAAGCTGGCAGGACTGACCATCAGCGGCGGCACGCTTTCTCCGGCGTTCAGCGGCAGTCAGACCGACTATACGCTCATCATCAGCGGCGACAAAGCCAATGTGAGTGTGACACCGACCGCAGCGAACAAGAACTATCAGGCACGGATCTTCCTGAATCGTTACAATCAGGACAGTGCAAGATACAAGAGAACGGAGAGCATTTCCGTCAAGTCCGGCGACGTGCTCTATGTCGGTGTGGGCGAGAGCGGCTGGCCAACGATGAACGCAAGCAGCGTCGGAACCAAGTATACCATTAAGGTGGTCAGTGGCTCCGATTCGACGGCAGTAGACAAAATGCTGAAAGCGTTAAAGAAAATCACTTACGCAAACTACAAAGCAGAAAAAGGAAATGTTGAAGCTGCAAGAGCAGCCTATAATGCGCTCGATGCGAAAGGCAAGCAGAAGATCGCGGCGGCAGACCTCAAAAAACTGACCGATGCGGAAGCGCAGATCAAGTTCTACAGCGAGATCGACGATGCCAAGGCCAAACTCGCGGCACTGCCGAAGCTGACCAACCCGACACAGGCACAGGCAAACGCATATCGCAGCCAGATCAATGCGGCGACCGCGGCGTACAACAAGCTCAGTAAGGAACAGAAGCAATATATCACGACCGCGGACGTTGAGAATTACAATGCGCTGGCGGCAGTGCTGGGCGTAGAGACGATCGCAGGTGCTGCGGAGATGCCGGAATCACCGGTTTCGACCACCGGCGAAAAAGGTTCTGCGACCACGTCGGCGCCAACCGATGTCAAGGTCAGCGAAAAGACCAAGGCGGACGGCACGAAAGAGACGGTCGCTGAGGTTAAGGTCGATACGGCGCACCACGATGAGATCATCAAGCAGGCGACAGAGAACAAGTCTGCCGAGATCGTATTGGAAGTTGCGGCATCTGACAGCAAGGGCGCAGACAGCGTACAGCTTTCGCTTGATGTAACATTCGTGAAGAATGTCGCGGATAAGACCAACGCCGATCTGACGGTCAACACCGAAAACGGTAAGGTTACCCTCGATCAGGAGACGATCAAGACCGTACTCGCTGAGGCAAAGGGCGCGACGATCACACTCGAAGTGAGCAAGGTATCGAAGCCGACCGAGGTACAGAAGAAGGCAGCAGGCGCAAACGGTCATCTGCTCAAGCTGACGATCAAATCCGGCGACAAGGTCATCTCTGACTTCAACAAGGGCAAGGTCAAAGTGGTTGCGGAAATCGTTTCCAAACTGCTCGACAAGAAGGTTGCAGCGATTCACATCGCAGACGACGGCAAGATCGAACAGCTGGCAGGCAAGGTCCTGACCATCGGCGGCAAGAAGTACTTCGAATTTACCACGCCGCATTTCTCGACCTTTGCGCTCGTTGACGCGGACGAACTGGGACTGGATGTGGCGGAAGAGCCGCAGACAGATGTCAAAGCGCTCACTGCGAAGCTGACACCGGTGGCACGTTCCGCGAAAACCGCGAAGAAGAACGTGAAAGTCACCGTCAGCCTCGACAAGCAGGATAAGGCGATCATTCAAGAGCTCAAAGACGCCGGTTATACCGTAAAATACCGCTTCTATCGCTCAACGAAGAAGGCGGCAGGCTACAAGGTAGCCGTCACGAAAAAGACCGCTTCTTACACCAACACAAGCGGCAAGAAGGGAACGAAATACTTCTACAAGGTTCAGGTCAGAGTTTACGACGAAAACGGCAAGCTCACCGCGAAAACCGCGCTCAAGCAGTGCAAATACGCGAGCAGAACCTGGGCGAAAGGGAAATAGGACCCGCACAGGCGGGTGCAGGTTGGCTCCGGCCAGCCGGAATCCCCGGACACACAACAAGATCACAGGACATCAGTGATTTCAGGAACAGAAATTGATGTATATGGGAACTGCAGAGTGGGTGTAAACTTTGCAGTTTCCCTGTTTTTTATGCAGGAAATATCGCTTGCGATGTTTCCTGCATATCGACAAAAGCACCTTGCGAAGCGCCTGCATGCATGCCAGGCATGGGTACAAAGGAACCACAGGTTTCGTACGCGCTTAAGTCAGAAAAGAAAACTTCCGGAGGCGACACACATTTGCCGATTGTTTCATATGATATCATGTGCTTACACAGGGCGTGTAGGCAAAGCAAATATCCAATGGAAAGAAGTAGGTGAAATTTATGGGAAACAATTGTAATCTCTTAGGCGAAGGCGGCGTAGATACCAGCTTGTTGTTCTTCTTCCTGCTTTTAGTGATCATTTTCTGCAACTGTTACAACTAGACACTACATGCATGAACCGCAGGCGGCTGTCCGAGAGGATGGCCGCCGTTTTTTCGACAAAACGCGGCAATTTGTGATTTTCCTCAGCATGCGAACGCAGACGCGGCACGCGGTTTCACCCAAAAGTTTAGGCAGGTTTACCCACTTGGGTAATTGAAAAGCTCGCGCGAACCGCATAGGATGGCATTGTACATAGGACATGTACGCATTTATTTCAAATTTTATAGGTATAGGAGGATTTTATTATGGGTAAAAAAATTCCTATGTGGCAGACGGTCTTAGTCATGCTGGTCATGATCGGTCTGCTGGTTTGGTCCATCGTCAAGGACGCGGGCGGCGAACCGCATATCGCGTTGATACTCGCAGCTGCGTTCGCGGGTATCATCGCGTGTCTGAATGGTTGGAAGTGGGCGTATTTGGAGCAGGGAATCCTGGCTTCCATCAACCGCTCGATGCAGGCAATTCTGATTCTGGCGATTCTCGGCGCGATTATCGCTTCGTGGATGGCAGCCGGAACGATTCCTTCGATGATGTACTACGGTATTAAAATCATCAGTCCGAAGGTATTCCTGGTAACGGCCTGTATTCTCTGCTGTATCGTTTCGCTGGCGACCGGTTCATCCTGGTCAACCGCAGGCTCTATGGGTGTGGCACTGATGGGCGTTGGCGCGGCGCTGGGGTTCCCGGCCGCGATGACAGCCGGCGCGGTAGTATCCGGCGCGTATTTTGGCGACAAGATGTCTCCGTTATCGGATACGACGAATCTGGCGCCCGCGATGGCAGGCGCGACCCTGTTCGGACATATCAAACATATGGTTTATACGACCGGTACATCCCTAATCATCGCGTTGGTGGCCTATGCGGTCATGGGCTTTATGCACGCGTCGAGCAACGAGCCGGACATGTCTGTCATGCAGGAAATTCTGGATTTCATCGCGGCATCCTCAAATATCAGTCTTTTGACACTGATTCCGCCGCTGTTCGTTATCATCGCGGTCGCGATGAAGCTTCCGGCGATCCCTTCGCTGGTCGGCGGCGCGCTGCTGGGAGTTCCGCTGATGTTCTACAATCATGCCGCTATCGAAAACGCGATTGGCGACAAGGTCATCAACAACGTATTTTTCATTATGAACAACGGAATTTCTTTGGGTATTGTGCCGGAGGACGCGTCTCCGGTTATCTTGAAGCTCAGTGACCTCCTGTCCTCTTCGAGCGTGCAGGGTATGATGTGGACGATTTCCATTATCTTAGCGGCCATGTGCTTCGGCGGCATTTTGGACTGCACCGGCATGATGGCATCTGTCGCTGCGGTCTTCCTCAAGGTCGCAAAAGGCAGAGGCGGTTTGGTGCTTTCGACAGAACTGATGTGCATCATTACCAACGCGGTATGCTGCGACCAGTATTTATCCCTGGTACTGCCGGGCAGAATGTTCAAGGAATCTTTCGAGGATATGCGGCTGCGTCCGGAAAATCTTTCGAGATGTCTGGAAGACGCGGGTACGATTACATCCAACTTCTTCTCATGGAATACCTGCGGCGCAACCATGAGAAACTTTTTAGGTGTGGATTCCAGCTATATTCCTTACGCGATTCTGAACTGGCTGAATCCGATTGTATCGATATTCTACGGTTACGCGGGCATTACGATGACCCAGCTGTCGGAAGAGGAATATCAAAAAATCCTCAACGAAAGAGAAGCAGAAAAGCAGGCGGCTCTCAAGGCGTTGGAAGCTTAGCTCTGATTGAGAAAGTCCTCCCGAAGGTGAGGGAAATAAATAAAGACGAAGGAGTCGGGCGCGCGCGTCCGGCTTTTTCGTTGTGCAGGAAATCTCGCCTGTGATATTTCCGGAATCCAGGCAAAAGCACCTTCAAAGCGCCTGCCATGCATGACAGGCATGTGCGCGAAAATCCGAGGTTGGTTATCTGCTTTTGTCTCGCCAAAAAAGCCGCGCGATTTGTTAAAACAATGCCTAAACTTTCCAAAAAGACTTCTAAAGCGGGAAAATTGTGCTAAACTGAAAATGACAGAAAGGTTGTGTGTAAATAAAGAAAGGAAGCCCGAAATGAAGTCCGATATGATGAAGTGGCTGCTTCTGGTGCTGCTGTTTCCGCTTTGCGATTTTGTCTTTTACTTTTTGTCGGACGCGCTGGGCGAAGAACCGGCCACATGGTTTTCCGCGGCGGAAAATCTGCCGAAGCTGGCCCTAGCCTACGCGATTCTGCCCGCCAAACGGGTTCGCGCGGGCAAAAACAGTCGGCCGGCCGGAGAAAATTCACTCAGCGAGGAGGAACAGCTGCAGCGGCTTTCGAAGGTTTGTGGTCTCAGTGAGCGTGAGTCTGAAATTGCCAAACTGATTTTTGAAGGAAAGAATAACAAGGAAATGGCAGAACTCTTGTATTTATCGCCGAATACGGTGAAGGTACACGCGTCAAATCTTTATAGGAAGCTTGGCGCGTCGAACCGTGTGCAGGCGGTGCAGATTCTTGGCGGGAAGCGGCCGCCCGCGGAGGGAGTTCGACGCGGCGCGTGAAGGGGAGCGGGCGCGGCGCGTATGGATTGGAACGCCGCGCCCGCTCGGAGATCAGCGATCCGGAAGGAGGGCGCGAATGAACGCGCCTTTGACAGGACGAACGGCAGGTGCTTTCATACAGGGAGAGCACCTGCCGTTCACATAAATAGATAATTCGCGGCGCGGGGCACGCGCCACGCTCGCGCGCATCCGGCCATTTCTCACCGCGCGGGTTCTTACGAATCTTCGCGTCGCGAGGCACGCGTCGCTCGCGCGGTCAGCGTTCTTTTTTTTGCTTGATGGATTCACTTTCCAAAAGATCGCCGCGAACGGAAGCGCCGATGTCGTTCTGCATGACGGCGCCGAAACCGATGGAAGAAGTTCCGTATTTTTTTCGCACTTCATCCATCGCGAGTTCCACCCGCTCCGCGCGCTCGCGCGCTTCGGCACTTCCACCCAAAAAATCCAGCTGCTCGGCGCTGTCCTCGTGAACGAGATTAATGGCTGTCACAGTTAAGAGTCTGATAGGTTGACCGATTTGCCAGGAGGCTTGCAAAATCTCCATCGCGGCGTCAACGAGCTCACTAACAAGATGTGTCGGCCGCATCAATTGTTTCTGTCTGGAAATCGTCTTGAAATCCGGACTTTTGATATCTACCTTGACACCGCAGGCCTTGCGGCCCGCCTTGCGTAAGCGGGTCGCGACGGTATCGCTGAGCGCCGTCACCGCGGTCAGAATTTCATCCAAAGTATAGAGATCCTTACGAAAAGTGCTGCCGTTGCCGATGGATTTGATTTCTTCCTCATCGGTAAAGCGGCGGACAGGACTCTCATCCAGACCATTGGCGTATCCCCAAAGCTGACGGCCGGATTTACCGAGAAACGTTTCCAAAAACGCGGGCTGCGCTTCCGCGAGCGCGCCGATGGTGCGGATGCCGTGCTGTGCGCATTTTTGCGCGGTCGCGGGGCCAACGGTAAAGAGTTCTCGAATCGGAAGCGGCCAAAGCAGCTCACGAAAATTTTGCCGGGTGATCTCGGTCGTGGCATCCGGTTTTTTGTATTCGGAGCCCATCTTGGCAAAAATCTTGTTGAAGGATACACCCGCGGAGAGCGTCAGTCCCAATTCCTCCTTGACAGAAAATCGAATGGTGTCGGCAATTTCACGTCCGCTGCCGAACAAACTTTGACTGGCGGTTACATCGAGCCAGGATTCATCGATACTGAACGGCTGCACCAAATCCGTGTAGCGGCAGTAGATTTTGTTGATTTCGGCGGCGTAATGGCGGTATTTTTTCATATGCGGCGGCACCAGAACGAGTTCCGGACATTTGCGTCTGGCCTGCCAAAGCGTTTCGGCAGTGACGATGCCGTATTTTTTGGCGGGCTCGTTCTTCGCGAGAATAATTCCATGGCGGCTGTCCGGATCACCGCAGACCGCCATCGGCACGTCGCGCAGTTCAGGACGTTCCAAAAGTTCGACGGACGCAAAAAAACCGTTCATATCGCAGTGCAGAATGACACGATCCTGCGCGGCGCCGGCGCTCGAATCTAAATATTTTTTTGAATAATCTTGTGCAGTCATCATGCGCGATATGCCTCCCTTCTGCGATTTTTTTCGGAAAAATGCAATGCGTTTTGTATAACTTAGTATAGCACAGTTATGTGGTTTTTGTGAAGAGTTTCCGCCTTTCTTGACTTGCAGGCGATTTATTTGTATAATATTAAAGCAAAAGTGTGCGGCACGAAAGCGAATTTCGCGGTTTTCTGCGTGCCTGTGCCGCGGCGCGGACCGCGGTGTTTCGCAAGGTACTTTTGTCATTGCTCCGAAAATCCTTGCAAAGAAATGGAGGACAAAACAGTGAGAATTTTGACGATGTTGACAGGCATTCTTTTTATGGGTGCCGGTGTATTTTTGATAGCGAACAGTGGCATCACCTTTTTATCCGTTGCGTTTCCGACCGGCCTGGCGTTTATGATCGCGGGCGTGGTCGAATGCCTTTCCTACAGCAGCTATCGCGGCGACAACGAGGAAAGAACCTGGATTCTGATCGATGGCACGACCACATTCATGCTTGGCGCGCTGATCATTTTAAACAAGCTGACCGCGGACGCGGTCATTCCGGCGGTGCTGGGCTTATGGGTTATTACGACAGGCATCCGCAATTTTGTACGTGCCTGGGAAAGAATCGAAGAACGCAAGCATGACTTCTACGATCATCTGATCATCGGACTTTTGAATCTGGTCTGCGGCTTGTATGTTTTCTTTGACAGCGACATTCTCAATCTGCAGACGATGATGATGGTTGGTCTGTGCGTCGTTGTGCAGGGCATCAACATTCTGCACGTCGGCTCGACGATCATCATTCAAAAGCCGGATTTCCTCAAGACCAAGGCCGAAAAGCTGGAGGCCGCGGCAGCCAAAGCCGCAGAAGCGCATGTAGCGGCCAAGGAGGCCATCAAGGCGGTCAAAGAGGCGAAGGCGGAGGTACGCGTGATCGAAGCGACGCCGGAGGAAGTGTTGGACATTACGGTTGCGCCGAAGCCGGGTACCGGAGAAAACGAGAACGCGGCGAGCGACAGCACGTCGGATCTCGCGGCAACGCAGACGGGCAGATAATTCTTGGAAACGCGGTTCCTTTCAGACGGACTGCGGATAAACTTCGGATAAACTGCGGATAGAAAAAGGAAAACGCGAGATGGAAAAATTTTGGGATATTGCTGTCATTGGCGGCGGCGCGGCGGGACTTGCGGCCGCGATTGAAGCAAAGCGAACCGCGAAGAACCTTTCGGTTTTGCTTCTGGAAAAGAATGCGTGTCCGGGCAGGAAGCTGTCCGTCACAGGAAACGGGCGCTGTAATCTTTCCAATCGCGCCTGCGCGGAGCAGGAGACTGTATTGCGGTTTTTTGAGGAATCGGGCGTCGCGATACGCGAGGAGGCCGGAAGGCTGTACCCATATAATGAGGACGCGCGCGAGCTAACCGCACTTTTGACGGAGAACGCGCGGCGGCTGGGCGTAAGAATACAAACCAATCATGAAATCCAAAGCATGGAAGCTCTTCCGAAAGGTGGCTTCCATCTTTTCGTTACCAATGGGGCATCGCCTATCCGCGCGCGCAGGATCCTGCTTGCGACCGGTGGGAAATCCTACGGGAATTTGGGCAGTACAGGAGACGGCTATCGCTTTGCCAGAGCTTTTGGTCATCAAATTATAACGCCGGTTCCCGCGCTGACGGGGATCGAGGTAGTCGAACCTGTCTCCGCGCTGAAAGGCATTCGCGCGAAAGCAAAGGTCAGTCTGTGGCGCCAGGGGCAGCCTTGCGTACAGGAGGCGGGAGAGGTACAGTTTCGCGAAGATGGTTTGTCCGGCATTTGCGTGATGAATCTGTCCGCATATGTGAAACCGCAAAAGCGCGAAGGGCGCAGCATACAGAAGGCGTTTCGCGATTACCGGCTGGAACTCGATCTGGTGCCTGATTTTGACGCGGCCGCATTGCTGGAGCTGTTTCATCACCATCTGCGGTATCCGGGCGCGCGAGGCTTGGATTTGCTCAAGACGCTGGTAAAAGCGCCGCTCGCGGTGATGGTACTCGAACGCGCCGGTATTGCGCCGGAGATTTTGGCGACGGAGCTTACGGCCTCACAGCTGTCGCGAATTATTGCGGAGCTGCAGCAGTTCACGCTGACGGTGAAAGGGCTTAAAGGCTGGAATGAAGCACAGGTAACCGCAGGAGGTGTATCGGAGTCTGAGGTTGATAGCCGAACCATGGAATCCAAGTTGGTGCAGGGACTGTATTTTGCCGGCGAGGTGATGGAGTACGCGGGGCCTTGTGGGGGCTATAACCTGCACTACGCATGGCTGACAGGGATTCGCGCGGGTCGCGCGATGGCGGCAGTGCCGCTTCCCTGACCGTATTTCGGCTGTTTGCGCCGAAAGAGATAAATATTTGTAGATTAAGGAAAGAAAATCGCAATGTATCGTATTCATCAAATCAAATTGAAGCTTGGAGAATCCACAGATTGCTTGCCGCAAAAGATCTTAAAACTGATTGGAAATCGGGAACTGCTGATTTCTGAGTGGCATATTGTCAAAGAATCCATCGATGCCAGAGATAAGAAGCATATAAGGCTGGTGTATTCTGTCGATTTTACAGCAGTCTATAAAAAGAATCCAAAGAAGCAGGCGCGGCTCGCGGCGAATCCCAAACTGAAGCTGGAAGAAGCACCGAATCTGGTTTATGTTCCCGCTGTTTATGAGGGGGAGACGTGTGCGGCGGAAGACGAAAATCGAGCTGAAGAGCCCTCGACACCCCGGAGCTTTCACGAGAATCGCTCCGGCATAAAGGAGAACGAAAATCGAGCTGAAGAACCATTACCGCCCGCGCGGCAGGCTCTGAAACCGGAACGAAAGCTGCAGCAAGACAAGAATCTGCCGACTTCACAAACAGAAACGCCGCAGCCGCGTTCCGGAATGCCGGAGCCCTTACCATCCGCGCGCGTTTTGCGAGATCGTCCGATCATCGTCGGCTTCGGTCCCGCAGGGATGTTCGCGGCGCTGATCTTGGCACAGGCAGGACTGCGGCCGCTGGTGCTGGAGCGCGGGCAGGAGGTAGATGCCAGAACAGCGTCAGTGGAGCGTTTTTGGCGGGAAGGAACGCTGAATGAGCAGTCCAATGTACAGTTCGGTGAAGGCGGCGCGGGTACCTTCAGCGACGGCAAACTGACGACGGGTATCAAAGACGTGCGAATTCGCAAGGTGCTGGAGGAATTTGTGGCAGCCGGAGCGCCGAAAGAAATTATATACAAGCAGAAGCCACATATCGGGACAGATGTGCTGCGCCTGGTTGTCAAAAATATTCGTGAAGAAATCAAGCGTCTCGGCGGAGAGGTACGGTTTAATACGTTGGTGGAGGACTTGCGTGTGGAGGACGGGCGCGTCAGCGGTGTGATCTGCGCGCAGGACGGCGCGGAAACTGACCATGAATCCGGCGCACAGCCACAGGAACAGAACTGCGGAGACCTTGCGCCTAAACTTGCGCAAAATTCAGAAGACAGCCGCGGCATTCCTACACGCTGCATCCCTTGCCAAACGGTCATCTTCGCCATGGGACACAGCGCGCGCGACACATTTCGCCGTTTACGCGCGCGTGGCATTGCGATGAGTCAGAAACCATTCTCTGTGGGTGTGCGTATCGAGCATCCGCAGGATATGATCGATATCGCGCAGTATGGCGCGCCCGGACGGAAACTGGGACTGCCGCCAGCAGACTATAAACTGAGCTGGCGCTGTGAAAACGGACGCGGCGTGTATACCTTTTGTATGTGCCCGGGCGGGAAGGTGGTGATTGCCTCCTCACAAGCAGGCGGCGTGGTGACCAACGGGATGAGTTATCATGACCGCGCCAGCGGCATCGCCAACAGCGCGCTGCTCTGCGATGTGCGAACCTCAGACTTTGGCAGTGATGACGTGCTGGCGGGAGTAATCTTCCAAGAAAAATTAGAGCATCAAGCTTTTCTTGCGGGAGGTAGCAGCTATGCGCCGCCGCGCTGCACCTGGGGTGAGCTGCGCAATGGACAGGCGCCGCAAGTAGAAAGCTGTCTGCCGAATTTTGCGGTTGCCGCGCTGCGGGAAGCTATGCCGCATTTGGGACGCAAACTGCATGGATTTGACAATCCGGATGCCATGGTGACTGCGGTCGAAACTCGCAGTTCGTCTCCGGTTCGTTTCGCGCGTAACGCGGATTACGAGGGAATCTGTAGCGCGGCGGCGGGTACAGCTCGTTCAAAGTTTGCAGGAACACCGCGCCATGCAGCGGATGCCGTTATGCTTGACGCATCTACGCATGAAACCGGCATTTCGACAAACGTGCCGCACTATGCAGCAGATGCCGTGCCATGTGAAAATTCCATGACGACAGTCGGAAACGTGACAGGACCTGCGGACGCAAAGACCTTAATCGGCTTTTATCCTTGCGGCGAAGGAGCAGGATACGCGGGCGGTATTATGTCCGCCGCAGTCGATGGCATTCGCATTGCCGAGACCATCATTCGCAAATGGAAACCCCTCTATCTGTAACTCACATCCCGAGCTGCGCTGAAAAGGTTAATTGCTTTCGTCGCTCGCGTGTTTGCGCCGCTTTTTGGGTAAAAAATGCCTCAAAGATGTAACGCACTCGGCTTTGTTCCAGATGCAGATGTAAAAAATAGGTACAAGTTTGCCTATCATTGTTTCGAATAACAAGATAATTGGATAAAATTTAGTTCTTTATACAATTTCACGAGAGAGCCACGGGAATTTCATACATTTTTTCCTGGAGATTTATGGGGTGCGCCCAAAAAACAGGTGAAGCATTACATCTTTTTGAGCAAAAAAGCCGAAAATGGGAACTTTCACTTGATAATGCCGGCGCAGCGTGCTGAGATTGTTACGCGCACATCTCTCCTGCATGAGCGCAACGGCGCAGTGTGAAGAGACTGCTTCACTTGATAGTGCCGGTGCAGCGTGAAGAGACTGCTTCACTTGATAGTGCCGGTGCAGCGTGAAGAGACTGCTTCCCTTGATAGTGCCGGCGCAGCGTGAAGAGACTGCTTCCCTTGATAGTGCCGGTGCAGCGTGAAGAGACTGTTACGCGCACATCTCTCCTGCATGAGCGTAGCGGTGTAGCGTGAAGAGCTTGTTACGCACACATGCCTTCCATGCAAAGAAGGCACTTCGTAAGGTGCTTTTGTCGATATTCCGGAAGCATCGCAAGCGATATTTCCATACGTAGTAATGAAAAGGGCTGCCTGTTAACGGTTATTTTCCGTTAGCGGGCAGCCCTTTTGTGAATTATTCGCGTGAAATCCGCCAAATCTCTGAAAAACACAGTCCTCAGCCTGTGAAACAGTTGGCGGAAGCTGAGACGTATTCGCCAAATCGAGGGAAAAAGTCAGAGCTTCTAATCAGAGCTTCTAAAATGAATACAGTTTCGCATCAGATACGGGATTCGCCAAATCAAGGGGAACTGTCTTCGGAAAGCGCGTGTCTTCGGAAAGCGCGGATTAGATCAAAGCCGCGGTGATCAGCGCCATCTTGTAGACTTCATCCGCGTTGCAGCCGCGGGACAGGTCGTTGATCGGGGCGTTCAAACCCTGCAGAATCGGGCCGTAAGCATCGAAGCCGCCCAAACGCTGCGCAATCTTATAGCCAATGTTGCCCGCGTTGATGTTCGGGAAGATGAAGGTGTTTGCGCAGCCTGCAACCTTGGAACCCGGCGCTTTGAGCTGGCCGACTTCCGGAGCAACCGCTGCGTCAAACTGTAATTCACCGTCAACGGCAAGTTCCGGATGCGCTTCCTGTACGCGGATCGTCGCATTGCGCATTTTGTCAACGGTTTCACCCTTGCCAGAACCCTTTGTGGAGTAGGAAAGCAGCGCAACACGCGGTTCAATACCAAAAATCTCGGCAGTGTGCGCGGTTTCTACGGTGGATTCTACGATTTCGTCTTCGCTCGGGTCGATATTAATCGCGCAGTCAGCCATCGCGAGCTTTTCCTCGCCGCGCATCATAATAAAGCAGGAGCTTACGGAGCTGATGCCAGGCTTGCACTTGATCAGCTGCAGCGCCGGGCGAACGGTATCCGCGGTGGAGTAAGTCGCGCCGCCGAGCAGACAGTCAGCCTTGCCCATCTTTACCAGCATCGTACCGAAGTAGTTGCCCTTGGAAAGCGCTTCGCGGCACTGCTCGTCTGTCATTTTGCCCTTGCGCAGTTCTACCATTTTAGCGGCCATTTCGTCCATGCCGTCATAAGCCTTCGGGTCGAGAAGCTCCGCACCGGTGATATCGAAACCGCCGTCAGCAGCCGCTTTTTTGACTGCCTCTACTTCGCCGAGCAGGATTACCTTCAATGTTTTAGCAGCCAGCAGCTTGCTTGCTGCAGAAAGGATACGCGCATCGGTACCTTCAGTAAAAACGATTGATTTTGGATTAGCCTGCAGTTTTTTTTCAAATTCCTCAAAAATTGCCATTGTGTGAATACCTCCTATAGTTTGTACGGGAAAACCCAGAAATAACATGTGTTGTAATGGTCCTAACCTTGCGGCAACGCCGCAAATAGAATCGATGGAACCATTCGTCCGGACGCTGAGCGGCTCTGCTGGCGCCTTTGGCTCCACATCGCCTTCGCTCGGACATCTGTCTTTCATCAGCTCTGCGTTCGCCTTTAGCTCCGCATCGCTGTGACAAGGACATTATACCACCTTTTCAACGCTTTGCAAAGGTTCTGCGCGAGGTTATTTATTTAACAAGACAGTCGCCGGTCATCTCCGGCGGAACCGGCAGATCCATCAGGCGCAGCAGGGTCGGCGCGATGTCAGCGAGCTTGCCGGAGTCCTTGCCAAACACAGCCGGTTCCGCGCTGATATGTACCAGTGGAACCGGATTGGTCGAGTGCGCGGTGACCACATGACCGTTTGCGTCGAGCATTTCGTCGGCATTGCCATGATCCGCGGTCAGCAGGATCTGTCCGCCCGCATTCAAGACCGCGTTCACGATCTGCTGTACGCAGCCATCCAGTGTTTCGATGGCTTTCACCGCGGCTTCAAAGACACCGGTGTGACCGACCATATCGGCATTCGCGAAGTTCAAAATGATGACATCGTATTTGGACGATGCGATTTCCTTGATGACTTGCGCGGTAACCTCCGGCGCGCTCATTTCCGGTTGGAGGTCATAGGTCGCGACCTTTGGAGACGGAATCAGCACGCGATCTTCCAGTGGGTTTGGCTGCTCGACGCCGCCGTTAAAGAAAAAAGTCACGTGCGCGTATTTTTCGGTTTCGGCGATGCGCAGCTGATGCAGGCCGAGTTTCGATAAGTATTCTCCTAAAGTATTGGTGATGACCTGCGGCGGGAACGCGACTTCGACGTTCGGAATGGTCGCGTCGTACTGTGTCATGCAAATATAAGTAAGATTCTTTATCTGCTTTCTGCGGGAAAATCCGTCAAAGTCAGGATCAACAAAGGCGCGGGTCAGTTCTCTGGCGCGGTCCGGGCGGAAATTGCAGAAGATGATGCTGTCCCCGTCCTGCACGGTCAGTGCAGCGGCGGCACGTTCCTCGGCCGTCTCTGCGGCATTCGCGGGCGCGAAGTTCGGAGAAATGCCGTTTTTGTCCACTGCAGTCTGTACAGACGGTTGTATGCTTTCGGCACGCAAGGTTTTTGGTGCTGCATCCCCGCCTGTGGAATCGCTGCCGCAGCAAAGGGTCGGCTTGATAAACTCATCGGTTTCTCCGGCATCGTAGGCTGCCTGCACAGCCGCTTCCGCGGAAGCGGCCTTCCTGCCGGAACCAAGCGTCAGCGCGTCATAGGCAAGCTGCACGCGATCCCAGCGCTTGTCGCGATCCATCGCGTAATAACGACCTGAGACGACGCCGATTTTTCCTAAGCCGAGCCAGGCAAGATAAGCCTCCAATTCCCGCGCGAAACCGAGCCCTGAGGTTGGCGGAACATCTCTGCCGTCCATGAAACAATGCACGACGACTTTTTGCAGACCACGCATTTTTGCGAGCTTGAGCACTGCTTCGATGTGCGAGATGTGGCTGTGGACACCGCCGTCGGACAGCAGACCGAAAACATGGAGCGTGCCGCCGGTCTCTTTGACATGCCACACCGCGTGATTCAGCGGAAGATTATCGAAAAAAATCTCGTCCTCGATGGCTTTGGTGATGCGGGTAAGTTCCTGGTAGACGATGCGTCCGGCGCCGATATTGAGGTGCCCGACTTCGGAGTTTCCCATCTGCCCTTCGGGAAGTCCGACAGCGAGACCGCTCGCCGCGAGCTTGATGTGCGGATATTTGGCGAAGATCGCGTCCAGATTCGGTGTCCTGGCGGCGGCAACGGCGTTTCCGTACGCGGAAGGATTGAGACCGAAGCCGTCCAGTATCATCAGCATGGTTGGTCGTTTGTTGTTCATAAAGTATGCCTGCTTTCTGTTTTTTGTATGGAGATCGCGCGTGGCTGCCGGCTCACAGCGCGCTTTTTGGCGCGTGCCCGTGAATCTTCGCAAAAGCCGCAGCACGAAAATCTTTCCTCAATATTCTAACAAATTTCGCGAAAAAAAACAACTGCCGCAGTGAAACGGCGAAAACCGGAATACCGCAGTGATTTGCCCGAATTGAGCGGAGCGCGTAAAAGGACAAAAGTGCACATAACGAAATAGAGATTTCTATGCGCACATGGCGCTCACCCATGAGCGCCACTTCGCAAGGTGCTTTTGTCGTGATTCCGGAAATATCCCTATGCGATATCTCCTACATAATCAGAAAAGACGCGATTCCTGTCTTGGAATGCCGAGCAAAATCGGCTATAATAGAAGCAGTTTAAGGTGACGCGCATGCTGCGAAGTGCGGCATGCCGCGGCATGGGTGCGGAGAGAGCATCGGTGACGCAGATGTGAGAGGAAAGGGAATAAAGGCATGCGCAGTGCATGAACACAGGCTGCGCAGGCTGAGTATGGGAAAAAACGTGAGCATGAGCAAAAGAGCAGATGACAGGAATGATAAGAACAGCACGGGAATCACAGCCGGCTGTGATATAGCGGAAGATACCGCGAAACAGAGCGAGGCGCAGGCAGGCGCGCAGGAAGAAGCACGAGCAGCACAGCAAGCCTCTGCATCCGCGCAGGCGGCCGCTGTGCGCTGGACGCCGGAGCAGGCGGAGGCAATCACGCGGCGCGGACAGAATCTGCTGGTGGCGGCAGCGGCAGGCTCCGGTAAGACGGCTGTTCTGGTGGAACGTATCAAGCGTCTGATTTTGGAGGAACGCTGCGCGATTGACCACATGTTGATCGTGACGTTTACGAACGCAGCGGCCTCAGAAATGAAAGAGAAGATTGAGAAGGCGATTCGCAGGGAGATAGACCGCGTCGCCGAAGCGATTGCGGACGCGGATGCAGAAGGCAGCGCGGCGGTAAGAAGCCATGCCGAAGCCAAGGCAGAAGCAGAAGCCGGGGTGGATGGCGCTGCGTGCGGACAGGACGGAAATCATGCGGGCAAGCAGAGCAGCGCGCGGAGAGAGTCCTCCGATGCGTCGCGCGCCGCGCTGCAGCGAGATCTTGTGTTCTTAAAAAGACAGCTGGATCTTTTGCCAAACGCGAATATCAGCACCTTTCACGCATTTGCGCTCGAAGTGATCCGCCGCTTTTTTTACCTCATCGACGTGGAGCCGAATTTTAAGATTTGCGATAACAGCAGGCAGATGATCTTGCGCGGACAGGCGATGGACGAGCTGCTTGAGGAATTTTTTGAAGCGGATGACGCGGAGTTTTACGAGTTTTTGAAGTCCTACAGCGGCGACCGCAACGAGAATCGTTTTCGCCAGATGATCGAAAGCACATTTGATACCATTCAGAGCTTGCCGGAGCCTGCGGAGTGGCTGCGCGAAAAAGTGGAGGGGCTGAATCCGGCGCACGGCATCGAGGCGTTCGCAGAGAGCGCTGTTATGCGCGAGCTTTGGGAGGATACTGAAGCCCGTCTCGCGCGCGCCAAGGCACAGCTTCTAAAGACGGCGGAATTCGCGGCGCTGCACAGCCTTGAGGGTGTGCGGGAGCTGACACTGGCGGATCTTGGCATGGCAGAGGAGCTGGAAGCGCTCGCGGCGGCGCGGGATTTTGACGGCATGGTCAGCCGCCTGGACGGTTTTCGCCTCAAAACCCTGAGCAAGAAGATTTTTGCGGAAACGGCGGACTTCGATGAAAGCGCGATGGCGGACGTGCGGGAGATGGTTGAGCAGAACCGCGCCCCGCTCAAAAGCTGCGCCAAAGACCTTAAGACAGCGTACTTCTACGATGTTTTCCAAAGTATCGCGGAGGATGTGCATGCGGGCTATCCGTCAGCCTGCTTCTTCGCGCGCGCGCTGCTGCGCTACGGCGAGATCTACGCGGAAAAAAAGCGGGAAAAGGGGCTCTTGGATTTTAACGACATCGAGCACAATGCTTACGAAATTCTCAAGGATGCGGAGGCGGCGGCGTTTTACCGTGAAAAATTTCTGCATATTTTCGTCGATGAATATCAGGACAGCAACGTGATCCAGGAGGCGCTGATCGAGCGCCTGCAGAGCGGCCGCAATCTTTTTACGGTCGGCGATATCAAGCAGAGCATCTATATGTTCCGACTGGCGGAGCCGGAGATTTTTCGCGCGCGCTATCATCGCTATGACGCCCTGACGGCAGAGCGGGGAGAGGAGAGTCCGAGCCTCTGCATTGATCTTAACCGCAATTTTAGAAGTAAGACAGGTGTGCTCGATTTTATCAATCAGGTTTTTTATGACGCGATGGAGGACTACGACGCGCGGGCAGCGCTTTATCCGGGCGATTCGTGCGCGGAGCGCCGCTCAGTGAAGCCGCTGCTGTATCTGGCACAGACGCCTTGGGACGAGGACGGGGAAGCGGACGACGAGCTCAAGCTGCTGCGTAAGGCCGAAAAAGAGGCACTTGCGGCGGTCAAGATTATTCGTGACCATCTGGGGCGGACGATTTACGACAGCAAGGCGCGCAAAGAGCGAAGTCTGGAAAAGAAAGATATTGTGATTTTGATGCGCGGCATGAAGAACTACGGCGATCTGTTCTACAAGATTTTGACAGAAAACAATCTTCCGGCCTATGTGGACGACAACGATGGCTTCTTTGACACCATTGAAATCAACACGTTCATGGCGTTGCTGGCACTGCTGGACAATCCGAAGCAGGATATTCCGCTTCTGACGGTGCTGCGCTCGGAGATTTTTGATTTCAGCGTAGAGGAGCTGACAGCGGTGCGGATCGCGCAGAAAGAGGGCAGCTACTATCAGGCGTTGGTCTCGTGCGCGGGCGAAAATCTGCCAGTGGCGGGCGATGCCGCGTGTGCTGCGGAAAAGAACGGTGGAACCGAGCGGTGCGCGTGTGCCGTAGAACAGTCGAAAATGTCGAGCGATGCGGCGTATACCGAAGAAAATGTACCGATGCCGATCGACATGGCAGGCGCGGGCATGGATGCGCAGCTGGAGGGCGTTTTGCGTGCAGATGAAAGTGTGCGTAGCAGGGCGGACGAGGCGCTGCGCGAAAAATGCGCGGCCGCGCTGCGGAGCCTGCGAAAGTGGTCACGACTTGCTTCGCTGCTGCCGCTGGATGAGCTGATCTGGGAGCTGCTTTTGGAAACCGGGTTTTATCTCGCCATGGGCGCGATGCCTTCCGGCAGCCGCCGACAGGCGAATCTGCGCGCGCTGGTCGATAAAGCGCTTGCGTATCAGGACAGTCAGGACGGCTCGCTGTACGGCTTCATGGAATACATCGACGCGGTCAAGGAACGCAAGGTCAGCATGGGGCAGGTTAAGATGGTTGGCGAGGATGACGATACGATACGCATTATGACCATTCACAAATCCAAAGGACTGGAATTCCCGATGGTACTGCTGGCAGGATACTGCCGCAAGCTGAATTATACGACGATCGGCAAGGGACCGGCGGTACACAAGACGCTCGGACTGGGGTTTCCGGTGGTGCATTACCGAGAAAGCTGGTATCGGACGAGTATCACGCAGAATGTCATTCGCGCCAAAATCCGGCGTGAGGAGGCCGCTGAGGAAAAGCGCGTGCTCTACGTCGCGATGACGCGCGCCAAGGATTTTTTGTGCCTGCTCGGAATCGAGGATGATCCGCAGGAAGCGGTCAGCAGAGTCCTGGCGGAGCTGCCGAAGGACAGCAGCTATTTTTCGATGACCGGCAGGACCATCTGCAAGCGCGGTGATGGATATGTGTTCATCACGAATGCCGATTTAACCGGGCTTTCTAAGGGCAGAAGGCGCGCCGTCGCAAACGCGCGCGCCTTGCTGGAAGAAGTGCCCGCGGCGGTAGGGGCGCAAAAAGACGCGGGCGCCAGCAGAGGCACGAGCGCGGCAGCAGCGGCTGCTGCAGAACCTGTAAAGCCATGCAGCCGGGCAGCAGATACTCAGGCGCAGGATACCGGAGCGGCAAGGCATGCCGCGCTGCCGCTCGCTGCGCGCATCGCATCGCAAATGGAGTTCCGCTATCCGTACGAAAACGATCTGTACATCAAATCCAAATACGCGGTCAGTGAATTGGCATTGCAGGATGAGGAGGGCGAGGCGGCGGCTGATGGGCCGGCCGCTGCCTCAGAAGCCTGCGCTTCCTTCGCGGGCAGGAAACACAGCGCCGCCGATGCAGCGGTAAAGGCGGCTGACAAACGGTTTTGCCTTAAAGATACGCGCGGCAAGACAAGTGAAATCACGCTCACGGAGCCTGCGTCCTTCCACGCGCGCGACAGCTTTACGGCGGCGCAGATCGGAACAATCACACATAAAGTATTGGAGAAACTGGACTTTTGCGCCGCGCAGCGAGCCACGGCCTTTCCGGATGCTGATGGCTCGAACGCCGCGCGCGGCATGGAGGCTGCGCTGTCGCAAGCCGCGCTCGCTCCAGGCGCGGAAACACAAAATGCCGCGGCGCAAGGTACGCCTGCGCCGCAAACAGAGGCAGGGGAGCGCGTGCTGTCGGGAAAGCAAGCGGGCACAGCCTATGTGCGTAACCTGCTCACGCGCATGGTGACAGAGGAGTTTTTGACCGCGGAGGAGGCGGCGGTCGTGGACGCAGAAAAAATCGCTGCCTTCGCGAACTCACCGCTCGGCCGCCGCATCGCGGCAAGTCCGCAGCTGCGCCGCGAGCAGCCGTTCAATATCCTGCTCGAGGTGAACGGCAGCATGGCGGCGGTGCAGGGCATCATCGACTGCTGCTTTGAAGAGGACGGCGCGTGGGTGCTGCTTGACTATAAGACCACGCGCGTCGAGAGCGCGGCGGAGCTCGCGCGCCGCGCGCCGCAGCTTCGCAAAACCTACGCGGCGCAGATGGTCATCTACCGCCGCGCGCTGGAAGCCGCGACCGGCATGCCGGTGCGCGAAACCTATCTCTATTTGACAAACCTTGGAGAAACCATTCGCATGTAAGGTTCAGACATGGCCG
>ERZ825896.1630-NODE-1630-length-24309-cov-8.836522_pt1 | contig 24309 bp, 24 predicted proteins | sample MGYA00519858_ERZ825896 | MGnify/ENA primary metagenome ERZ825896 (study PRJEB31778, sample SAMEA3449214) | human gut metagenome | biome: human gut; feature: human-associated habitat; material: faeces | place: United Kingdom | collected 2010/2012 ...
TGCTTTGTGCTGCATAGAAGCAGCGAATTTGCAATCGTATATTGCCAAGTATTGAATTTTCAAGGTGCATAGCTAATTTTTATGTGCGAAGTTTGAGTTATTCTAATTAAAAATATTTTTTCAATTAGAAATGCACGGACTATCCTTGGCTAACCCCATTAATTCGTCTTTGAATATTCTTCGATCCATTTCCTTTAATTCTTTCGAAATGATAGGGGTAAATTCCATGTTTGCTAAGATATCACGTTCAAGGTTTACGCCTGGTGCTATTTCTGTAAGTGTAACAAAGCCATCTTTTAATTCAAAAACCGCTCTCTCTGTAATATACAGCACCGGCTGCTTTACTTTTGTAGCATAGATTCCTGAGAAAGTAATATGTTCAACATCTTTTACAAATTTTTTCTTACTTCCTTCATTCAATATTTTCAACTTTCCGTCTTCGCAAGCTACATCAAGTCCTTTTGCTGTAAACGTTCCACAAAAGCATACTCTTTTTGCGTTTTGCGTAATGTCAATAAAACCGCCTGCACCTGCGAGCCTTGTTCCAAACTTAGAGACATTTAAATCTCCGTTTGGCGCAGTCTCCGCTAAGCCCAGAAATGCAATATCCAATCCTCCGCCTTGATAGAAATCGAACTGAACATTATGCTCAAGTATACACATGGAATTCGCAGCCGCCCCAAACTGAGTTCCTCCCATAGGAACCCCTGCAATAGAACCAGCTTCGACAGTCAAAGTCATATAATCAGATATTCCTTCTTCTGCAGCTACATTTGCAATCACCTCAGGCATTCCAGTACCTAAATTCACAATCGCATTTTCTGTAAGTTCCATAGCAGCTCTGCGTGCCACGATTTTTCTTGCATTTAACGGAACCTCCGGAATCTTATCAACCGGAATTCTAAACTCGCCGGTCAACGCACCATCATATGGCATTCCAAGGCATTGCATATTATCTTCATCACTTCCGACTACGACTGCATCGACATAAATGCCAGGTATTTTGACCAGTTTAGGATCCAAAGATCCTGCCTGTACAATTTTTTCAACCTGTACAATTACCTTACCGCCGCTATTTTTGCACGCCTGTGCCATGGCTGTCACGTCCAGCGGTCCAATTTCCTTATGTACGGTGCAGTTACCCAATTCATCTGCATAGCTGGCTCTTACTAAAACAATATCAATCGGAAAGGTTTTATATAGTAAACGTTCTGCACCATCAAAATTCACAATGCTTACTAAATCTTCTTTTGTAACATCATTTAGCTTTCCCCCGCCATTTCTTGGATCCACGAAGGTGTTCAGCCCGACGTGCGTCAGTGTGCCGATATTGTGTGCTGCGATATCCCTGTACATGTGCGTGATAACGCCCTGCGGGAAATTGTAAGCTTCGATCTTGTTCGCGAGCGCCAGTTCTCCCAGTCTTGCCGCGCGGTCCCAATGCCCGCCGATCACACGCTTTACCATGCCCTCGTGTCCGTAATGGTCTCCGCCGGTTCCGTCACGATGCCCCTGACCCGCAGCAAAGAATAAAGTCAGATCCTTCGGATGACCCGTTTCCAGAAATCTTTTTTCAACAGCTTTCGACAAAGCCTCCGGACAAGCACAGCTGACAAACCCGCCTGTCGATATCGTCATCCCGTCTTCTATCATCCTTGCGGCTTCTTCCGCCGTGATAACTTTAACATTTTTCATTTTTACACCTGCCTGCGATACGTTTTCGGTATACTACCTGTTTTTGAAATCCGCCTGTCGTTTTTCAAGGAAAGCATGCATGCCTTCTTTCTGATCTTCGCTGCCGAAACACATGGCAAAAAGCTCATTCTCAACCGCGATGCCGTTATCGATGTCAACTTCCATGCCTCTGGAAACAGCGGCCTTTGCATATTTTACCGCCAGCGGTGCGTTCTTGGTGATCTCGGCCGCAAGCGCAAGCGCGTCGCTGATCAGTGTTTCCGGCTCCGAGACCTGATTGACCAGTCCGATTTTTTCTGCTTCTTCGGCCTTGATCATTCTGCCTGTATAGATCAGCTCTTTGGCTTTTGCGATACCGATCCTTCTAGGAAGTCTTTGCGTTCCGGAAAATCCGGGTATGATGCCAAGTCCCACTTCGGGTTGTCCGAATTTTGCTTTAGTGCTCGCCGTGATCAGGTCACACGCCAACGCAAGCTCGCAGCCGCCGCCCAATGCAAAACCATTGACAGCTGCGATCACCGGGATATCCATTTTTTCTATTTTTCTGAAAAGGGCTGATCCGTTCTGCCCCCATTTGCGACCGCCTTCGATATCAAGCACAGCCTGCGCGCCGATATCTGCGCCTGCGACAAACGCTCTGCCTTCTCCGGTGATAATGACTGCACGCGCCGTTTCATCTCCGATCACAATATCGATCGCTTCATTCAGATCTGTAAGGACTTCTTCGTTCAGCGCATTCAGAGCTTCCGGTCTGTTGATCGTCAAAATATAGACGTTATCTCGCTTGTCGATCTTTACTTTATTTGACATGCAGCTTCCCTCCATTCAATACAATTCCGTATAGATCTCAACGATCAATTCTCTCGTTAACGGGACATAGGAATTGGTCACAAGTCTCTGCTGATTCAGGATGACAGAATCGGTAAACAGTTCAATATCTTCTTTTTGGAATCCGTACTCATGCAGCGGACGCAAAGGCAACACGGTTTCCAGCAGATCGTTTAAATGATTGATCGCATCTTCCTCTGTCCCGCCGATAATACGTGCAATCGTCTTTTTAAAATCCGCAATTTTGCCATACGGTTTCATCGCATTATACTTTTCAAGCACCTTGCCAAAAAGCAAATAGTTTGCTTCTCCATGCGGCACATGATAGGTTCCTCCCAACGGGAACGACATGGCATGAACCGTGGCACACCCGGCCTGCAGGAATGCAAGGCCCGCATAAGTCGCTGCCGTAAGGTATTCCTCACCGTATTCAAATCTTGAATCCTTTCCTTCATCCCTGATTTTTCTGAAACCCTCGAGGATCAGTTCCATCGCTTTCACACCGAAAAGTTCCGAGGTCATCGTTGCTCTCGACGGTGACAGGTAGGACTCCACTGCATGGATCAAGGCGTCGATGGCAGACGACGCAAACGGCTTATACGGGAGTGACTTTAAAAGCTCCGGGATCGGGGCGGCACGCATAAAACAGCATAAGAATGTTTTCAGGAAACGGCGTAGCTTCGGCTATGCCGTTTCTCCGTTTTGCAGGTCAATCAGTAAAGACGCGGGGAGTATTCCTACAAGGTCATAGGAAATGTCAATCTGTTGTTCCCGATAACCCTTCGACTTGTCCGGCGCGTGAACATATACCGCCTTTACCATGTCGTTTAGGATAGTGGGTGTCAGCTCGTTCAAGTCGAGATACTTCCGCACCTTGCAGATAAACCTGTCGATATTCTCTGCCTGTTCCTCTTGTTCTGTAATTTCTTCATTCAACCGCAACAGCTTTTCCCGCAGTTCTTTCTGCTCCTGCTCGTAGTCGTCAGAGAGCATTTGAAATCTGCTGTCAGATAGTTTTCCGCCTACGTTGTCCTCATAAATACGCTTGAATAGTCGGTCAAGTTCTTCTATCCGTCGTTCTGCCTGCGTCAGTTGCCGACGCTTCGCCGCGAGTTCTCTTTTTGCTTCGGCTTTCTGCTTCGCACCCATAGCCTTGCGGAATTGTTCTTCATGGTTCGCAACACAGGCAATCGTCATTCTCATGTGGGCGAGTACGCCCCGTTCCAAGACAACGGCGCGGATAAAATGCGTCGCGCAAACCTCTTTCCCTTTGAGCCTTGAAGTAGAGCAGACAAAGTGGTCTTGCCTTGCTTCAAAGTTCCTGCTTGTGCAGTAATACAGCTTTTCACCGCAATCGGCGCAGCGCACAATGCCGGAAAACATATTTGTCTTTCCTGTCCTCGTCGGGCGGCGTTTGTTCTTCCGCAATTCCTGCACCCGCGCCCATGTGTCAGCGTCAATGATTGCTTCGTGGGTATTTTCAAACACAAGCCATTTTTCTTCGGGATTATTGCAGGTCTTTTTGCTCTTGTAGGACTGCTTGTAGGTTTTGAAGTTTACTGTATGCCCTTGATATTCCGGACGCTCCAAAATGTCGGCTATTGTATCGCCCGTCCAGTTAAAGGGATTATCCGGCGGCGCGTTCCTTGTCGCCCTGCCTGTCTGCTGAAAATGGATTGTCGGCGTTATGACTTTATCATCTTTCAGAATACGGGCAATCTGCGACGGCCCGTAACCGTCCAGACAAAGGGCGAATATCCGCTTGACAACTTCGGCAGCTTCGGGGTCGATAATCCACCGCTTTTTGTTTTCCGGGTCTTTCCTGTAGCCGTATGGCGGGTTGGTGCAGAGGTGTTCCCCCGCTTCGCCTTTTGACTTCATCACCGCGCGTATCTTCTTGCTGGTGTCTTTCGCATACCACTCGTTGATGATATTGAGAAAGGGGGTAAAGTCGCTGTCCTGCTGGTTTGCGCTGTCTATGCCGTTGTTAATAGCTATAAAACGCACGCCCTTTTCCACGAACAGGACTTCGGTATAAAATCCCACTTTCAGATAATCACGCCCAAGCCGCGACATATCCTTGACGATCAAGGTGGACACTTCGCCGTTTTCGATTTTTTCCAAAAGTTCGCTCCAACTTGGACGGTTGAAGTTTGTCCCGGAATATCCATCGTCCACGAAAAACAATGGATTTGAAAAATGATTTTCCTTTGCGTACTTACTTAAAATCGCCTTTTGATTTACAATGCTGTTGCTGTCGCCCGTTAGTTCATCGTCGCGGGATAGGCGGCAATAGAGGGCGGTAATCTTGCCAGACTGCCTTAACATCGTTTCTGCTCCTTTCATCGGCGGGCAGTCTGCCATTACAGGATTGCTTATACTCATTTTAACGCTCCTCGTCTTTTTCATCAATAGGGGAGTGCCCCATAAGCCGTAAAACTTTATGGGGTAGGCTTCGGCTTCCGTCGTAGCTTCCCGTAAAACGATAGAACGTCCTGCCGGATTGAATTGTAACTTCGTGTGTGGGCAACTCTTGATAGAGTGGATTTTTTACAACGATTTGCCCGTCTTTGATTGTTCGCTTCTTTTCCATTCCTTTCCCGTCCTTTCCTTTGTTTTGAGTAGGGAGCAAGCACAGCAAATGAGTACCCATTTGCGATTTTGGCTTGTTGGGAAAATCCCAAACCCTTTACTTTCTCTCACTCAATATCCCGTTTGAAAGGCAGCTTTTGTTGCACTTTCCCCCTCACTATATAAAAATGAAAATCCGGAAAATGATATTGACTTACCATGCAATTTGTGATATTCTAAATAAAAATATGTTTCTGCCGAGAAACGCTTATTCTTACTCCAGTCGGCCATGGAAGGAGTAAAAAAAAACGTCTATTTTTTTGTGGAGGTCAATATGATATTTCGAGAAATGAGGCAAAAAAAACAGGAACTATCGCGGCAAGAGATTGCGGATATTCTGCATAAGGGGACATCTGGTGTGCTTGCCCTTTTGGGCGACAACGATTATCCCTACGCCGTTCCAATCAGTTATGTGTATGACGACGGGAAAATCTATTTTCACAGCGCAAAAAGCGGTCATAAAATAGACGCTATTCAAAGAACTGAAAAAGCGTCGTTTTGTGTGATTGATAAAGATTTAGTTGTGCCGGAGGAGTACACAACTTATTTTAGAAGTGTAATTGCTTTTGGACAAATACGGATAATCGAAGGTGATCTCGAAAAGAGAGCAGCGATAGAAAAATTGGCAATCAAATATGCGCCGGAAGATACTGCCGCAAGCCGCGATCATGCCATAAACCGTGGGTGGAAGCCTCTTTGTATGTTGGAAATGACAATCGACCACATAACAGGAAAAGAGGCGATAGGACTTGTAAAAGAAAAGGAAAAATTAAATAGACTGTAAATAAAATCAGCCCGCCGGGGTTTCATTTTATTGTGTAGTAGGCCAGCGTTACACAAACGCTGGCCTTTTTTTATTTGTTAGGAGGATTGATTATCATGTATGAAGGCAAATCACACACTTTATTTGCCAAATATGCCGTACCGCAAATGATAGGGTTGCTGTTTAACTCGGTCTATATGATTGTTGACGGTGTATTCATTGGCAATCGACTTGGCCGCGACGCTATGGCCGCCGCTGCCGTTTCTGTTCCGCTTGTCGAGATACTAATTGCATTGTCTATGGCAGTTGCCACAGGCGCGGGCGTTTTGATTTCCTCACATCTCGGTCAAGGTGAGAAAGAAAAAGCACGCCACATTTTTAGCCTTGCCGCCCTATGTACGGCTGTTATGGGGCTGTTGATTAGCGTATTGGGAAATATTTTTATTCACCCGCTTGCTGAACTTTTAGGCTCAACTCCGGTTATCCATGATGAAGCAATCAGTTATATGTGGTACATCATTACCTTTTCCCCATTCCTGCTTTTCAGTTTCTTGTTAAGCGGTCTGGTGCGTAATGATAACCGTCCAAAACTTGCCATGTTTGCCCTCATGTTTGGCTCTGTATCAAATATTGTCTTGGACTATGTGTTTATGTACCCATTGAACATGGGGATTGCCGGTGCAGCATTGGCTACCGCACTTGGCCCCATTTTCAGCGTTTTAATTATGCTGCCCCATTTCATATTCAAGCGCGGGGATTTGTACTTAACGAAATTCAAACTGAAGTGGCGGAGCATTTGCTCGGTCTATGTACTTGGCTTCCCGTCCTTTATCATGGAGTTTACTATTGGCATTATTACCTTTGTATATAACTTTGCCATTGTGCATTATGGCTTTGGGGAAATCGGACTTGCAGCCTACCTTGTCATCGGCTACTTAATGTTGATTATTTTGACACTGTTTCTTGGTATGGCGCAGGGCTTGCAACCCGTATTTAGTTATTTTATGGGGACAGGGGAAGAAAAACGGAGCAAATCTCTACTTGGCTTTTCCATTAAAGCATTTTTAGCAATAGGCGTTTTGTGCTATGTCTTGATCGTGTTCTTCTCTCGCGGCTTTTTCACGATTTTCAATCCGGGAGATATTGAACTAATCAACTTTATGGAAAGTAAAAGCCTACCTTACTTTTCCGGTTTCTTCCTTGCAGGATTTAATATTTTAATGATTTCTTATTGGCAGGCAAATGGGCGCACAAGTAACGCCCTTACGGTATCTCTATGCCGTAGCGTCATATGGCCGCCAATTTTGGTTGCCGTTCTTCCGCTGATTTTTGGCAGCGAAGCCGTATGGCTTTGCCATTCTATCAGTGAAATCATGACGGCGATTATAGCAGTTGTTTTGATTGTTTTCATAAAGCGCAAGAAAGAAAATCAGAAAGTTGGATTTTAAGGAGGGACATGATATGAAGCGGATCATTACCATAGGCCGTGAATTTGGAAGCGGTGGAAGAGAAGTTGGCAGGCGTTTAGCCGAAAGACTGAATATTGCCTATTACGACCGAGAGATTATTGATGAATTGATGAAACGAACTCAATTAGCGGAAAGTTATGTGTTGCAAGTGGAGGAAAGCAGGCCCCTGCCGCTGTTACCAATAACAACTGCTCGCACTTTTGGTATTCCTACCAACTATACATTGGAAAATCGTCTGTCCATTTATAAGCAGGAAAGCGAAATAATCCGCGAAATGGCAGAGAAATCGGATTGTATCATTGTAGGACGATGTGCAGACTATGTTTTGCAAGATTTGAACCCTTTTCGCTTGTTTGTATATGCGGATATAAGTTCTAAAATTGCCCGTTGCAGGGAAAAGGGAGCCGACGCAGCGGCGATGACGGATAAAGAATTGCAGCAAAAAATTATATCTATTGATAAGAAAAGAGCACGTTACTACCAATTTTATACAGAACAAGATTGGGGCAATAAAGCAAACTACGATTTATGTATCAACACCACCAATACAGAAATCAAGAAAATCGTTGCTGCCATAGAGAAGTTTATCGTTTAGCAGTATTGGGGATGTGTCAATATGTCTGTATTTCATTATCTTTCTTCTCATAACCTGCGGTCAAAAAAAGCCCTTGCGCTTGCATGGGATTTTGCGCCTATGAGTATGAACACACAAGTCATATAGTTATCTCTTATAGTTCCTGTACCAAACGCCCATGCGGTTTTATGCTGCGTGGGCGTTTGGTATTTTGCCCCCTGCTTGGGAAGAAAGGGGGTGAGAAAAATGATGAATAGTGAGCAGTATCGGGAACATATCGAGCGCACTTTCAACGCCTTTTGCAAGATTGTCCTTTACCATGCGGCGCTGGGTATTTACAAGAAAATACGGCGGAAGCAACAGTTTGAGGTATCACTCGACTATCTTCGGGAGTTTGATTTTGAGCCGATTGCCACAACAGACGAGTATTTTGTGAAATACGATATGCCTACCACTTTTACCGTTCGTGGGGAAACGGTCATTGTAGAAAGCGAGCAGTTAGCGGCCGCGCTTTTGCGTCTGCCGGAAAAGCGGCGTGAAGTGCTGTTTTTGCGGTACTACCTCGGTTACAGCGATACGGAAATCGGAAGGCTATTCGGAGTTTGCAGAAGCACAATCTTTCGTAGACGAAAAAGGTCATTGCGCTTCATACGAAAAGAACTGGAGGCGTTAGAAGATGAAGAATAGGAAATACAATTTGCTGCCCTATGAAACGATTGTAAAGGCAACCGCCGGGGAGCCGGAAGCGGTGAACACCGTCATTCAAACCTATACCGGCTACATCAAATATCTGTCCTACTTTCAAGGGAGTATCAACGACGATATTCAAGATTATCTCAAAGCGTCCTTAATGGAAGCACTACCCAAGTTCCGCTTTGACAGATGACAAGTAGCAAAGGCAGAAAAAGCCGTCAAGGATAAACTTCGCGCTTCGCGTCCTTGACGGCTTTGCCCGTCTTTGCTGTCGGGTAATCAAGAGGGCGCAAACGGATAGACCGCTTGCGCCCTCAATCTATGATGATGTGTTACGCAATAGAGAGCGAGAGCGCCTTACACAACGCGGTTTTGCAGACTTGAAAACACAAGAGTTGAGTGTTTATATCCCCACCCTCAAAAATGGCGGTCTACTGCGTAACATTTTGCCATGCCAGCGTGGACATTTAGGCAGGCGAAAAGCCTTGATTTATGCGACTTGCAGAGAACGGAAACAGAACAAGTAGTATCGTATCCCTTGAAAGCGCAAAAATGCCTTTCTATCGTTCCACGCGGCACAGAAAAAGCGGGCAAGAAGTCTTTGACCTCTTACCCGCTTTTGTGGCAATCCGTATGGCAGCTACCCTGTTTCAGTTGATTGTTGATGCTGTTTTATGAGTAGCTACCATCAGGCAGATCTTTTTCGGAATGATCAGATCATCGACCAGGCCCAGTTTTGTGGTGCCGCCGTTCTCTTCCTTCACGATCGCGATCGAAATATTTGTTACTTCTGATCCGGTTCCGCAAGTCGTAGGGATTGCGATCAACTCTTTTTCCGGTATGATATCTAATTTACGATAGTAAAGATCGTGTACCGTTCCCAATCTCTTTAAGGACAGGACCTTTGCAACGTCGATCACAGCTCCGCCGCCTACTGCGATGATCCTGTCGTAATCACGCGGATCCAGTGCAGCAAAGATTTTCGTAATGGACTCTTCGGATGGTTCTCCCTCACCGTATTCCTCTGCAAAACACACTTTGCAGCTGAGCGCAAGTTCTTTTAAACATGGTTCATAGACAAACCGATTCGTAAAGATCAGATCTCTTTCTCCCAGCTGGAATTCATCTGCAAATTCTCTGAATGTTTTAAACTTATACATTTCAGGTTTCATTAAAATTTCACGCATGCTGTATACCTTCTTTCCTCCGTTCGCAATATACGATTTCAAATTCTTCATAAATGAGTTTCATGTTTTCAGAAAACGAGAATCCCATCTTTTCACATTGCGTTTCAAACATTTCTTTTTTGACTTTCTTCCATTTTTCAAGTGTTGCATAGCCCTCTGTCAACGCATGTGCTTGGTCATATTCACAAAAACAAATTTCTGTGACTGCGGTGGTTTTTGCAATGCCGATCGCCTCTCCGCTGCAGCAGATCACATTATATTGGCCGACCTCAGGAATCGGCTCATGATTCGCATCAAAAAAATCCAAGGAGTACGATGCAGCTCTGATCGTTCTGTTGATAATCTTGTCGGCAATGCCGCTGCATTCTTTCGAATCATAAAAGTTCCAGATCTGATACGGATATTCTTTCAGTTCCGGGTGCGCGTCTGCGAAAGAGTCCCATAGTTTTTCAACAGGGCTTTTGTATCTGGATATTTTAAAACGCCGATACGCACTCAATGCGAAAAACAAACCACTTATTATGCAAATAAATGGTCTGTGATTCACAATTCCGATCAAGAAAAAGGCTGCCCATACCATCAATGCGATCAAACTTGTTGTTCTTAATTGCCTGTTCACTCTTTTTCTCCCGCATCAGGGCTCTATTTCGTGATATCTCCATCATCCCATCGTTGGATCTCAATGACATTACCGTCCGGATCCTTCGCATAGACCAAAGTCAGCGTCTGATCTTTTGTTTCGTAGTAATGCCTTGCGATCTCTCCGCATGCGGATCCGCCATTCGCCTCAACCTTCCGGTAAACAGCTTCTACATCGTCTACTGCAATTGCAATATGTCCCATGCCGCCGCCGTTGATCTTGTTGGCGGGTGTGCCGTCCGAGATCTCCCATGTGAAGAATTCAATCGTCGGTCCGCCTTCCGGATAGCCCGGCAGTGCCAGATGCGCACCTTTTACATGTGCGCCCTTCAATCCTGCTGCAGCTTCAAACCAATCTCCATGTAAATCTCTGAGCGGCGGAACAACCTTCATGTCAAAAACATTCTCATAAAATTTGATCAATTCTTCCCAATTCGGCGTATTGATATTTGTGTGTGTATATTTCATCTTCCTCACCTTCTTACCTGTGATCGTCATGCGTTTGGTTCTGCGCTTTTCTGCTTGGACCTTTTCTCTAAAATGGCCGGGATCACGAGCATTGCCACCGCAAACAGCAGCAGGAAGATCGCGATCGGTCTTGAGAAGAGCGCCGCCACGCTTCCTTTGGATGCAATGACTGCGGTTCTGAAGTTGCTTTCAATAATTTTTCCAAGGATATATCCGAGCACAATAGGGCTGAGCGGGAATCCGTTGCTGGAAAGCATGTACCCGATCAAACCGATGATCAGCAATACCCATGTGTCGAACAGACGGTTGTGGACTGTAATGGTTCCGACAACGCACATCAGCAGGATCACTGGGAACAGGAGGTTCATCGGAACGGCCAAAAGCTTGATGAACACCTTCATCAGACCCATTTCCATGATATACATAATAATATTTGCCAGAAAAAACGCGACAAACACAACGCCTACAACGTCAAGGCTTGTCTGGAACAGCAGCGGACCAGGCTGCAATCCGTGTACAACCAAACCGCCAAGTAAAATGGACGTTACCAGGTCTCCCGGGATACCCATCGTCAGCATCGGGATGATCGCGCCTCCGCAGCATGCATTATTTGCTGTTTCAGATGCAACAATGCCTTCCGGAATGCCTGTTCCGAATTTTTCCGGGTGCTTGGATGTCTGTCTGCTCGTAGTATACGCAAACAAGGATGCGGTCGTCTGTCCGATTCCCGGTAAAATGCCGATAAACGTACCGATGATACTGCCGATCACAAAGGTCTTGCCCGTACCCTTCAGCATCTCCTTGGTCGGCCAGCTTTTTACTTTTGATACCGGGATCGCTTCATATTCCTGTCCTAAGCTTCTTAATTGCGTCAGGATCTCGCCCATAGCGAACAAGCCCATCAGCACGGCTAATTGATCCAGTCCCGCGTTGATCTGCCAGAATCCGAAACAGAACCGGGGCACACCCGATACCGTATCAATGCCGACAGCGGCAATGAGCAATCCCACAATGGCAGAGATAAAGCCCTTTGCCTTCGACGCGCTAGATAAGCTGATGACGACGCTCAGGCCCATGATACCCATGGCAAAGTACTCCCACGCACCGAATTTCAGCGCAACTTTTGCGAGCTGCGGAGCGATCAAGATCAGCATAAATGCAGAGAACAAACCGCCGATCAGGGAAGCGAAAACGCCCAGGGTCAGCGCGTCATTCGGTTTCCCGTTTCGTGCCATCGGTGACCCGTCAAAGCAGGTGACCAGTGAAGCCGGTGAGCCCGGTATATTCAGGAGTATTGCTGCAACTAAGCCGCCGGAAATACCTCCGACATAAACACCCAACAATGTCGTAACGCCTTGATGCGCCGTCATCGCAAAGGTAAACGGCAGGACCAGCGAAACACCCAGCGCCGCGGTCAGCCCCGGGATCGCACCGAAAACCATGCCCACAAAGATTCCGATCGTCAGAAGCACAAGCAGCATGGGTTCGTCTATAAATGCTTGTAAACCTAATATGATAGAAGTCAAAAGATATCCTCCTCTCTATTCACGGGATCGCCGCGTTTTATCGGCCGCAGCGATCCCTCTCATGTCAAACTGTGTATGTGTCAAAAGCGAACTGTCATTGATATGACAAGTTGGTTCTTAATGCATTAAGTCTGCCCATTTTGCGAAAACATCCGCTGCATCCAATGCCACCTGTTCCAGTTCTGCGCCATCTGTCCATACAGGGTTGAAGCCTAACTGATCTTTTAATAATGTCTGTACTTCCGGGTTGTCGAATACCTGTTTGAATTGTCCGGACAGATATGTTACGATTTCATCCGGTGTTTCAGGCGGTGCATAGAACGCTCTGTGCAATCCGGCAACGATATCATATCCGCACTCTTTGAAGGTCGGTACATCTTCTAAGAAAGAAACTCTTTCTTCACCAGCCGCCGCCAGAACCTTAACATCGCCGGAATCGTATACAGACTTTAATTCTGAAGCCTGGCAAACCCACATATCATCATGACCGCCCAGGAGTGCAACTCTGGCTTTTGATGCAGATTCATACGGAACATAAGTAATGTCGATTCCGCACATATCAGCAAATCCCAAGGAAGAAAGATGATTTACATTTCCTGTGGATACACTTGCCAGAAAGAGCTCACCCGGATGTTCCTTCGCATATGCGATCAATTCTTCCAGCGTATTAAACGGAGAATCCTTGCTGACAGCCAGTACATTCACGTCGTATACCATCGAGCAGATCGGCGTCATTTCTTTGTACAGTTCAACGTCCGTAGTCTGCGTCAGATATAAGCATCCCCATGTTTCAGGAAATGCGCACTGCAGTGTGTAGCCATCCGGATCCGCATTATAGCATTCCATAGAACCGATCAATCCATTGGCGCCTTCCATATTGCTGATCGTCATGGTCTGCCCGTTTAAGTCTACATATTGCGCAGCCGTACGTGCTAACGTATCGGTTCCGCCGCCGGCAGCGTATCCAACGATCATCTGGATCGGCTTTGTCGGATAATCAGCCTCTTCCTTATTTCCGCAGCCCACAAAGCTGCACACGATCAGTACCAAAGAAAGTACACATACTAAAACTTTTTTCATTTTTCTCCTCCAATTTCTATAATTTCTCATACACAGTGTGTTCGCTAAAACAAATCAAACTTAGGTAAATTCACATCCAGACCGGCGGTGAAAATAAAGTATACAGCAATCGTAACGATCGCGCTGAATACCAGGTATTTTACCAGCTGGATCATTCTTTCTTTTTTCTCCGGTGATTGGAACTTTCCCAATCTATTACTGTATAAACAAGTTAAAAAAGAAATGATAACAAACGTTGAGGCAATAAAGCCGATCTTGTCCATCACAAACAGATACACGATAACCACGATTACTGTTAACACGCCCAGCTTGTTCCAGATCACAGGCGTCGGTGTCTCATCTTTTTTTGAAACAGCTTTCACAATGATGGAAACGGATAAAATCACCATGATCGACAGCAGCAGCCGGACATAGGTACTGCTTTGCGCCACAAAATACTGCACTCCGCCCGTCGGCCAGCCGATCGTTTCAATGAACAAAAATATTGCTGTGGCGATCAGACCGACACCGTAAAGTACATCTCTCTTCCATTGCGCCATATCTCTTTCTCCTTTCACATAACTTCAACTTTTTCTTTTTGATTTCTGATAAATAATGTTCTTAGTATCACATAGGACAGTACTGCAGCTAAAATATAGAGCAGAAACAGGCCGAAATAGGAACCTGTTTTGTCAATGATGATCCCGGGGATAATTGCCCCCACCGCGCCTGCCAAGGATGATGTCAGCTTAAAGATCGAATATAACCGATTGACACTTTCTCTTCCGAACAGTTCAGAAGTCCAGATCGGCAGTCCTACGGTTATCACGGTGGCTCCGCCTAAACCGAATAAGATTCCGAATGCATATGCCATGCATGTTTTTTCTCCCAGAAGCATACCGGTCAGCATGGTCAAAATGATGAACGTGTATGCGTAGGTATTCGCCTTCAGAACGCCAAACCGATCTATGATTTTCCCGAAGATCGGTTTGCCGAGGAACATAGAGATCCCGTAAGCAGAAACCGCCGCTGCTGCGGTGCTGCTGCCATACCCGCTTTGCTCTATGATCGGCGCCAGGTGCGTCACCACCGGAGACACGATCAGACCTGATAAGAACACTGCCAGGGCCATCAGGAAAAATTTTTTGTCCCGAAATGATTTTCTTATGGTAATCTTTTCCTGTCTGCTTTCCTGAAGTGCAGTGTCTTCATGCTGACCATAAGCTTTCATCGCAAGGTCCTCAGGCTTATTCCGCAGGAGAAGTCCTGCGGTCAGCGTACAGATCACGATGGCCATTGCCTGCATCCCCAACGCTTTCTGAACCCCTTGGCTTGCGATCATGCCGCTGAGGATGGTCGGTGCAATGATCGTTGCAGCTCCCGACCCGCACATCGCAAGTCCGAGTGCAAATCCACGCTTTTCGGCAAACCAGGTAGTAATTAGGATTGATACAGGAACCAGGCCTCCGGCGCCATATCCAATGCCGATGATAAACATGGCTGCATAGCTCATCTGCACAGAATCCACCGCCATAAGCATCAGATATCCGCTTGCCATGCAAATCCCAAAAATCAGGATCGTCTTTCTTGCACCGATCTTCTCAATGACCGGTCCGATACATAGGAGTGCGGCCACGCTGCCTGTCTGATAGAAAGCGCTGATGGTCGAACGCATCGTATTGCTGACATGGATCCGCTCCATCAGCGGATTCAAGAAAACAGACAGACAGTTGAATCCAAGGCCGACGCAATAGAACATGACGATCCCGCAGCCCAGTGCGATCAGCCAGGCGTAATGCATTCTTCTGTTCATGTTTTAAAAAACTCTTCCGCAGTCCGCCGCAATATTGATGCCTGTGAGGATATCATTTCCATATACCAGGGAACCCACTACATCCGCAATATCTTCCGGCTTCGCAAGTCTTTTCATGCAGTTTTCCTGTGCGTTCTTCTCTCCGCGGGCTTCCTGTCCCGCTACAAATTGTGTCGATACAAAACCGGGCGCAACGCCCAGAACTCTTACCTTCGGGGCAAATACTCTTGCCAGAGATCTGGTCATATTGATCTCGGCAGCTTTGGAAGCAGCATATGCGATCGAACTTCCCAGCCCATTCAGCCCTCCGGTAGATGTGATATTAACGATAACGCCTCCGTCTTTCTCCAAATACGGTTTTGCCTCTCTGCAGCAGAAGAAGGTTCCTTTGACATTGACCGCAAAAATGTCATCAAAGTATTCTGATCTCATGCCGTATAGATCTTCGTGTGCGACCACATGTGTTCTTCCCGCACAATTGATCAGAACGTGCAGACCGCCAAAATCATCTGCTATATGCCGGATGAGACCGGCCACTTCTTCTTCGTTTGCAATATCTGTCCGGTAGGCTTTTGCCTGCAGGCCCATGCTCTGTATTTCTGCTGCCAGCGATCGCGCTTCCTCTTCATATGCGATGTACGCGATCGCAACATTGGCTCCATGTTCGGCAAAATTCATGGATATCGCTCTTCCGATTCCTGTGTTGCCGCCCGTGACCAGAACAGTCTTCCCTTTTACGTCCATATTCCCTCCATCTTATCCTAACTTATCCTAAAACTCTTCCGCCGTCTGCAATGACCGTGATCCCGGTCAGAATATCATTGCCCGCGACTAAAGCTGTCACAACATCTGCCACATCCTGCGGCGTTGTGAGCCGCTGCAGGAATGTTTCACTTGCAATTTTTTCACCTCTGGCTTCCTCACCTGCTACAAATTGTGTCGGTACAAAGCCGGGTGCGACCCCAAGGACCCTTACCTTTGGAGCCAAAACTCTTGCGAGGGAGCGGGTCATATTGATTTCGGCAGCTTTCGAAGCGGAATAGGCGATACAGCTTCCCAGCCCGTTGAATCCTCCTGCCGAGGCGATGTTGATGATGACACCGCCGTCCTGTTCAAGATATGGTTTCGCTTCTCTGCAGCAGAAGAAGGTCCCCTTGACATTTACTGCGAAAATATCGTCAAAATACTCTGACTTCATGCCGTACAGATCATCATGCGCAACCCTGTGCGTCTTCCCTGCGCAGTTGATGAGAACATGGAGCCCGCCGAAATCTTCATCGACCGCCTTCATTAGCCGCACAACATCTTCTTCTGATGATATATCCGCTCTGTATGCCCGGGCTTTGATCCCATAGCTTTGAAATTCGTCAACTGCTGCGGATGCTTCTTCTTCAAACGCGATATACGCAATGCTGACATTCGCGCCCATCTTAGCGAAGCTCTCTGCGATCGCTCTTCCAAGACCGGTATTCCCGCCTGTCACAAGAACGGTTTTGCCTTCTATTTTCATTCGTCGAAAAACCTCTCTTTTTTATCATTCAACAATGTGCTGTGCGTAAACATCGGCATGAGAGTATACAACCGATTTCTGTGCACCTAAATACCGCTTAAATCCCATATCTGCTAGGAACTGCAGAATATGTGCCTGGGCCGGGGCGTCCTTCCACTCAGGTCTGTGCCATATCAGCTCACCTTTACAGAATTTGCTTTCTGTCGCAGGACAATCGTCAGTTCTGACGTCTGCCGGCGGGTTCCAATTGGATGGTCCCAAAACAGAGTAACAGGCATCCGCTGTCGTAAACGGGGCCCCGGTTCTCGGCATATATTTAAAATGAACTTTTCCCTTATTTTCCGGATTGCAAAGCACCTGTTTCAGCGCCTCCAGGTCTTCCGGGTCCTCATTCGTGTTTACAATCATCTCCAGGAAAGTGAAATCATGCGTCGCAATACTGCCTCTTGCAATGCCATTCTCCTCCTGCATCGTTTCAATGAAGCCAAAGATCTTAGAATATCCCAATTGCTCTCTTCCGGTCAGAATGGCATCGGTAACATCCTCCCAGAGAACAGGTTCAAAGAATGCAACGAAATCATCTTTCTCGCCTTTGAAGTGGACCGGTACTTCGACATGAACAATATCATATTTGCCGCCCTGCAGCCACGCAATATTTCTGAGCGCAGAGAACGTTATGACGACATGCGGCGACAGCAGCTCATATTTTTCCGGGAGAATGCTCTCGAGCTTTTCTCTCGACACTTCGCAGACTACTTTGTAATGCGTTGTTTTCGTAGGGGAATCGTAGATCCATCTTCCGCCTTCCGGTTTTTGTCTCGGTGTAACGCAAGGACCGAAAACGACCGGCATCATATACATTTTACCTTCTTCAAACTTAAAACTCATTTTTCTCTCCTTTTACTTTTTACACTGGATCTTCCATGAACCGGACCGCCAAGTGATACGCTTCCGCCAATTGTTCATCACGTTTCTTCAAAATTTCCTCGATATCCACGCCGGAATAATCGTAAAACCCTTTTCCCGTTTTAATGCCGAACTGCTTTTTTTGTTCCATCGCCTCTAAAGTCTTTGGAAGTTCAACATCCGGAGGCATTTGATAACTGTGATTCCGGAAATTATCGATGGTAAGATCGACACCGCCAAAATCGATCTTCTTGCAGAGCCCTAATACCATAGCTCTTGGGATAAAGCTCATTTTGGCCGCAAAATCGATATCTTCAGCTGTACAGTAATCATGGTCGAGCAGGAAGAAAATTTCTCTGTTGAGGCATTGCTGCAATCGATTCACAATGTACCCCTGAATAAATTTCTTCATCTGAACCGGCGCTTTCCCGCATGTTTTGAGCAGTGTCAAAGTCTGATCTGCCATCCATTGCGGAGCCTCTTCGCTTTTGATCACTTCGACCAAAGGAATCAGCTGTGCGGGCGCATACCAATGCACGATCAGCATCTGTCGGCGTATCTCTGCCGGAACGACCTCGAAGATATTCAACGCTGAAGTATTGGATGCAATGATCGTGTCCTCTTCAACGTAGGCAAGCAGCTCTCGATAAAAACTTCCTTTTACTGCTGCATTTTCGACGATCGCTTCCATAATGAACTGTGCGTCTGCAGCGGCCTCCTGCAGCGAACCTGCGAAAGATATGCTTTTGTTGATCTCATCGATCTGCGATGCCCGGATGCTCTCTTGGCTTGCAGCCAACTCCAGTCCCGCCCGGATTCTTGCTCTCGCCTTTTCGCGATTGCTCTCCACGGGTTCCCAGACATGGACATCATATCCACCGCATGCAAACGCCTGAATGATGCCCGGGCCCATAGTCCCTGCTCCAATGACTGCAATCTTTTTGATTTCACGTGATGTACGATTTTTCATGTTCTCCTCCAGTTTTTCGTTGTAAATATCTTAGAGCAAATTTTATGCCAAAAAATAAACAATCTTTTAATAGCATTTTCGCATACCTTCCTGCATGATAACAAGCGCGTTTTAACAGTTCTTTAATATGATTGCTCTTTTTGTGGCGGTACGCTGCATATTGTCCAAAAAAGAAGCATGTAACAATGTTACTGTTACATGTTTCACTTCTATCTTATTCTTTGTTCAATAACCGCCACAGGTGCGTTCGGCTGATCCCCAGGATCTTTGCCGCCTCTGTTTTGTTGCCTTTTGCCATGGCCAAGGCATCCTCGAGATCTTTTGCTGTCAAATGATTTCGTACTTGCTGTATGCTTTCTTTCTTCGTGCTGAAATCAAAATCGCCCGGTGAATTGCTGAGCAGCATCTTGACCTCATCGATATCGATCTCCTTTTCGTAGAATCCCAATGCGAATATTCTCTGCACAAAATTCTGTAATTCCCGGACATTGCCTTTCCATGCATAGCCTACCAGATATTTCTGCGCTTCATTGGATATGCAGCCGGTATATTTTAAATTATACTTTTTGCTGTTCTCCTTTACAAAAAGCTCCATCAGCTGCAGGATATCCGCCCGGCGTGCACGCAATGGAGGAACTGTGAGGAACACCGTGCTCAGGCGGTAAAACAGATCCTCCCTGAATTTTCGCTCTGTGACTTCTCGGTATATGTCCTTATGACTGGCTGCGATCACGCGAACGTCGATGGGAATAATGGTATCGTCCCCGATCCTCCGGACTTCCTTTTCCTGCAGCACACGCAAGAGCGCACTTTGAGAAGCCATCGACAGTTCCCCGATCTCATCAAGAAATACCGTTCCTTTATGCGCTAATTCAAAAATCCCCGCCTTGCCTCCCTTCTTGGCGCCTGTAAAGGATCCTTCGCTGTAGCCAAACAGCTCACTTTCCAGCAGCGTTTCCGGAAGTGCTGCACAATTCACCGCATAAAATGGTTCTCCTTTTCGATTACTCTCATTATGAATGCATTGTGCAAACATTTCTTTTCCGACACCGCTTTCTCCGTAAACCAGGACGTTGGCATCGAACTTTGCGCATTGTTTCGTTTGCTCCTTGCAGACTCTGATCGCGTGACTGTCGCCTTTCACATCATGTAGGGAATACTTTGCATATTGCCCCTTTTTATATGATTCTGCACGGATCTTCTTTTCCTCTTCTACGATATTCGCCGCACGCCGGAAAAAAAGGAAGGCTTCCTTCTCCAAGTCTGAGTTTTCAATAATCTTCGTGTCCAGGATGATTTTCGTCCCGTTCTCTGTATTTACAACCACATTTTTCAGTTCTGACAGGTAAATACTCTTCCAGTTTATTTCCGGTATTTTAGATCTGATATCGATATTCTCTTTGTTTTCGTTAAACGGGATCTCTAAGGTTTTCCTTGCGTAACGATTGATCCACTCCACTCGATGCTTGCTGTCGAGGTTGATGATGCCTTCGTTTTTGTTGCTTAAAATCGTATCCATCTTCTGGTTCTGGTTCGCGTCTTTGCGGCGGATATCTATGATTTTGATTGCTTCGCGTACAGCATTCCGCATCGCGTCCACCCCAACATAAAGCGGTGAACATACGCCTCCCAACTCAGCCGTCCGATGTATGCCGTTATGTCCCGAAAAAAGAATGCGTTTGCGCATAATGATATCATCCACACGGTTAAAATATTCGCCCATATCATCGTAGGACATGATTTCCGGGCAGCATCCGAATATCTTTTCTACATACGACGGCAGCTCCTTGTTTTTCAGCAAAGTATTTTTGACATGAAAAAGAAATGTAATTTTATCATCTGCCTTCAGGTTAAATCTGATCATGGAATCAAAGAGATCAGACATATCGGGTTCTACGACGACCAAAGGCAAACTGACATGATTTTTGATCAGGTTGCAGGTATATCCTCTCAAAACAATCGCTTCATAGCCTAGCCGTTCTATGATTTTGGCCCGTTTTATCAGCGTTTCATATGAAAAATCACTGCCATATTGGATAACCTCCGTGTTTTCAAATTCATTTCTCAATTGATCGCCGTATTTTTCAAATCGGTCTTGATAAGTTAATATCGCTATTTTTTTCTTATTCATACATCTCCGCTTCCTTGCTCACTATATACCTGTTACATTTCGTTTCATTTTCGTTACATTTATCTGTAACAAAACATGCGTGTTACAATTCTTATCATATCTTTTTTGTTTATCTTTTGTCAATACATTTTATTCCGGTCCCTCTTGCGAAACGGAAAGTTTTTTGTGTTCTTCCGCGCTGCGTGAATGGTCTCGCAAGACAAACAGGGAATTGGCTGCCCCGCCAATTCCCTGTCTGACTCTCACCTGTTTACGAACCGTTTTCTGATCCTTTAGTCCCAAAGGGCCATGATCTCCGGAATCACCTTGTACAGGTCTCCTTCGATTGCATAATCCGCCAGCTGCATCATCGGGCATTCCGGATCCTTGTTGATCGCTACGATGATCTTTGACGTCTGCATGCCTGCCTGGTGCTGGATCGCGCCGCTGATGCCGCATGCAAAGTAGATCTCCGGCTTGACCGTCGTTCCGGTCTGTCCTACCTGGTGGCTCTGGTCAATCCAGCCTGCGTCTACCGCCGCTCTGGATGCGCCGACCACGCCTCCGACCTGATCCGCGAATTTCTGCATCAGCTTAAAGCCTTCCGCATCGCCAAGGCCTCTTCCGCCCGAGCAGATAATCTTCGCGTCTGTTAAGGATACCAGTTCCTTCGCCGCCTTGACAACATTCAGCACTTCGACGCTGATGTCTTCCTTCGCGATCTTCACATCCACTTTGACGATTTCGCCCTTCGCGCCTTCTTCCTTTTCTCTCTTTGCCATCACGCCCGGTCTGACGGTCGCCATCTGCGGACGGGTATTCGGGGTCACGATCGTTGCCATCAGGTTGCCGCCGAACGCAGGTCTGGTTTGTTTCAGTCCTGTGCTCTTGTCTTCTCTGTCAAGTCCCTTGAGGTTTGCCGTCGTGTTTGCTTCCAGATAGTCCATGTAGTTCGCGACATTGATGTCCAGTCTCGTGCAGTCCGCAGTTAATCCGGTGTTCAGTCTCGCCGCGACTCTAGGTGCGAGGTCTCTGCCGATATGAGTCGCGCCAAAGAGCACGATCTCCGGCTTGTACTGGTTGATCGCGTCCGTGATGACCTTGGTATAGCCATCGGTCGTGTACTGCGCAAGCAGCGGATCTTCTAAGAGATAGACACTGTCCGCGCCATAAGCGAACAGTTCCTCCGCCAGGTGATCAACCTTGTCTCCCACCAGCACCGCACAGACTTTCGTTTCTGCGCTGATCTCTCTGGATAACTTATGTCCTTCGCCCACCAGTTCCAGCGCGACGTTCATCAGTTTGCCCTGTCTCTGCTCCGCAAAGACCCAAACATTTTTGTATTCTTCAAAATTTGCCATGGTTTCCTTCCTCCCCTTAGATGATGTGTTTTTCTTTCAGCGCACTGACCAGGTGTTCCGCTTTTTCCTTCGGGGTATCTCCGGCTACAGTCACGCCGGCTCCCTTTGGCTTCGGTGTAAACGATTTGAATACATTGGTCGGGGAGGCTTTCAGACCGACGGTCGTGGTATCTACGCCGATGTCTGCCGCGCTCCATACCTTGATTTCCTGCTGCGCCGCCTTTAAGATTCCCGGTACGGACATATATCTTGGGGTATTTAATTCTTTGATGCAGGTCAAAACGCAAGGCAGTTTCACTTTCAGTTCTTCATAGCCGTCCTCGAGCGCGCGCTTTACGATTGCGTGGCCTTCTTCCAGCTTAAATTCCTTCACATAGGTGACCTGAGGGATGCCGAGCTTTTCTGCGACCTGCGGACCTACCTGTGCGGTATCGCCGTCAATGGCTTGTCTGCCGGCAAAAATCAGATCATAACCGCCGACTTTTTTGACGCCTGCTGCAACCGCGTTGGAGGTTGCCCAGGTGTCGGAGCCGCCAAGTGCTCTATCGGATAGCAGCACCGCATCATCCGCGCCCATTGCCAGGCATTCTCTGAGCATTTCTTTTGCCTGCGGCGGTCCCATGGTCACAACGACCACTTCCGTATCCGGCTGGCTGTCTTTGATCTCGAGTGCCTGTTCTAACGCGTTCGTGTCATCCGGATTTAAGATGCTCGGCACGCCGTCACGGATCAGAGTGCCTGTTTCCGGGTTGATTCTGATTTCGGTGGTATCCGGTACCTGTTTTACACATACTACGATTTTCATATCTTGTTTTGTCCCCTTTCTTACAGTCCCATATTTCCGGAGATGACGATCCGCTGTACTTCCGAGGTCCCTTCATAGATCTCGGTGATCTTCGCGTCGCGCATCATTCTCTCTAACGGATAATCATTCGTGTAGCCATAGCCGCCCAGTGCCTGCAGCGCCTTGGTCACACTCTTGTTCGCGTGTTCGGAGCAGAACAGCTTCGCCATTGCCGCTTCCTTCGTGTAGCGGACGCCGTTCTGTTTCTTTTCGGCTGCATCATAGATCAGGAATCTTCCTGCTTCACAGCCCATCGCCATATCAGCCAGCACGAACTGTGTGTTCTGGAACTTGCTGATCGGCTTGCCGAACTGCACTCTGGCCTTCGTATAGTCGATGGCTTCCTGCATCGCGCCTTCCGCGATGCCCAGTGCCTGTGCTGCGATCCCGATTCGGCCGCCGTCCAGCGTCTGCATCGCGATCTTAAAGCCTTTGCCTTCTTGTCCTAACAGGTTTTCCTTCGGCACGATGCAGTCCTGGAATACGATCTCCGCAGTTGGGGAACCGTGCAGACCCATCTTCACTTCGTGCTTGCCCACGGAGAAGCCCGGGAAGTCCTTTTCGACGATGAACGCGCTGATGCCATGGTTGCCCTTGGACTTATCGGTCATGGCGAAGACGACGAAGATGTCTGCCACATAACCGTTGGTGATGAAGATCTTGGAGCCGTTGAGCACGAAATGGTCGCCTTCCAGTCTGGCCACCGTCTGGCCTTTGGATGCATCGGAACCGGCGTTCGGTTCGGTCAGCGCGAAGGCGCCGACATGTCTTCCGGTGGTGAGCATCGGCAGGTATTTTTTCTTCTGTTCTTCGGTGCCGTTTGCCAGGATCGGATCACAGCAGAGGCCGTTGTGGGTGGCAACGATGTCGCCGGTGGATGCGCAGTATTTGGAAAGTTCCTCAACTGCGAGCGCTGCGGACAGGACGTCTGCGCCGGCGCCGCCGTATTCCTTCGGTACGCACATACCCATGACGCCATATCGGAAAAGCTGATCGATCGTTTCGGCCGGGTACTGTGCGGTACGGTCGGTTTCCGCTGCGATTGGTTTCACTTCGTTTTCTGTGAATTCACGAACCATTTTCTGGATCATCTTCTGCTCCATGGTTAATTCCAAGTTCATTTTTGTTCCTCCGTTTCGTATGTTGTTTACTTGATGTTTACAATCGCCTTAGCAAGTTCTTTCTTACCTTCGATGTTGCCCTGTCTCTGGATCATGATCCGCTGTGCCTGCGGGGAGCCAGCCCCGTGCATAGACTCTGTCC
>ERZ825896.1649-NODE-1649-length-24120-cov-6.225639_pt1 | contig 24120 bp, 21 predicted proteins | sample MGYA00519858_ERZ825896 | MGnify/ENA primary metagenome ERZ825896 (study PRJEB31778, sample SAMEA3449214) | human gut metagenome | biome: human gut; feature: human-associated habitat; material: faeces | place: United Kingdom | collected 2010/2012 ...
ACAGCAATGCAGGTGCAGCAGCAGGCGAGACAGCAGCTGCTACTACGGAGAGCCAGACAGCTTCCGCTGAGAATGTGCATCTGGATGCGTTAAACGTATATTTTGTACCGTCCAGAGATCCGGAAGAGATCGTAACTGCAACAGAGCCGTTGAGTGATCTGTTAAAGAACGAGCTTGCGGGACTGGGCTATGATGTAGACAGTGTAAACATTTCCGTAGGTACGACATACGAGGCAGTAGGCGAGGCACTTTCCGCCGGAACAGCGGATGTTGGATTTATTCCGGGCGGTACTTACGTGCTCTATGATGACGGATGTGATGTGATCCTGACCGCAACCAGAGATGGTCTGAACAAGGACTCCGACAATCCGGCGGACTGGAATGACGGACAGCCGACAGAGGCATCTGACAAGCAGGCAGTATCTTACCGTGCTCTGTTCATCGCAGGTCCTTCTGAGAAAGGACAGGAGCTTGCAGACAAGGTAAATTCCGGAGAGGAGCTTACCTGGGATGATCTGGATAGCGCAAACTGGAGCGTGATGTCTTCTTCTTCACCGGCAGGCTACATTTACCCGGCATTATGGATGCAGGATCGTTACGGCAAGGGCATCACAGATCTTTCCAATGCAGTACAGTCTGATTCCTATGCAAGTGCATTCGCAAGACTTGCATCCGGACAGGTAGATGTATTGGTAACCTACGCAGACGCAAGACGTGACTACGAGGAAAACTGGACCAGCGAGTATGGACGCTCTGCTTCCATCTGGGAGGAGACGAACGTCATCGGTGTGACAGATCCGATCTACAACGATACCGTCTGTGTGAGCAAGACCTCTCCGTACATGGATGAGAACTTAAAGACAGCCATTCAGACAGCACTGATCAACATCGGCAATACCGAAGAGGGCAAGGCGGTTATCGCAATCTACAGCCACAACGGATATGAGCCGGCACAGTCTTCTGACTACGATAAGGAAAGAGAAGCACAGAAGCTGATTCAGGAACTGAACGCAGCCAACTAATCAGAAACGGGCAGACAAAGGGTGCAGTGTCAGCGGAGTGATCTTGGAAAAGAGACATCACTCCGCTGTGCTGCATATTTTTTAGGGCAATGTGGAAGGAGCATTTATGATAGAGTTTTCAAACGTATCCAAGGTATATCCCAACGGCACGGTCGGCCTGGACGACGTCTGTCTGCGCATCGACGACGGCGAATTCGTCGCCATCATCGGCCGCTCCGGCGCGGGCAAGTCCACGCTGCTGCGCGCCGTCAACCGCATGCACCAGATCACCTCCGGCACGCTGATGGTGAACGGCACCGACGTCACGGGCCTGTCCGGCAAGCGCCTGCGGCAGTTCCGGCGCGGGATCGGCATGGTATTCCAGTCGTTTAACCTCGTCACGCGCACGAGCGTGATCAAGAACGTGCTCGCCGCCTGCGTGCCGGACATGCCGTTCTGGCGGGTGCTGCTGGGCGCGTTCCGCAAGGAGGACAAGATCAAGGCGCTGGAATCGCTGGACAAGGTCGGCATTCTGGACAAGGCCTATATGCGCGCGGACCAGCTCTCCGGCGGCCAGCAGCAGCGCGTCGCGCTGGCGCGCACGCTGACGCAGGACCCGCATATCATTCTCGCGGACGAGCCGGTCGCCGCGCTCGACCCGGTGACGGCCAAGCAGGTCATGGAGGACTTCGTGCACATCAATCAGGAGCTCGGCATCTCGATCCTGCTGAACATCCACCATGTGGAGCTGGCGCTGGAATACGCCGACCGCGTGATCGGCATCCGCGCCGGCAAGATCGTCTATGACGGCCCGTCGAAGCAGGTCGATCAGGCCGTGCTGGATGCGATCTACGGAGAGGACGCCGTTTCGGAGGCTGCCGTATGAGCCTGTATGACCGCATCTTCCGGCCCCGCCGCTACACGCTTTCCGACGGCACCGTGGTCGAGGAAAAGCGCAGCCGCGCGCCGCTGGTGATCCTGATCCTGGTGCTGCTGACGGCCGTTTCCGTCCGCATCACGGGCTTCAACTTCTCTGTGCTGGTGAAGAAGGGCAGCAAATTCTTCGACATTCTCAAGGCGATGTTCCCGCCCAACACCGCATATCTGGGCAAGATCTGGCAGCCGCTGTGGGATACGATCAAGATGTCGTTCCTCGGCTCGTTTATCGGCGCGGTGCTGGCCATTCCGTTTGCCATCGCGGCGGCCAGCAATATCGTGACGAACCGCGTGGTGGTGTTTCTCGTGCGCCTGTTTTTGAGTCTGGTGCGGACGCTGCCGACGCTGGTCTGCGCGCTGATCGCGACGTATATTTTCGGTCTCGGCACCATGGCCGGTACCTGCGCCATCGCGGTCTTTACGTTTGCCTATGTCGGCAAGCAGCTGTTTGAGATCATCGAGACCGTGGATATGGGGCCGTATGAGGCGCTGGAAGCGCTTGGCGCGACGCGGCTGCGCGCGTTCGTCACCGCGGTTTTTCCGCAGGTGCTGCCGACGTATCTGTCCGTGTCTTTGTTCTGCCTGGAGGGCAACGTGCGCTATGCGTCGATCCTCGGCTATGTCGGCGCGGGCGGCCTGGGTCTCATTATGAATGAAAAGATCGGCTGGCGCGAATATGACAGCCTGGGCATGATCCTGATCGTACTGTTTATCACCGTCATGATCATCGAAGGCGTCAGCCACGCACTGCGCAAGCGCCTGACATAAGGAGGAGACGGCCATGAACGAAAAAATTCTCAAAGCCTACGCCTCCGCGCCGAAGACCTGGATCTGGAAGCTGCTGGCGGCCTTTGGCGTCGCGTGCCTGCTGGCCTGGTCCGGCTCGGCCGTCCGGGTCAGCAACCCCACCGGCAATGGGCTGGAGGTCGCGGGGAACATCCTCTCCGGCATCTTCCATCCGTCGGCGAAGCTTCTGTTCACGCTCGGCACGGACGGCGTGCCGTATCTGCTGCTGGAGACGTTCTGCATCGCGTTCCTCGGGACGATCGTCGGCGCGGTCATCTCGCTGCCGCTGTCGTTTTTGTCTGCCAGCAATCTGGTGCCGAAGGGCGTGGCGCTCGTCGGGCGCGTGCTCATCGCGGCGATCCGCACCATTCCGGCCTTTGTCTACGGCCTGATGTTCATCCGCGTGACCGGGCCGGGGCCGTTCGCGGGTCTGCTCACGATGTCGCTGTGCTCGATCGGCATGGTGTCGAAGATGTTCATCGAGAGCATCGAGGATCTGGACAAGCGGATCCTCGAATCGCTGGACGCCGCGGGCTGCACGACCTTCCAGAAGATCCGCTATGGTATTCTGCCGCAGCTGACCGCGGATTTCACGTCCACCATCATCTACCGCTTTGACATGAACCTGCGCGACGCGACCGTCCTCGGTCTTGTCGGCGCGGGTGGCATCGGCGCGCCGCTGATCTTCGCCATGAGCGCCTACCGGTGGAACGAGGTCGGCGCGATTTTGCTGGGGCTCATCGTGCTGGTGCTCATCATCGAGTGGATCTCGGCGAGGATCCGCGTCAAGCTTGCTCGGGGGTAAGACTATGCAGGAACGAAACCTGACGATCTACTTTACCTCCGATCTGCACAGCTATATCTACCCCACGGATTACCGCAGCCAGGAAGAAAAGGACCTCGGTCTGTTCAAGTGCGCCAGCCAGTTCCAAAAGGACGGCAACACGCTCGTCATCGACGGCGGCGATCTTCTGCAGGGCTCGCCGCTCGGGGCCTTCTGCCACGATACGGTCGGCAGCGCGGCGCAGTTCGCCCAGATCATGAACCGCTGCGGATACGACTATGTGACGCTCGGCAACCATGACTTCAACTACGGCATGCCGTATCTGGACAGCTATCTCGATGCGCTCCGGGCCCGCTGCGTCTGCGAAAATGTCCGCTGGGCCGGCGGCGGCGTCCGCTTCCCCGCGCGCGTGCACGTGCTGGAAAACGGGCTGCGCATCGGCATCGTCGGCATCGTCACCGATTACGTGAATATCTGGGAGCGCCCGGAGCATCTGTCCGGGATCCGGATCAAGGATCCGATCCCGGCGGCAGCCGCCGCGCTGCTGTCGCTGAAGGGCAAGGTCGATCTGACCGTCTGCGTCTATCACGGCGGATTCGAGCGCGATCTTGCCAGCGGGCGGACGCTGTCCGCGACGCATGAAAACGTCGCCTACCGCATCTGCCAGGAGCTGGACTTCGACATTCTCCTGACCGGCCACCAGCACATGTCCGTGCCCGGCCAGATGGTCCGCAATACCTTCGTCGTGCAGCCGTCGGACAAGGGGCAGGAATTTCTGCGCGTGGAGGCTGTCGTATCGGACAGCGGCACGCGGTTTTCCAGCCGGACGATCCGCGCGGGCGGCCCATGCCGCGCGGAATGGCTCGCGGAATTCTCCGGCATGGAGCGCGGCGCGCAGGACTGGCTCGACCAGATCGTCGGGCATCTGGACGCGCCGCTGACACTGGATACGCCGCTGCGCATGGCCGCGAACGGGACCGCGCTCGCGGACCTGTTCAACACCGTGCAGCTGGCCGCGAGCGGCGCGCAGATCTCCGTCACGAGCCTTGCCAACGACGCGGCGGGTCTGCCGCAGACCGTGCGGCGCAGGGATATCCTGAACGCCTATCCCTACACGAATACGCTGACGGTGCTGCAGATCACCGGCGCGGTCCTGCGCCGGGCGATGGAGCGCAGCGCGGAGTATTTCACCCGGAACGAAGACGGGACGCTCCGCATTTCGGACGCATTTTTGAAGCCGAAGGTCGAGCATTACAATTACGACTATTATGCCGGCGTGCATTACGTCTTTGACTGCTCCCGGCCGGTCGGCCAGCGCGTCACGGAGCTCTGCGTGGGCGGCCGACCCGTCGTGGACGACGACGTGTTTACCGCCTGCCTCAGCAGCTACCGCGCCAGCGGGACCGGCGGGTACGACTGCTACACCGGCTGCCCGGTCCTGCGGGAGATCGGCACGGAAATGTCCGACCTTCTCCTGGACTTCTTCCACCCCGACCGCCCCCAGCCCCCCCTCACCCACTGCGATCTTTGCGTGATCTGAAAAAAGCTGAACTTGCAAAAGGCCCTGCGCTGTGCGCAGGGCCTTCGTTTTTATGAGCGTGGATATGCGGTTTTCGGAATGCCGCTCAGTTTTCCCGTGTTCCGTCGCCGTGCTGTTCGCAGAAGCGGGCGAAGAACGACGGGGCTTCGCCCGCTGCGTCGAGGTGCGAGAGGTCGGCGAAGCGGGACATGCGGAAGATAGCCACGCCTTTCTCGCGTTCCTCTGTGGTGACGATGGTGACGCTGCTCGGCAGGGCCACCGTATGGTGCCAGAGCGTGACGGGCGAGCAGTCGAACAGGCGTGAGAGCAGCACGCACTCGACGCCGAAGTGGCAGAAGAGCAGCAGGTTTTCCGTGTTCGGCCGGACGGCGCGGTAGAGATGGTCGCCGCGCTCGTAGCCGTGCTTCGCCAGCAGCGGGTCAAGGCCGTCCGTCACGGCGCGGTAGACCGGCTCAACGCCGGAATCCCGGTAGGCCGGAGCCTGCAGCCAGCGCTCGGGGTCGTAATACAGCGGCTCATGCGTCCAGGTCTTCGGTGGAAAGTCCCAGCCGAAGCCCTTGGGATTATAGACCGGCGGGACCGTATAGCCCGTGTCGAATTCGCGCAGCCACGGCAGGACCTCCGCCTCCTGACCGACGGCCCTGAGCGTCAGGGACGCGGTGTCTCTGGCCCTTCCGAGCGGAGACGTGTAATAAAATGCGTTCCGGATCTTAGACAGACGATGACTTAAAAGCTCCGCCTCACGCCAGCCCTTTTCGGTCAGCGAGTCATGCTCGTAGTCCGGCTCCGCGTGCCGGATGATGTAGATGTTCATAGATGCGCCCCCTGATCTGCAGCTTTTCTGCGCTATTGTAGCGCGGACGAGCGGGTTTGTCAAACGCCGGCTCCGTTTATTTCTGCGCCGTCCGGGCAGCGGCAAACGCGGCTGGACCAGAGCAAAAAAGCGGCTGGCAGCGCGTGGCTGCCAGCCGGGAAAACGGTTTTGCTGCACCGGCCGCTCTGGATCCGGCCGGTGTTCCGGTCACAGCAGCGCCGCCGGGTCGAGCGTGGAAAAATCCGGTGCGCTGGCCGCAATGTCCAGGTCGAGCGCGAGTGCGTAGATCGTCAGGATCGCATCCGTATAGGGCGTCGGCACGCCATAGCGGCGGCCGAGCTTCTGGATCGGGCAGATCCCGTACGGCAGGTCCTCGGTGAAGTGGCGATAATGCGTGGAAGGAGGCCCCATGCTGGTCTTGTAAGCTTTTACGTCCAATAACCCCTCAAGTAAATCGGTATAGCTTGCAGACCAGGCGTCGTTGACGATCTCCAGGCAGCTCTGCCCATGGATCCCCATCGCGCGGATGACGGCCATGCGCTCAGCGTCGATCTTTTCGATATACCCGACGCTGACCGGCGTCGCGCCGTCCGCGTAGAGATAATAGGACTCCCCTTTGTCGATCCGCGCCAGGGAAAACAGATCCAGCGGCGCATGCAGGATGGGGTTCGTCGCGTTCAGCGAGGTCTCAAAGACCGACGCCGCAGGCTGGAACTGCGGAAACACCGGGCGCAGCTCCGCCGCAAGCCGTTCGCTTTCCGCCGCCGGGATCGCTGCGAGCGACATTTTCTTTTTGATAGAGCGCAGGAAGCACTCCCCTGTCCGGCTCAGGTTGGAAAGCAGCAGCATGCCGCCGGTCTCACCCACAAGGATCTGCTTCTCGCGCAGCTCGTCGTGCAGGACCTGGTCAAACTCGTATGCGCCCCAGTTGCAGTTGAAGACGATGATCCGCTGGCCGGGCTGCAGAAGTCCCCGCAGGCGTTCGGCGACGGGCTTGTGGCCGTCGGCCGTCGTCATGACAAGGATATATTTGCTGTCCGCGACCGCATCGGCAAGGCTGCTCTCCGTGTGGATCGGGAAATGCCCCTCCAGCGCGCCGCTGACCCGGATCCCGCTCTGCTCCAGAACGGCAAGCTTCTGCGCATCGCGGTCCCATGCGGTCACGGTCTGTCCCTGCTGCAGCAAATATGCGCAGACGGTGTGGCCGGTCTTGCCCATGCCCAATACAGTAAATTTCAAACGCTTGCCCTCCTGTTCCGGAACTTATTTCAGATCGTCCAGAGAAACCGTCGGCTCGATATCCAGATGCTTTGCGGTGTTGATGGCAAAGATCTTGCGGATGGCCGCCTTGCTGACGCCGTAGGCCAGCAGGAGCTGGATGGCCCAGCGCACGCCGACAACATGACGCGGGTTGTGGATCTGACCGTAGTCCGTGCCGAACACGAGGTGATCGGTGCCGAGCTCTTCGATCATCTGCGCAGCATAAATCGGACCGGTCTCATGGATCGGGAAGCACTCCATGCCAAGCGCGTTCAGCATGATCATGACGTCCATGTCGCAGTATTCCTTCATCTGCTTGATGGTGTGCTTGGAGTGGATATGGGTCGGATGGATGAGCTCGCAGTGCTTGACGCCGAGCTTCTTGGCCTCTTCCATGACGATGATGCTGTCTTCATACGGATAGTGGCCGGAGGCGAAGACGAGGTCGTTGTCCGCGCAGATGCGCATGATCTCTTTCAGCTCGCCCTTGACCTTGCGGTTACCGTCGAGCAGCTGGATACCGGCGTCCGGCGCCCAGTTGTCATAGACGACGCGCTGATGATGATAGGAGTCGACCATCGGCAGCCAGACATACTTCATGCCGGGGAAGCCGAGGCATTTTTCGACCGCGACCGGATTCAGACCGCCGACCGTCTTGTTAAGCGTAATGCCGCCGAAGACCTTGACCGGCTTCACCGGCTCGGCCTGCTGGCTGGCCCAGTCTTCCATCATGCGGTTGATGAGCATATTGCGCGAGGCGGACGGCGTGTACCAGGTCTTGAAAACGACCGCGGCCATGCCGGCCTTGGTGTAGTCCTTGCAGACCTCGTCTTCCGGCAGAAGCCGGTCAAACGGGTCGGAGCCGCCGTGCGCATGGATATCGATCGCGCCCTGCATCAGCTCGTCCACATCAGCGGGCGTAAACTTGATGCCGGCCATGAATCTCGCGTACGTAATATTGACCTGCTGCGCCCACTGGCGGAGCATAAAGTCCTTGACGGCCTCCGGCGTGCCTTCCGGCAGATCCAGGTGCGTCAGTTTTTTGAGGTTTTCCACGCGTTCCTGGCTGACTTCAATGTCCAAAACCTGTCTCAGGCTGAAATCTTCATACATAATTTAGTTACCTCCAACTTCTTTTGCTTCAAAAATGGTTAACCGTTTCTTTTTCCCAAGGAAGAACATCACGCCTGCAAGCACGATCCCGACGAGCGAGGTATAGGTGTTCGGGAGGAACAGCAGAATTCCGACAAGCAGGCAGACGATTCTTCCAAACCAGTTGATGCGGGTCGTAAAGTAGCCGATGAGCATGGCGCTGATGAAATCCAGCGCGAGAATGGCCGTAACGACCGCAAGAATGACATGACCAGGCGTGCCGCTGAGCAAAAACGCTTCGTCATACATGAATACGAACGGAACGATAAAGGCGATGATCCCATACAGGAACGCACGGACGCCGACCTTGAACGCGCTCGCGCCCTCGATCAGACCTGCCGCGGCGTAGGCCGTCAGGGCGACAGGCGGCGTGATGGTGCCGATGATGCCGAAATAGAACACGAACAGGTGCGACGCGAACAGGGAGAAGCCCATCTGCGTCAGCGCAGGCGCAACGACCGTCGAGACGACGATATAGACCGCCACAGGGGGCAGGCCCATGCCAAGGATCAGCGCAGCGATTGCCGTCATCAGCAGCGCGACAAACGGCGAGCCGCCGCTCAGACGCGTGATGCTGCTGGTAAAGTTGACGCCGACGCCCGTCAGGTTGATTGCGCCGACAATCAGTCCGGCCGCAGCACAGGCCGCAGCGACAGGCGCCATACCCTTGACCGCGCTCTTCATGGCCTCGCAGGCCTTGCGGGGCGTGATTCGGCTTTCCTTGCGCAGATACGAGATCGCAATGAGGATCAGGATCGTCCAGAACACGGTCTTCTGCGGGGAGAAGCTGCGTACCAGGCAGTAGATCAGGATCACCAGCGGCAGAAGCAGATAGCCCTTCTGCTTGAGAATGACCAGCGGCTTCGGAAGGTCTTCCTTTTTCTGGCCGACGAGGCCGTTTGCCGCCGCTTCTTTATCGACGCAGAGGAACAGGCCAAGGTAGTACAGCACAGCCGGAAGGATCGCCGCCCAGCAGACCTCGCCATAGGAGACGCCGACGTACTCCGCCAGAATGAACGCTGCCGCGCCCATCATGGGCGGCATGATCATGCCGCCGGTCGAGGCGACCGCCTCGATCGCGCAGACGCTGTTTTTCTTGTAGCCGGACGAGACCATCAGCGGGATGGTAAACGTGCCGGTGGTCACAACGTTTGCAATGGACGAGCCGGAAACGCAGCCCATCAGCGCGCTGCTGACGACAGCCGTCTTGGCCGGGCCGCCGCGGAAGCGGCCGGCAATTCCGTACGCGATGTCAATAAAGAACTTGCCTGCGCCCGCCGCCTCCAGCATGTCGCCAAAGAGGACGAACAGCATGATAAACGACGCACTCGTGCCGAGCGCGGAGCCGTAGACGCCCTCGCTCGAGAACAGCAAAAACGGCGCGACACGGCTGAGCGAATACCCGCGGTGCCGGAAAATGCCCGGCATATACGGGCCGAGGAACATCAGATAGACCAAAGCGATGGCCGCCGTAACGGTCAGCGCGAGGCCGGTGGTCCGGCGGGCGATCTCCAGGATGACAAGCGTCATCACGAGGAACGCGACCTTGTCCAGCGTGCTGAACAGCGGGTCATTGGTGGAGACCTGGATGGTTCTGGTCGGCCAGACGACCGCAACGTAGATCGTTGCAAACAGCGAGGCCGCCAGAAGGATATAGTCGTACCAGCGCATCGTCTTCTTCCCCTTGACTGCGGGATAGGACACGATCGCAACTGCGGAGATCACAGTCCAGTGGATGGTACGAAGCGTCATGGACGAAATGTTGGAGATCCCTCCCGCATACATCTGGAACAGACATAAGGCGACAGATACGACCATGACGATGCCGGAGAATATCTTTGTTTTCTTCCGGTAAACGTTTTCTGCCATAAAGCGCTCCTTTCTCTCTTTCTTTTATATCCGGCCGGACCTGTCAGGCCCGGCCGGCTTCAGGTTTTGTTCCGTCGTGCGATCAGCCGATCGCGCCGACCTCCTGATAGTAGCGCAGAGCGCCGGGAGCGATATCGATCGTCGTTTTCGTTGCGTTTTCAAGCGTGAGGGAATCTCTCAGCGCCGGTATGGCAGCGTAGACCTCTTCGATGTTCTCCCACAGCGTGCGGCAGAGCCAGTAGGATTCATTCTCGTCCATGTTCGGGCTGACAATGATGATGTTGGCTGTTGCAATCGTGTTGACGACCTCATCCTGGCCCTCATAGGTGCCCGGCTGCAGGTCAACGGAGGCATAGAAGGGGTTCTCAGCCAGGAAGCCATCGCGCTCCTCGTCGGACCAGCTCAGGAGCTTATAGTCCTTGCCGGCAGCGGCAAGCGTCTGGATGGAGGAGTTGGGAACGCCGGCCGGGACGATCGCGCAGTCGACCGTGCCGTCCACCAGAGCCTGACATCCGTCGGAGTAGCTCATGTAGCTCGGGGTAAAGTCGTCCCAGGAAATGCCGAAATAATCAAAAATCGTGGTAATGGTGGACAGGGAGCCGTTGCCCTGCGCACCGACGGCGATCGTCTTGCCCTTCAGATCGGAGAGCGTCTCGATGCCGGAGCCGTTGAGGACCGCAAAGTGGACGACGCCGGGCTGCAGGCCCGCGGCCAGACAGTTCAGCGCGATGGGCTGGCCTTCAAACTGCGCGGTGCCGTTCACAGCCGCGTAGGCGATATGCTCGTTGGTGAAGCCGATCTCAAGATCGCCGCTGTCGATCAGGACAGGGTTTTCCAGAGCACCGGCCGTGATCTCAACCGTAACGGAGGTCGGCAGGTGGCTTTCGAGCATCTTGCCGATGGCAACGCCGACGTTATAGTAAGCGCCGCCGGTCGCCGCCGTGCCGAGGGACATCAGCTTGGGCCAATCCACGTCTTCCGGAGATGCGGCAGCCGCTTCTTCCGTTTCAGCCGGGGCTTCCGCCTGCTCTTCCGCGGGGGTCTGTTCTTCCGTTGCTGCGGGGGTGGATTCTGTTGCTGCGGGTTCACTTGTTTCCTGTTTCTGTGCGCTGCATCCGGCAAATACGACCAGCAGAAGCGAGATCGTAAGCAGAAGTGCAATCATCTTTTTCATGTTCTTGTCTCTCCTTTTGATTTTATGATTTTACCAAACGCCAATCTGGCCAGACATCAGCGCAGGCAGAACCTCAGATTTTTGCGACCGAGTTTCGCTCGATCACCTCGACCGGGAGCAGGATCCGGGTCTGCGGCAGCTCCTCCTGCCCCAGCAGGAGCTCCACCGCGCGGCGGCCGAGCTCATACAGTGGGAACCCGACCGTTGTCAATTCCAATTTCGTCTCGTCGCTCTGCGCGCCGATCCCATATCCGTGTCCGACGGGGAAATTTCCCATGCCGGTCAGAGACATATCCTGCGGCACACGCAGCCCCATATCGTTGAGACAGCGCAGCGCGCCATAGGCGAGGTGATCGTTGGAACAGCAGATCGCGGTAAACTTGGCGCCGCTCTTTAAAAGCTGCATGCAGCAGTCATAGCCGCCCTGCCAGGAAAATTCTTTTCTTGCAACATATTTAGGATCATAGGGGATGCCCATGCTCTCCAGCACGACACGGTAGCCCATGAGCCGCTCTTCATCCGAGATGTGGTTCACATAGCCGCCGATAAATGCGATCCGGCGATGATTATGGCGGATCAGATAATATGTGATCTCACGGCCGGCGTTGAAATTGTCGATCGCGACCATGGGCATCTTCATATCCTGCGGAGCCAGCGCGATGGTCTTCAGGCCCATGCTCTGCAGCGCGCAGATCATGCGGCGGACCGAATCGTGCTCGCTGGTCCGGTAACCGCCGCCGCCGATGAGCACGCCGCTCAGCTGCCATTCCTGCAGCCGCTGATAAAAGCGTTTTTCCAGCAGGGTATCCTGCATGGAGTTGAAGACCATGGCAAGGCTGTCATATTTGAGCGCCGTCTCCGTCACGCCGCGCACGATCGGCAGATAATACGGATCGCCGATATTCCGGACGATCAGTGCCAGACCGTTTCCCTCCCGCTTGCGGAGATTGCGGGCCGAATGGTTCGGGACATACTCCAGTTCCTGCGCGCTTTTGAGCACCTGATGGCGCACCGCGTCCGAGACGGGATAATCCGTGTTGTTCAAAACGCGTGATACTGTCGCAATGGAAACGCCTGCGTGGTTGGCGACGTCCCGGATCGATACTGCCATTCCGCACTCCTCCTGTTTTCAGGGTCGTGAAAACGTTTTCTGCCAAACAGCGGTCCTTTTTCTTATAAGCAGGAAACGCTGCATATATTTCCCTGTAATTCCATGAAAATTTCGTTTTCTATTGACTTTTATGCGTCGAACTTGCTTTTTTTATCTATTTTATTCATGAATTTCGCATTGTCAACACATAGGAAACGTTTTCTGTTGTTTCTGTCGCTATGTCCAGTTTGCCTGTGTTCGATTTGTTCACTATGGTTTTTTCTACACAAAAAAATGAGCCGGCCGTTTTCTTTTTCTGTCCGGCTTACGTTCTTTTCTGCTCACTCGGGTCAAACGAACCTGCCGGGGCGCGGTCGCCCGGACAGCTCTCTTCCCGCAAAAGGTCCTGAACGGAGCCGCAGGGCAGCGGCCTTCCCTCTGAGCGGATATTTTGCCGAAAAATGGCATGGTGTTGGAGCGTGGGCGTGGATGGGGTGCATATTTTGTGCAGGGTGACGAAAATGGGTGGGCGGATTTCAAACATCTGCCAATGGCGGAGGCTTGACTTTTGTAGTATAATGCAGATATACTGCTCTGGGCGTTTGACGCGGGGCAAAAATTAAGGGAGGATACTATGAAGAAACTGATCGCGCTTCTGCTGGCAGTATGCATGGTACTGGGTCTGATGACCACGGTATTCGCAGCAGATGAGAAATCCAACGACATTGTGATCCTGTACACCAACGACGTGCACTGCGCCGTCGATGACAACATCGGCTACGCCGGTCTTGCCGCGTATAAGAAGGAGATGCAGGCGGCGTACAACTACGTCGCGCTCGTCGACTGCGGCGACTCCGTGCAGGGCGACGTCATCGGCACGCTGTCCAAGGGCGAATATCTGGTCGATATCATGAATGAGGTCGGCTATGACTTCGCTTCCTTCGGCAACCATGAATTTGACTACACGCTGCCCCAGCTGCAGAAGCTCATCGACAAGGCCAAATATCAGTACCTGTGCTGCAACCTGACCTACACGGCCAAGGACGGCAAGGGGCTGACCGGCTACAAGGCGTATGAGATCAAGACCTACGGCAACACCAAGGTCGCGTTTGTCGGCATCGACACGCCGGAATCGTTCACCAAGTCCACGCCGACCTATTTCCAGGATGCAAACGGCAACTTCGTCTATTCCTTCGCCGAGGGCAACAACGGCGCTGACCTTTACAACAAGGTGCAGGAGACTGTCAACGCTGCCAAGAAGGACGGCGCGACCTATGTCGTCGCCATCGCGCATCTGGGTATTGACGAATCTTCCGAGCCGTGGCGTTCGACCGATCTGATCGCCAACACCACCGGCATCGACGTCGTGCTCGACGGCCATTCCCACTCCACCATTGAGATGGAGATGGTCAAGAACAAGGACGGCAAGGAGATCCCCCTGTCCTCCACCGGCACGAAGCTCGTCAACATCGGCAAACTGACCATCTCGGACGGCAAGTTCACCACGGAGCTGGTCACTGACTACGCGGTCAAGGACGACGCTACCGACACATTCGTCAAGTCCATTCAGGAAAAGAACGAAGCGCTGGTCAACACCGTCGTTGCAAAGAGCTCCGTGGACCTGACCACGAAGCGTGCCAACGGCACCCGCGCCATCCGCAACCGTGAGACCAACCTCGGCGACCTCTGTGCCGACGCCTACCGTGCCATTTCCGGCGCTGACATCGCGCTCGTCAACGGCGGCGGCATCCGTGCCGACATCCCGGCCGGCGACATCACCTACGGCCAGATCATCAAGGTCCATCCGTACGGCAACGCCCTGTGCGTCGTCGAAGCGACCGGCCAGGAGATCATCGACGCGCTGGAATGGACGGCCCGCAATACCATGTCCACCTACTCTGACGGCGAGAACTCCGTCGGCGAAATGGGCGGCTTCCTGCAGGTCTCGGGCCTGAAGTACACCATCGACACCACAGTCAAGTCCTCGGCCAAGGGCGACGACAAGTCCATGTTCGTCTCCGTTGACGGCGCTTACCGCGTCAAGAACGTCAAGGTCCTGAAGAACGGCAAGTACGTTGACATCGACCCGAAGGCTACATACACGGTCGCTTCTCACAACTACATGCTCAAGGATTCCGGCGACGGCATCAACATGTTCGCGGACAACAAGCTGCTGCAGGATTCCGTCATGCTGGACAACCAGGTCCTCATCAACTACATCAAGGATGATCTGGGCGGCACCGTCCCCGCTTCCTACGCTGCGCCGCAGGGCCGCATCAGCATCATTGCCACTCCGTACACCGACGTTGTCGACGGCAACTGGGCTGTTGAGGCTGTCAACTATGTCACCGAGAAGGATTATATGAAGGGTCTGAACGAGACCACGTTCGGCCCGAACGGCGCGCTGACGCGCGGGATGCTTGTGACGGTCCTGTACCGCATGGCGGGCTCCCCCAAGGTCGAGGGCAAAGTCAGCGAGAAGTTCTCCGACTGCACGGACGGCAGCTGGTATGCCGACGCCGTTCTGTGGGCCAGCGCGAACAAGGTCGTCGACGGCTATGAGGACGGCACGTTCAAGCCCACCAAGTCCATCACCCGTCAGGAGATGGCCAAGGTCCTCTACGGCTACGACAAGATCGGCGGCAAGACGGCTGAGGGCATCACCGAAAAGCTCACCTACACCGATCTCGATGCCATCGCCGACTGGGCGCTCGAGGCTGTCACCTACTGCACAGCTGAGAAGTATCTGGCCGGTTCCAACGGCGCGTTCAGCCCGAAGGGCACCGCGACCCGCGCCATGGGCGCCAAGGTGCTCATGAACATGACGAAGGAAGCTGCATAAGCGCCTTCTCCCCCGCATTTCCCGTTTCCTCGGAGCCTTCGGGCTCCGGGGGAAATTTTTGTCTTGACAGCGTAACAATGTTATGCTAATATACGACCGTAACATTGTTACGGAAGGAGGCACGGAATTGGAAGAGGAGCTGATCTCCAAAAAGGAGCTGCTGGAGCAGTACCAGATCTCCTACGGAGCGCTGTACCGCTGGAAGCGGATGGGGCTGATCCCGGAGGGGTGGTTCCTGCGGCGGTCCGCGCCGACCGGGCAGGAGACCTATTTCCGGCGCGCGCAGATCTGCCCGCGCATCGAGCTGATCCTGCAGAGCAAGGACCGCGTCTCGCTCGAGGCGCTGGCCGCGGAGCTGGCCGGACAAAAGCAGGCAGCAGCCGAACGGCGAACGCTGATACTGGAAACAAAATACGGAACGAAAACCTATCCCCTCGACGAGCTTCTGCATTTGTATCTTGCCGAGGGCGCACAAAGAACGGATATTCTGGAGCATCTGAAGGAGGAAGTCTTATGAACGAACACATCGATATGAAAATTTCCGGCTCGAGCACCATGCCGGGCGGCGAATACGGCAGCGTCTCGATCAGCGGCGCGGGCAAAGTCAATGGCAGCCTCAAATGCGAGGAGCTGCACTGCTCCGGCGCGGCGAAGGTGCAGGGCGACGTGGACTGCGCGGGCGAACTGCACACGAGCGGCGCGGGCAAGATAGCCGGGAGCGTCCGCTGCGGCAGCCTGTCGGCCTCGGGCGACTTTTCCGCGCAGTCGGTGCAGGTAGAGGGGCTTGCGTCCGTCTCCGGTTCCCTGCGGACGGAGCGGGCGCTTACGGCAGACGAGCTCAGCGCGTCCGGTTCTCTGGAAGCGGGCAGCGTCCACTGCCGGGCGTTCTGCGCCTCCGGCGCGTGCCGGGTCAGCGGGGATATCGAGGCGGAGGCGGCAGCTTTGAGCGGCGCGGTACAGATCGGCGGACTGCTGAACGCGGAAACGGTCGAGATTTCAACGAACCCCGCGGTGCACATCCACGCCATCGGCGGCGGAACCATCCGCGTGCTGCAGAAGGACACGACGACGTTCCTCGGCATCTTCCGCACGAGCCCCGGCCGCGCGCGCATCGGCTCGATCGAGGGCGACGATATCGAGCTGGAGAATGTCGAAGCCGATATCGTCCGCGGCAAATACGTCCGCATCGGGCATGGCTGCCGCATCGGGACGGTCGAATACGGCGAAAATCTGGAGGCCGAGCCCGGCACCGTCAGCCGCAGCACGCAGACCGGCGCGAAATAAATATCAATTCCGCGGGAAAATGTAAATATTTCTTAACTTTTCTTCAAATGGTTTGATTCCTGCCGCGATCTGTGATAGAATGCAGTGGTATGTGAATTTCATGATAACTGGAGAGATTCGATGTCACAGGTCAAATTATTCAGCTCGTCCGGCGGCGCGCGGGTCGCCAAGCGCTCCGGCCGGCAGAAAAAGCAGAAGGTCAAAAAGCCTCTGAAGACGCTGGCCATCTGGCTGCTCGTCATCCTCTGTCTGGAAGGGCTGTACTTCTTCTGTATCTATACCAACAATTCGTTCGTCAAGAAATGGCGCACGATCTACATCAACACCGCCATGGATACCATGCGGCACCAGTGGCTGGCGACGTATTTCATCCCCAAGGACGTGATCGACGAGGTCCGGTACGAATACGGTCTGGTCAAGGCCGGGACCGTCGGCAAGGAATCGACCTGGGGCCGGACCGATCCGGCGCCCGCGGACCAGACGCCGTCGACGTCCAATGACAGCATCGTCACCCTTGACCCCAACGTCACGCATGAGACCGACCAGCCGGACGCCGAGGAGCTGACGCAGGAAGAGCTCGAAAAGCAGGCGGAGGAAAACAAGGCTCTGCTTGAGAAAATGAAGACGATTCTCGGCGAGCGCGTAAAGGACGTGCGCGTTTCGACGACGCTTAAAAATCACCCCGTGTGCATCACGACGGACGGCGCGATCTCCATGGAGATGGAGAAGGTGCTAAACTCCATGCCGGGCGCGGAGCAGAAGGTGAAGGCCGAGCAGATATTTGAGCTCAACACCGAACACCCGGTGTTTGAGGTGCTGCGCCGCTTTGAAAACGACGAAGACAAGCTGAAAAAGTACACCGAAGTGCTGTACGATCAGGCGCTGCTTATTGAGGGCCGCTCCATTGAAGACCCGGTCGCTTACGCAAACAACGTCGCGGAGCTGCTTGCACAGTAAAAAATACCCCTATTAGGAGGACGGGCTATGAAGCCGAAAAGAAAACGGGACTTTACCGGCATGTTCATCATGGCGGTGCTGCTGAGCTTTATTCTGCCGCTTGGCTACCTTGTAGTACGGATTGTGTCATACGGCGGCGGGACGGAGGAAGTGCGCAGCCGCGAAGACTATGTGCTGATGCTTTTGCAGTGCCTTTTGGGCATTGCCGCCATTGTGCTGCCGCTGCGGCTCATCCGGCAGAAAACGCTGCAGATTCCGCGCGTGATGCTGGTTTTGTATATTGCGTTTTTGTACTGCGCGATCTTCCTTGGCGAGGTGCGAAGCTTTTACTACGCCGTACCGCAATGGGACACGATTCTGCACACGATGAGCGGTGCAATGCTGGGTGCACTTGGCTTTTCCATGATTGCGATTTTCAACAATGCGGAGCGCATACCGTTGAATCTTTCACCGGTGTTCATCGCCGTATTTGCGTTTTGCTTTGCGCTTGCGATGGGCGCGGTGTGGGAAATTTATGAATTCACGATGGATTCCGTTTTCGGCACCAACATGCAGAAATATATGCTGGATAACGGCACGGCGCTTATTGGGCAGGCAGCCTTGCAGGACACGATGAAGGACATCATCGTGGACGCCATCGGCGCACTGGTGATGAGCACCATCGGCTACATTTCCCTCAAGTACAAAAAGGGCTGGGTGGAAAAGCTGATGATCCGTTTTCACGTGAAAAAGCCCGAAAAAACGGGAAAACCAAAAAGGGAAAGGATGAATGAGCATGAACGATAACCGGAACTACACGCCCGCTGGGCAGCCGGTGACGCAGCCGCTTTATAACGGGCAGCCGGTGTATACCGTGCCGCAGAATCCCGCGCCGGTGCAGAACCCGACGCCGGTGTATACATATCCGCCGCAGGGCGGTAACGGCGCGCCCGTTTATGCACAGCCGGTGCAGCAGCCCGTATATTACGCACCCGTGCAGCCGCCGAAGTGGGCGGACCCCGCGCGTTTGGAGCAAAAGGAACTGCGCCGCGCGGCCTCCCGCCTTTCGTTTGCGACCATGACCTCTTTGCCGATACAGGTTTTGTGGACGACGCTTGCAACGCTGATTTTAACGGTGTGCGGCGTGAATTTTATGGGGGCGAACACCATTGGCGGCTTTCCGCCGACGGCGTATTACCTTATTTCGTCCATTGCATCGTTCTTATCCATTGTGCTGCCGTTCTCATTTTTTCTGTTCTTTGGGAAAAGAAAGCTCTCGGACACGGCACTTGTGGAGAAAAACGGTGTGCTGAACAGTGTTTTGCTCGTCTTTGCGGGTCTTGCCGTCAGCGTTTTGATGAACATTCCCGCAAACCTCATCTCGCAGCTTTTGGAGGGCGCGGGGCTGAACGGCGATGCAAACACGGCAGACCTTTTGGCGATGACGCCCGTGCAGGCGCTGACGATGTTCGTTTCGGTCGTGCTCATTGCGCCGGTGACGGAGGAATTTGCGTTTCGCAGCGTGACGACGGCCGTCATGCGCCGCTGGGGTGACTGGCCCGCGGTGATCTTCTCCGCACTGATCTTCGGCATGGCGCATTACAGCATTCAGTCCTTGCCCGTGGTGCTTATGGCGGGCTTTGTAATGGCGCTTTTGTATGTGCGTACCCGCAACATTTGGGTGAACATTTTCGTGCACATGCTCAATAACCTGCTTGCAACGCTGCCCATCGCCCTTGAGGGGCTTGTGGGCGCGGATGCGGCGAATATCGCGAGCAATTTGCTGACGTATATCGTGTACGGCTTGGGGCTGATTGCGCTTGTGGTGCTGCTTATCCGCAATTTCACCGGTCATAAGGTGTTCCGCACGCCCATGCAGCGCGGCGTACCGGTACGCGGGAAGGCGTTGTGGATGTTCGTGAATCCCGGTTTCATCTGCTACTATGTGCTGTTTGTTGTAATGTGTATCGTGACGCTGTATTCGTAAGGGGACATATGCCGTATAATGCCATGAAAAACCGCGCGTTTGTGCCGGAGGAAAAGTTCATGCGCGAGGCGCTTTCGCTTGCGGAAGAAGCCTTCTCGGCAGGTGAAGTGCCGGTGGGCGCCGTTGTTGTGAAGGACGGCAAAGTCATCGGGCGTGGGCGGAATCGGCGAGAAGAGCATCAGAGTGTGCTTGGCCATGCGGAGCTGGAAGCGATGGAACAGGCGGCAAAAGTGCTTGGCTCCTGGCGGTTAACCGGCTGTACGCTGTATGTGACGCTGGAGCCGTGTCCCATGTGTGCGGGCGCGACGGTAAACGCCCGCGTGGACCGCATCGTGTTCGGCACGGAAGACGAAGCTATGGGTGCGTGCGGCACGGCTGTGTCGGTGACGTCGCTCAAAAATGCCTTTAAACCCGAATTATACCGCGGATTGCTGTGTGAAGAATGCACGGCAATCCTGCGCCGGTTCTTCAAAGCCAGACGCGCGGAACGAACCGAAAAATAAAAGACCCGCATTGCAAACGGAATTTCCGGCTGCAATGCGGGTTTTTGCGTATGATTTTAAAATTATGTAAACTAAAACTCCGGGATGATGGAGCGGACGAGGGGGCGGAGGCCGGTGCCGGGGTTCTCCTGCTGGTATTCCTCGGCGGCCAGCTGGGCGGCATTGTAGCTGCCGGACAGAGTGCCCGTGATGGTGATGGCATACACCTCGTCGGCTCCCTCGTAGGCGGCCAGCCAATCGCTGACGTTGGGGCAGGAAGTCGAGGTCTTTCCCTTATAGGTGCGCAGGGTCTGGGCCATGCCCAAGGCATCCATTGTGCCGTTGTCCAGATATTCGGCATCGTCGGTGATGATCTTCAGGGGAACGCATTCAAAATCCACGCCCTGCAAGGTGTACAGGCTGGCGGAGGAATCCACAACAATCTTGGTGTTCATAAGCATTTATCTCCATTCCGGCGGCAGAGGATGCCGCAGTTTTTCCTGTTGTTTGAATCACTATATCAGTTTTTCAAAAACCTGTCAACTGTTTTCTTGAATTATTTCAAAAGTTTTTAATTTCCTGTTGACCGCATTTCCAAAACATGGTATACTGTCCGCATGAAATTAGAATCAAACCGCCGCGTTGCGGCCTGCGCCGCAGGGTTTGCCCTGCCCCGGTATGCAGAACTCCCCACCGTAGGGCTTTATCTGGATCAGAGTGTACAGTTTGTCAACGGGTGTTTCCGCACATTTCAGGGGGTGGAGCTCACCGCTTCCATGGTGAGCAACTACGTTAAGAAAGGGATCATCAGCCACCCCATCAAAAAGAAGTATACCCGGGATCAGCTGGCCTGCCTGATCTACATCGTAGTTTCTAAAAATGTCCTGTCCATGGAAAACATCGACAGTCTGTTCAAGATGCAGCGGGCGCATTATACCTCCGCGCAGGCGTATGATACCTTTTGCGATGAGCTGGAGAACTACCTGCCCTATGTGTTCGGCCTGACCAAAAGCTTTTCCGAGCTGGAGCCGGATGTTGATGATGCACGCACGCTCCTGCGCAGCACCATCATCTCGGCTGTAAACAAGATCTATCTGGACTGCGTTTTCACCGACCTGCGGCAGGAGCAGGCCCTCTGGCCCGATATCCTGCCGGATCTGGCATAACAACAAAAATGGCCCTCTCCGTCATGCTTTGCAAAGCAATGATGGAGAGGGTCATTTTTTTTTCTTAAAATGTAAGTGCAGGGCTGATCTCATTGCGGCGCTGGGCCTGCACGATGCAGTCCTTTTCCGGCACGACACCCGCCGCACCCAGGGTGTTGAACATGGTCTGCAAGGCAAGTGCCGGGGTGTTGTTCTCCTGCGAGAGATGGCAAAGGGCAAACTTCTTGCATCCCTCCTGGATCAGTTCCAGAAGCTTTGCGGAGCACTCATCGTTGGAAAGATGGCCCCGGTTGGACTCGATGCGGGAGCGCAGGTAGTAAGGATACCGCCCGCTGCGGAGCATGTGGAGGTCGTAGTTGCTTTCCAGCGCCACCAGGTCACAGCCGCTCAGGGCCTGATGCACCGGCGGGGTCAGGACTCCCAGGTCGGTGGCAATGGTCATGGTCTTGTTGTCCGGGGTGTGGATGCGGTAGCCCACACAGGGCACGTCGTGGCTGGTGGGGAACATCGTCACGCCGAAATCTCCCACATCTTCTTCCCCGCCGGACAGGGTGCGCAGCTCACAGCTGGCGGGCACGATGCCGTTTGCATCCAGAAAATCCAGCGTATCGTCTGCGCCGTATACCGGCAGCGGATTCTTTTTGAGGAAGGTGGCCAGCCCCTTGACGTGGTCAGAGTGCTCGTGGGTGACCAGAATGCCCGCACAATCGCTGATGTTCAGGCCCAGCTCCTTGAGCGCCGCCGAGGTAGTGCGCACGCCCTTTCCCATATCGATGATGATGTACTTTTCCCCCGTGCGCACCACGCTGCAGTTGCCGGAGGAACCAGAGTATAACGAGATGAATTCAGACATTTCAAACCTCAAGAAACGAACCTCTCCGTCGTTGCTTCACAAAAGCGCCCTGTCAGGGGAACTTCTGCGAAGCAGACTGAGAGGTTCTGAATGATCACATTGCTGATTCCAGTGCGGCGGGCATCCGCTCCACCTTGCTGATCTCAGCGCCCAGACCGCGCAGCTTTTCCACGATGTTCTCATAGCCGCGCTCAATGTGGCCGATCTCCTCGATCTCGCTGGTGCCGTCTGCCATCAGGGCAGCCACCACCATAGCGGCACCGGCACGCAGATCCAGCGCACGCAGCGGAGCCGGGCTGAGCTTTTCCACGCCCTCGAACACGGCCACCTGACCGTCCACCTGCACGCTGGCACCCATCTTGCGCAGCTCGTCCACATAGCGGAAGCGGTTGTCCCACACGCTCTCGGTGACGGTGCTGGTGCCCTTGGCCACGCTCAGCAGCACACCCATCAGGGGCTGCATATCGGTGGGGAAGCCGGGGTGCGGCATGGTGTTGATCTTCAGCGGCAGAATATCGCCGGTGCGGGATACCCGCACTGCATCGTCAAATTCTTCCACAGTAATCCCAGCGCGGCGCAGCTTGGCCGTGATGGGTTCCAAGTGCTTGGGGGTGACGTTCTTAATGAGCACATCGCCGCCGGTGGCAGCAGCAGCTACCATATAGCTGCCGGCTTCGATCTGATCCGGGATGATGCTGTAGGTGCAGCCGTGCATTTTTTCCACGCCGCGCACCTTGATGACGTCCGTACCGGCACCGCGCACGTCTGCGCCGCACATATTCAAAAAGTTTGCCAGATCCACCACATGGGGCTCCTTGGCGCAGTTTTCCAGAATGGTCTGCCCCTTGGCCATGACCGCAGAGAGCATACCGTTCATGGTAGCGCCCACGCTGACCTTATCAAAGAAGATATGGGCACCGGTCAGCTCCTGCTTGGTGCGCACGGTGATCATGCCGTAATCCACGCTGTCCTCTGCGCCCAGCGCGCTGAACACCTTCAGATGCTGGTCGATGGGGCGGGGGCCCAGATTGCAGCCGCCGGGCATGGCCACCTGTGCCTTGCCGAAACGGGACAGCAGTGCACCCAGGAAGTAATAGCTGGCGCGCATCTGGCGGGACAGGTCATCCGGGACATTGGTGCTTGTCAGGTGGGTGGTGTCGATCTCATAGGTGTTCTTGTTCAGCATCTTGACCTGTGCGCCCAGGGTGCTCAGGATCTTGAGGCTGACGGCCACATCGCTGATATCCGGCAGGTTTTCAATGACGCAGACATCGGCTGCCAGAATGGTGGCGGGCAGGATGCCCACTGCCGCGTTCTTTGCGCCGGAGATAGTAACCTCACCATGCAGGGCTTTGCCGCCCGTAACAACAAATTTTTCCAATTTTATGATCTCCTTGTCGTGGGCCCGCTTCGTGACAGGCCCTATAAGGTGCATTTCCAAAGTACATGCCGCAGTTTCTTGCGAGGACCCGCGTGCCGCGAGTTTTCAGGCAGGAAAATAAAACCGCAACAACTGCAGCTACCCTATTATACACGAGAACACAGAAAAAGCAAAGCCCCCGCGCCATTCTGTCCGTTATTTTCTGTTTTGCCCAGAATCCATGAAGATATTCCGTTTTTTTGTCTCTTTTTTCAAAAATTTTACAATTGCCCGGGCCGGTTCCGCCGGACAGAGACTGCGTTTTACCAGATCTGATCCTCGCTGCGGGTCTCCTTGATCCAGCCCAGCTGGTAGGCGCGGACCAGCTGTTTGAGGTCGTGCACCCGCTCCCGGAGGTTTTCTCCCTCATCGGTCTCCTCCACGAGGATGCGATGATTCTCCGTTTCCAGAATGTTCTTCTGGGAGATGATGTCGATGTTCTCATTCACGGCCTTTTCCGCGCTGACGAACGGCTGATGGGTACGCAGGGACATGGTGCGGCTGGAGTAGACCAGTGTATAGCCCGCAATGCCCGTCTTCTCATGATAGGCGCGGCAGAAGCCGCCGTCGATGACCACGAGACGTCCCCCGCCCTTGATGGGGCTCTCACCGTTTTTCTCCTGCACGGGGACATGGCCGTTGACGATGTGGCTGGTGCCGGGCAGGCCAAACTCCGCCAGAATGCGGCGGCAGACGGCTTCCTCATTATACCATGTATAATAGGGGTCTTTCTTTTCGGTGTGG
>ERZ825896.1650-NODE-1650-length-24110-cov-5.620619_pt1 | contig 24110 bp, 18 predicted proteins | sample MGYA00519858_ERZ825896 | MGnify/ENA primary metagenome ERZ825896 (study PRJEB31778, sample SAMEA3449214) | human gut metagenome | biome: human gut; feature: human-associated habitat; material: faeces | place: United Kingdom | collected 2010/2012 ...
ATTTAATAAATAATACGCATCGATATTTGATCGACGAGTGGGACGAATCCATCTGCCATGGTGTTCATCCGCTTCGCGCCGGTTCTCTTGAGTACGGTGATCATTCTCCTTACTTCAGACTCACAAAGGATGGAAAGTATCTATATTTCCAGACAGGACGTCACGGCCGTTATTCCCTTTGCCGTGTAAGAATTGACGCGGCAAAGTCAGAGACAGCAGAAGTATCTTCGGTGACGGACTCAGTGATCAAGCCAAGCCCAGTTGAGATGGTTCTAGAAGGTCAGACCGACATTCAGGAATTTTCTATGAATGAAAATGGTCAGATCGTGACAATTCAGGCAGATTGGCTTCATCCAGCTGAACTTTGGATGAATGGAGAGAAGCTGACAGACAGCAATCCGTGGCTGTCTGAATATGCGCTTGCTGATGTTGAAGAACATTGGGTAAAGAGTAATGACGGCAAGGCAGATCTTCAATATTTTCTTGTGAAGCCAGTCAGCTTTGAAAAAAATAAGCAGTATCCTGCAGTACTTGATATAAAGGGTGGCCCTACAACCATGTATGGACTGACTTTCTGGCATGAGTTTCAAGCACTTGCTTCTTTGGGGATGGCAGTTATTTTTGGAAATCCAAGAGGAAGCACAGGCTTTGGACGTGCATATTGTGCCGGAGGCGTCTGCTGGGGAAATGAGGCGATGGATGATCTTGTACAGTTTGTGGAGGATGCCATATCAAAGGGATTTATTGATGAAAAGAGAGTGGGTGTCACAGGAGGCAGCTACGGCGGCTACATGACAAACAAGTTGATCGGAAGAACAAATGTCTTTGCAGCAGCTGTCACGCAGCGCTGTCTTGCAAACACTGCAACTTCCTACGGTACAGGAGATATGGGCTTTGTCTCATCGCGTCAGATTCCGAAACATTTTCATTTGCTTGATTATTTAGAAGACCGCGCAAGAGGAAATATCATTTCCTACATCGATCATTTTAAGGTGCCGTTGCTGATTCTTCATGCGTATCAAGATTATCGCTGCGGATTTGAACAGGCAGAACAGGTATTTATTCCAATGAAAGAGAGAAATCCGGAGATTCCATGCCGCATGGTCATGTTTCCAAATGAAAATCATGGAATGACAAGAAACGGAAAGCTGTATCATCAGGTTCGCCATCTGCAGGAGATGACTAACTGGTTTGTTAAATATCTGATAGAAGAGCCTGACTGGAAGACAAAAGCAGATGAAAAGAGTGAGAAAGATACTGATTTTATGAAAACACAGGAGGTGAAGGGATGATGCGTTTACCTGAATTTGAGGATTGCCGTGATCTTGAACAGTTAAATGGAGGCGATTATTTTCCACAAAAGGAGCTTGTCTGCTATGCCTCCAACCACACAAATGGTATTGTGATAAAAAATTTAAAGACAAATGAGAGTGTGACAGTGACAGCAGGCGGCACAGGTGAGGGAGGTCCGTCCTTCTCTCCAGATGGAGATAAGATTTTATTTGTCTCATCAAAGAAAGGTGTGGGACGTCAGGCATTTGTTTATGAGATTAAGAGCAAGAGTATAACACAGATTACTCATGTAAAAGGTGCCGTCATGGAGCCGCAGTGGTCACCGGATGGAACGAAGGTGTTGTTTTCTGTGATTACCTCCGGCGCATCACAGAATACATCGAATTCATCGGATGCGTCCAATGCATCCAATGCTGCAAGCGCTTCATCGTCTGCTGTATCTGCAACGCAGGAGCAGTTTGTTCATGACGACGATGCTGTTGCTACTGAGGATTTTGGCTACAAATTTGATGGTATGGGATTTATTCGTCCAGATACACACTGGCATTTGTTTGCTGCATCTGCTGACGGCACAAGTGAGACTCAGTTAACAGACGGCGAGTATGATTATCTTCATGCCGCATGGGCGCCAGACAGCAAAAAGATCGTCTGCGTCAGCAACCGTTTCCGCAAAAGACAGGAAGGAATTGGCTATGATCTTCTGCTGATTGATGTGGACAAGGAGCCTGGAAAGCTTCGCAAACTGACAGAAGGATATTGGCTTGTTTCTTATCCAAATCCAGTGCGCCCAGTATTTACGCCAGATGGAAAATCAGTCATCGCTGTAGTCTTAAATCCAGAATATGTCGATGATGAGTCAGAGATGGGCTACCCAGAGGGTTATCTTTACCGCTTTGATGTTTGTGATGGCAAAGCAACACCAATATTTATTCAGGATGATAATTGCTATCAGTGTGTACAGTTTCCGTACAATGCAGGCTGTGGACGAGGCATGGATAAGCTTCAGATTGATGAGAGCGGACGTTACGTATACTTTGTCAGTGGATTTAAGGGTCAGGGAAATTTGTACCGACTAGATTTAGAGGGTGATGGTCATGCAAAGCTTTTCTGGGGCGGCAAGCAGGTTTGCCATGGAATAAGTAAGGTGCAAAATGGACGTATCATGGCGGCGGCAGCAAAATCGACAGTGCCGGAATTTTATGCAGTTCTTGATGCAAAGACAGGAGAATTACTTGATACTGCGGTGCAGTCAGCACAGAAACTTTTGGATGAGGTAAAATTAAGCGAGCCAGAGGATTTCTTCTTTTCAACACTTGATGGTGAGAGTCATGTTCATGGCTTTGTCATGATGCCGCATGATGCAAAAAAAGGTGAAAAATATCCGGCGATTCTTTACATCCACGGAGGTCCGCATCCGTTTTACACATATGGTTTGACAATGGAGTTTCAGATGTTAGCAGCAAAGGGCTTTGCAGTTCTTTATTGCAATCCAAGAGGCAGCAGCGGCTACGGCTGGACACATGAAAATTACCAAAGAAGTATTGATGGATCTGCTTACTATGACCTTCTCCAATTTGTTGATGAAGCATGCAGACGTTTTGATATGATTGATGAACAGCGAATTGGTGTCACAGGCGGAAGTTACGGCGGTTATATGACAAATTATATGGCGACTCATGCAAAGCGTTTCAAGGCATATGTCACGCAGCGAAGCATCTCGAATGAATTAATCATGTATGCTAATTCTGATATGCAGGGCAAGAGTACAGACTATAAAAGCTATGAGGATTTCATGGTGGCTAAGCTTAAAGAGTCAGCTGTATCGTATGCAGAGCGTGTGGACAAGCCAATTTTGATTCTTCATGGAATGGACGATTACCGAACACCAATTGAGGGAGCGCATCAGTTTTATGTGGCTATAAAGGATCTGCATCCAGATTTGCCGGTTAAGATGGTAGCGTATCCGCATACAGGCCACGAGCAGCCAACTGACCCAAGGCTATTAAAGCATTATTATCACGAGATGATTTTGTGGTTTGAAAAATACTTGTAAAAAGAAAGGCAAGAATTATGAAAATTTATGCATTTGGAGTGAGAGATGATGAAAAACAGGCATTTGAGCAGATTTCTGCTCAGTGTGGTGTAGAGGTTACGCTTTCAGATGAGACACCATCACTTGAGAATGCCGATCTTGTAAAGGGATATGAGGGTGTTACAGTGCTTGGCATGGGAAATATTGACAGGGATTTATTAAGTCGCTACAGCGAGAATGGTGTGCGTTTTCTCTCTACAAGGACTATCGGTTATAACAACATTGATTTGGTGGCAGCAAAAGAGCTTGGAATTAAAGTCTGCAATGCAGCCTACCCGCCAAACGGTGTTGCAGACTTTACGGTAATGATGATTTTAATGTGCCTTCGCCAGTATAAGCAGGCACTATGGAGAGGCCAGGTCAATGACTTTTCCTTGCAGGGACTGCAGGGACGCGATATGAACGAACTTACAATAGGTGTCATGGGTACTGGACGAATCGGTCTTCAAGTATTAAAAAACTTGTCAGGCTTTGGCTGTCGTCTGCTTGCCTATGATGTTTATAAAAATCCAGAGGCAGAAAAACTTGCAACATATGTAGATCAGGATACAATCTATAAGGAATGCGATGTCATAAGCCTTCATATGCCGCTGTTTGATTCTACGTATCACATTATTAATCACGAGACAATCGCAAAGATGAAAGATGGCGTAATTTTAATTAACTGCGCAAGAGGCGGACTGACTGACATTGATGCATTGGTAGATGGCGTTGAATCAGAGAAGATTGGTGCGCTTGGCATGGATACTGTAGAGGGAGAAGAAGGTATTGTGCACGAAGACAGAAGAACAGATATCATCTCCAACCGCAACTGGTTTTATCTCCATCAGTTCCGCAATGTCATCATGACACAGCACATGGCATTCTACACAAAAGAAGCAGTAGAGAGCATGGTACGCTGCGGCGTAGAGGGCATTGTGCAGATGGAAAAGACAGGAAGCTGCAGAACAATGCTGACGAAATAAAATATTACCTTACAATGTGCACACTAAAAATATCTAATATAGGTACAGTGTGCACATTGATACAATACTGATTTTATGATAAACTACATTCAAGATTGACAGAGGAAAGAGAGGCATTTAAAGGAAAGCAAAGTTCAATGAGGAACATTTCCCTGCCGATCTATTTCTATAGTCAAAATACTTTAATGAATTAAAGCAAAACAGCACAATGGTGAAATGGAGGAATCAGATATGAGAAAATATGCAGCAATGGGACTTACAGCAGTGCTGGCAACAGCATCATTTCCGGCAGCCGTACTGGCAGACGAGGCAGATGTAAAGAGTGTAAGAATTGGAGCACCATATGATCCGGTTACTATGGATTACGCAGAATTAAATGTAGATCCGGCAACATATATTGATACTTTAATCAGCGATACCCTGATTCGCAGTAAGCAGGGTGAGTACATTGGAGGAGCAGCAGAGAGCTGGGAGACAAGCGAGGATGGAAAGACCTGGACATTTAAACTGAAGGAAGGCTTAACTTACAGTGATGGAGAGACACCGATTACCTCCGAGGATTTTGTTTATGCAGCAAAGCGTCTGATGGATCCAGAGGCAGGTCACTATAATGCAGAGAGCGGATATATTCTGGAGAATGGCGAGGAATATTATGCAGGAGAGTGTGAGTGGGACGAGGTTGGTATAAAGGCAGTAGATGATCTGACAATCGAGTATACCTTCAAGAATCCGCAGTATGAGAGTACATTTACATCAACAAGCTTATTTGCACCGCTTGAGGAGAGCTTCGTTGATTCACTTGGAACAGAGTATGGTTCTTCAGCAGATAAAATTTTGACAAATGGACCGTTCATCGTGTCAGACTGGGTATCTGATTCTACAATGACACTTGTAAAGAATGAGAACTACTGGGATGCAGACAGTATCAATATGGACGAGATGGATTTTAAATTTAACGTAACAGGTGATACTGGCGTAGATATGATGCTTGCAGATGAGCTTGATTTTGTTCCGACTGGAAGTGCTATGCAGCAGCAGACACTGACAGATGCAGGCTTTGAGAGCAGCAAGTACACCACATCTTATCGCTGCCTGAACATTAATCATGCAGGAAAGACAGAGGAAACAGGATTATTCCTTGGCAATGCAAACTTTAGAAAGGCAGTCAGCTATGCAATCGATCGTACAGCACTTTGCGCATCTGTTATGACAAGCGATGAGCCAGCAAATCGTCTGACAGCACCGTCAGAGGCAGGTGTAACTGGTACCTTTGACGAGGAGTTTGAATACGAGGGATGGCCGGCAAGCGCAGATGTAGAGAAGGCTCAGGAATACTTAAATGCAGCACTTGATGAGCTTGGAAAGACAGCTGATGAGATTCCAACATTCGAGCTTCTTTGCTATGAGTCACAGGGAAGCATCGATGTATTGGCAGCTGTTCAGGATATGTTAAAGAAAAATCTTGGCATTGAGACAACTATCAACTCTCAGACAATTCAGGTGATGGTATCAAATGCAATGAGCGGTGACTACGATTTCTGGTATGGCGGAAATTCTCTTGAGATTCCGGATGCATTGACTGGATTTTTAAGTGGATACACGAGCGCAATGCAGTCTGCACTTAGAGGCTATTCAAATGAGGAATATGATAAGCTGTATGATGAGGCAATTGCTTCCCCAACTATTGAGGAGAGAAAGGCAAACTACTTCGAGGTTGAAAAATTCTTCTGTGATAATACACTGAATCTGATCCTTGGATGGACAGACGGCGGTTTCCAGTATAAGAGTGGTTACACTGGATTCTATAACACAACTGAGACTGATTTTACCTATCTGGATTATGCAGAATAATTTTAGAATTGCGAGAGTTGCACAGTAACGGAGCAATTTGTGGGTATAGTTGGAGGGAAAAGCTTTCCAACATTATAAAATAAAAAGTAAAGACGCCGATCTGTGGAAACTCCAAAGAGAGGCGTCTTATTTTTAAGGAGGAAATATGCTCAAATATATAGGAAAAAAAGTATTGATTGCAATCGCGACAGTCTTTGTGCTGGCAACGGCAACATTCTTTTTAATGAAGCTGATTCCTGGAGATCCATTCTTAAATGATAAGATCCCGGTGGCCGTGCAGGATAAGCAAAGAGCGTTTTATGGTCTTGATAAGCCAGTACCGCAGCAATATCTGACTTACATGAACAATTTGCTGCATGGAGATCTTGGTTATTCCATCAAAAAGACAGGAAAAACAGTAGTGGATATCATTAAGGAAGCCTTCCCTGTGTCTGCAAAGCTTGGTTTGATTTCATTACTTTTTGCAGAGGCAGTTGGTCTTTTCTTTGGTATTTTATGTGCTCAGTTTCGAGGAAAATGGCCAGATTATCTGTTGATGGTAGTGGCAGTTTTAGGAATTGCACTTCCAAGTATGGTGCTTGGTCCGATTCTTCGTATGATTTTTGGTGTAAAGCTTGGCATCCTTCCAGTAACAGGATGGGGAAAACCAAATCAGATTATACTTCCGGCACTTGTTCTTGGTCTTGGAACAGTTGCAGGAAATACAAGAAATATGAGAGCGAGTATGTTAGCCATAACAACACAGGATTATGTAAAGACGGCAAGAGCGAAAGGTCTTTCGCCAATTAGAGTTGTATTAAAGCATCAGTTTAAAAACTCACTTGTTCCAATCATTCCAAATCTTGGTGTGCAGATCGCAGGTGTTTTGATGGGCTCATTTGTCGTAGAGAGCATGTTTTTAATTCCTGGACTGGGCCGATATTTTGTCGATTCAGTCACTAATCTTGATTACCCGCTGATCATGGGTCTTACAGTATTTTATGGTGCATTTCTAGTTACAATGAATCTAATAGTTGATGTACTGTATGGATTAATCGATCCGCGAATCCGCGTAAAGTAAAGGAGAAAAGATGAATACTGATACAACAAAAAAAGTGCAAGCTGCAGAAGTAACATTTGCAGATGATGCGTTTTCTCCACTTCCAGAGGGAGCACTTGATCAGGATCAGATTGCAAGGAAAAAGACAACCTATTTTAAGGATGTATGGAGAAATTTCAAAAAGAATAAGCCGGCGGTAATCAGCTTGGTGGTTATTGCCATCATGATATTTTTTGTCCTGTTTGGACCGATGATGACAAAATTTGATTATTATTCTAATGATTACAGCTGTTCAAATCAAGGACCAAATGCCGTTCACTGGTTTGGAACAGATAATCTTGGACGTGATCTTTGGACACGCGTGTGGGCAGGAGGAAGAGTATCCCTTATTATTGCGATTTTAGCTACGCTTATTCCAGAAATTATTGGAATGGCAGTAGGCGGCATCTCAGGTTATCTTGGCGGTTGGGCAGATACAGTAATTATGCGCACAATCGATGTGTTGATGGGAATTCCAAGCTTAATCTACATGATTCTTTTGATGGTTGTAATGGGAAGCGGAAATATTGCAACGCTTGTAATTGCAATGAGTATTACCGGCTGGATGGGTGCCGCAAGAAGTACACGAGGTCTTGTTTTACAGCTAAAGACTCGTGAGTTTGTAGTAGCATCAGAGACGCTTGGTGCATCGTCTGGATGGATCATTGCAAGACGTTTGATTCCCAACACACTCGGCATTCGCGTAGTCAGCATTACAATGTCGCTTCCAAGCGTCATTTTCTACGAAGCATTTTTAAGCTATATCGGACTTGGCGTGACACCGCCGCAGCCAAGCTGGGGTCAGTTAATCAAGGCAGCAGGAGAGACCTTCCGTTATTATCCATACCAATTTATCATTCCGTGTCTGTGCGTTAGCATCACAATGCTTTGCTTTAACCTGATTGGAGACGGACTTAGAGATGCACTTGATCCAAAGCTTCGTGCGTAAATAGATAATGCATTCGTTATAGAAAAAGTGAAACGAGCAGAGCCGCAGTATTTTTGTATTTCGGCAGAATGAGAGGAATCATGGAAAAGGAAAAAATCTTAGAGGTAAAGGATTTAAAAGTATCCTTTCAGACCTTTCAGGGAAGCGTTCAGGCAGTGCGCGGCGTTTCCTGGCATTTAAATAAAAAAGAAACGATTGCAATCGTAGGTGAGTCTGGCTGTGGAAAAACAGTTACAATTCAGACAGTTATCGGATTAAATCCAAAGAAAAACGGCAGTATTAAGGGCGGAGAGGTCCTTTTTAACAAAGAAAATCTGCTTGATCTGACACCTAAACAGATGAGAAAGCTGCAGGGCAATCAGCTCTCAATAATTTTTCAGGATCCATTTACATTTTTAAATCCGACAATGACAGTTGGGGAGCAGATCATGGAGCCATACATGCAGCACTACAAGGTTTCCAGAGAAGAAGCAAGAAAAAAGGCAGTCGAGATCTTAAAGATGATTTCACTTCCGTCACCAGAGGAAAATATGAAGCGCTATCCGCATCAGCTTTCAGGCGGTATGCGCCAGCGTATCATGATTGCAATGGCACTCATCTGTAATCCAAAGGTATTATTTGCTGACGAGCCAACTACAGCGCTTGATGTGACGATTCAGGCACAGATCATTGAACTAATGAATGATTTGAAGGATAAGATTGATACGTCAATTGTTTTAATCACACATGATATGGGCGTTGTTGCAAATATGGCAGACCGAATCTACGTTATGTATGCTGGTCAAATCGTAGAGCATGGCGACTGCGATACTATCTTTCATCATCCAAAGCATCCGTACACATGGGGACTTTTAAGCAGCGTGCAGCGTCTTGATAAAAGAGTAAGCGAAGACCTCTATTCAATTCCGGGAACACCGCCGGATTTGTTGGCACCGCCTGTCGGATGTGCGTTTGCTGCCAGATGCAAATATGCAATGAACATATGCCGCACAAGTCAGCCGCCGTGTATTGATTTTTCAGAACCAGACCATTATGCATCCTGCTGGCTCAATCATCCAGCGTGCATCAAGAAAAATGGCGCACCAAAGAGTCCTGTTGAAGCACAGAACATAAAGGAGGAGGAATGATGGGAACGACAAAAGAACCAATCCTCGAATTGAAAAATGTAAAAACAACCTTCAAGGTGCCAAAGGGTATTTTAAAGGCTGTAAATGGTGTAGATCTAACTATTTATAAGGGCGAGACAGTAGGACTTGTTGGTGAGTCAGGATGTGGAAAAAGTACGCTTGGAAAAACAATTATGCGATTGTATCGCCCAGATGAAGGAAATGTAATGTTTGAGGGACAAGATATCTGGCGCTACAACAAAAAGGAAAAGAAAGAGTACACCAAAAATGTGCAGATGATCTTTCAGGACCCGTATGCTTGTCTTGATCCTCTTAGTGTAGTAAGTGATATTGTTGCAGAGGGCATGAAGATCCACAAGATGTATAAAGGACCAGAATTAGAGGAGCGCGTGTTGGAGCTTCTAAAAATGGTCGGCTTAAATAAGGATCATGCAAACAGGTTTCCGCACGAGTTCTCAGGCGGACAGCGTCAACGTATCGGAATTGCCAGAGCGCTCTCGCTTGAACCAAAGCTGATCGTATGTGATGAGCCGATTTCTGCACTGGATGTTTCTATTCAGGCACAGGTCGTAAATTTACTTAAGCGTCTTCAGCAGCAGATGGGATTATCTTATTTGTTTATCACACACGATCTGTCAATGGTGCGCCAGATATCAAACCGTATTGCCGTAATGTATTTGGGTTCACTTGTTGAGATTGCAGACAGCGAGGATATTTATATTAAAAACCGTCATCCATACACGAAGGCACTTCTTTCTGCTATTCCGATTGCTGATCCGACAATTGAGCGTGAGCGAAAAAGAATACTTCTTCAAGGTGATGTGCCAAGCCCGGTCAATCTGCCGCAGGGCTGCAATTTCTGTAATCGCTGTCCATATGCGACACAGCTTTGCAAGGAGAGAAAACCGCAGCTTCGCGAGATCGAGCCGGGACATTTTACGGCGTGTCATAGAGCGGAGGAGATGTAGGTTACGTCTCCGACAAAAACCGCTCGATCTTGACGGCGGTCTGCAGTTGGAAGGTGATGTCGGCATCATCGAGCGATACACCAAGGAGCTTTTCAAGCTTTTCTAAGCGCATCAAAAGTGTATTTCGGTGAAGAAAGAGTGCTTTTGCAGTCTGTACCTTATTGCAGCGGCAGTCGAGCCACGTGCATAGAGTTTCATATAAATGTGCATCGTGTGTTTTGTCATATTCGCGGATCGGATCAAGAAAACGAGCAGTATATTCGCGCATAACAGAGGCCGTCGGAATTTCAAAAAGAAGCTGATAAAAGCCTAGATCACTGTAAGAGATTAAGTGACGATTGTCACCAAGAAGTTTCCATGAAAGCAAGCTTCGTTTTGCCTGAATATATGATTCGCGAATGCCAAAAAGACGTGAACGTACATTGCCTTTTCCAACACAAAATTTTGTGCCGGGATATTGTTGTTCCATACGTATCGTCAGTGATTCAAAGAAATGATCAGCTGATTGCTCCTGTGAGTTGGTATTTATGGGAAGTACAAATACGTTAGCGCTGTTTCTTGCAACATGCCATGTGCTTCCAGTTTCTTTTTGCGTGATATAGCTAAGCTTTGTCGCAAGCATACGGAAAAATTCAGATGGTGTCTCTGTAAAGGAAGGTCCGTGCATCGCTTCAAGCTTTTGAAAATAAGCAGATGCATTCATCATCTCAAATATGTACACACAGTAGTTATAGCTTGGCAGATATCCCAGAAATAATGCCTGATTGAGTGTTGCGATATCATCTACATTTGTATTCTGGAAAAAGAGTGAGTACCAGAAGGTATTAGCGATTGCTACGTCCTTTTCGCGATCTTGAATCAGATTTATGATGTCTTTTGTGATGGAGTTTACATAGGCAAGACTTGTATGAGAGAAGACTGGAAGCTTAAGCTCATCAGCAAGCTGTCGGATCTCATCATCAAGATTTTCTTCAAGAATGTAATGGTGGCCGACAAGAAATAAAATGCCAGCGGCATCGTTTTGTGCCGCATCGCGAATCAGCTGAGCAAGCTCCACCTTTTCAACAACAGCGTTGGCACCATAATAAATTAAAAATTCACCGCCGCTTACCCATTCACCGATTGGAGGACATAAAATCACGTAAGGCCAAGTGACAGTCCTAGACAGTCCCGCAGCTCCGCCAATCAGCTTCATGTGGGAGAGAGAAGGCAGCGATAATAAATCTTTTGCAGTAGTCATAAAGTAAACCTCCTTGTCAGACAAGTGTAAGTGATTTCTGCGAAAATTTCAATAGATTAGGGAGGAGAATGACATGAAAACAGTAATTTACGCGAGAGTTATCAATTCAGTATCGGATGAACCAATTGAAAATGGAATGGTCGAGATTGAAGATGACCATATTGTGTATGTCGGAGAAAAGCGTGAAAGCACCGACTCTGATGCACAGATTTTTGACTTAGAAGGAAAGACTGTTATGCCTGGATTTATTGATGCACACGCCCATCTTTGTGGAAGCGAGAGCATTCATAAGACTGGTGACACACCATATGATCTGCTTTTGACGACTGTTTGTGATCTTAAAGATCTGGTGGATGCCGGTGTGACAGGTGTGCGTGACATGAGCGCATTTGGTGCTTCATTAAAGCGTGCGATTGAAGCTGGATTGATCAAGGGACCGCGTATCATGCCGGGCGGAAGAGTTATGAGCATTTCTTCAGGCCACTGCGATATGAATCCGATGCTGTCACCAGAGGAATCGAATCAGCGTGATCTTATTGGCTGCCTGGTGGATGGTCCGGAGGATTGTTATAGAAAGACAAGACAGCAGTTTCGTGAGGGTGCACAGTTTATCAAAATTTGTGCAACTGGCGGTGTATCATCGGCAGTCGATGATTTTAATGATATTGAATTTTCACCAGAGGAAATTCGTGTAATCGTGGAAGAGGCAGCGCGTCACAATACATACGTTACTGCACACTGCACAGGAACAGAGGGCACAAAGCAGGCTATTAAAAACGGTGTTAAATGTATTGAGCATGGTGTTCTACTAGATGAGGAGTGCGTACAGATGATGGCAGAAAAGAACATTCCGCTTGTTACCACGCTTTCTGTATCACTTGGCCTTGCTGATATGAAGGGGCTGCCAGATTTTATGACGAAAAAAGCAAAAGCACTTGGCGATGCATCAAAGCATTCATTTGTACTTGCACATCAATATGGCATTCGAGTTGCACTTGGAACAGATTATTCCAACTCACCAAATACACCGTTTCATGAAATCGGAAAAGAATTTTACAGCCTGACGCGCTGCGGATATACCAATATGGAAGCCATCAAAGCAGGAACTATTAACGGTGCGTATTTGATGAAGTCTGATGATAAGTTTGGAAGCCTAGAGGCAGGAAAGCTTGCTGATCTTGTTGTAGTAGATGGTGATCCGTCAGAGGATATCATGCTGCTTGCAAACGCAGATCATGTGCGCCTCGTAATGATCGGCGGTGAGATAAAGAAGAATACGCTGTAAAAGAAGGGAGAAAGTGATGATTCAAAAGGACGAGATCAGACAAGTGTTAGAGTCTGCAAAGGCGCTTGGAATCGAGTTTGCCGAGCTGTTTTTTGAAGACAGAGAGGAGACGAACATTCCCTGCATAGAAACTGTGATCCAAGGCGTGAAGAGTCTTCGCATATGCGGAGCAGGTCTCTATCTTATACAAGGGCTTTCAAATGTCTATCTTTATACAAATCAGGTAACAAAGGAAGCACTTCTTGATTTAGTTAAAAAGGGTGCAGAAATGCTTGAGATAAAAGCTAGAGCAGCTGCCGCTGGAATTGTTTTAACAGAGAAGTTCTACCATAATCCCTGCCCTGTTGTAAAGTACCCGTCACAGATTAGTAATCAGGACAAAATCAATGTGCTTTTGGAGGCAGATAAAGCCGCAAGAAGTGCAGGCGTCAATGTGCGTTCATTAAATGTAAACTATTTTGATACAGATCAGCGCGTGCTGATCGCAAACACCGAAGGCCTTTACACGACAGACCGCCGTGTCACAACGAGAATGCGCATGCAGGCAGTTGTCGCAGATGGTGACAGTGCATATGGCACATGGGACGATTATACAAAGGCTTCCGGCTTTGAGGCTTATGATGATGAGCTTTCTTATACGAGTTTTGCAAAGGATATGGTAAAGCGAGCCGATCGCATCCGCACGGCTGGAAGCATTTCACCATGCACAGTTCCAGTTGTGTTGGCGGCAGGCGGCTGCGGAACGCTGTGGCATGAGAGCTGCGGCCACTCACTTGAGGCCATTGCGATTGCCCACCGTTCAAGTGCATTTGTGGATAAGATCGGAGAAAAGGTAGCAAGTGATAAGATTACACTTGTAGATGATGGAACGCTGCCAGGTCAGTATGGTTCTGCTGCGATTGATGATGAGGGTCATCCGATGCAGCGAAATGTTTTAATTGAAAATGGTGTTTTAAAATCATACATGTGCGACCGCTATTACGGAAAGCTTCTTGGAATGGAAAGTACAGGAAGCGGAAGAAGACAAAATTATACATATGCGCCAGTATCAAGAATGACGAATACATGTCTGGCAGAGGGCAGCGATGATGAGGCTGAGATTGTGCGCAGTGTGGACAATGGCCTGTATGTCGAGAGCATCGGAGGCGGATTTGGCGGTATGCAGTTTTCGCTTGAAGTAAAAGAAGGTTTCTGGATTAAAAATGGCCAGATCGACCGTGATCATCAGGTAAAAAATATTATGCTGACGGGAAATGGAATTGATGTGATTAAGCGCATTGACCGTGTTGGAAAAAAGATGAAATATGAAAAAGGCGGCTTCTGCGGTGCAAGCTCAGGTCTGATTCCGACAACAACACCGCAGCCAATGGTGCGTATTTCCCACATGGCGATTGGGTGATTTGGAGTTAAAGAGCATATAACGAGGAAAGGCAAACATATGAAAGAATGTATGAGAGAACTAAAAGCATATAAGGCGGCTATGCAGTCTCTTCCGAGTGGATGTCTGGCAGCTGAGGCCGAGGCAGAAAAGCAGGAAAAGCTTTCTGTTGAGATGACAGGTTCACAGACTGGTCCTATGAGCTGCAGCGAACAGACGGAGCTCTTTGTGCGTGCATCAGGCCAAAAGACAGGTATGGTTTATACGCAAAAGCTGGATGCAAACGCAAGTGATGTGATTGCACAGGCACTGACAAATAGTGAGTCTTCTGCTGCCAAAAAGGCAGAGCCGATGGTGATAGCAGATTATTGGGAGATGGATGAGGCAAAGGATTCAAATTATGAACAGGAAACAACACTTGTCTCTATCGAAGCCCTAAAGAATAAGGCAAAAACACTTGCCGGACAGTTAGAGGAAAGCTTTGGGTGTCAAGTGCGTCTTAATCTTTCTCAGACAATCCTTACTATGGGCATTGTGAACACCAATAATATAGAAGAAACAGCTTCAGTTTGTCGATTTGCGGCAGAGGCAGCAGCAGATGGATATGAGGGTTACGCGTGTGCACTCACGCTTGATGAGCTGTCACCAGAGCCTTTTATTCATGACTTTTCAAATCGCCGATTCTTAGATATGCCGACGATTTTGGCTGAGCCTGGTGTGTACCGCGCTGTGCTTTCATCACAGGCAGTAAATAACATTTTGATTACAGCGTGGCAGATGTTTACTGCAAAGCGTGCCAGAAGCAGTGCGACACCATTTGCTGGAAAGGAAAACAAAAAGATCTTTTCAGACTGCATTACAATACGTGATTATAAGGGCGGCGCTGATTCAAAAAACAGCGTACAGTGTGGTTTTTCATGGAAAATGGACTGCGAGGGTGTGCCAAGCCGTGACTTAACACTTGTTGAAAATGGCGTGTTAAAGGGCTGGATGCATAATCTTTCAAGTGCAGCAGCCGCTGGGGTTCGTTCTACAGGAAATGCAGGCCGAAAGACACTTTTAAGCGGAAATATTCATACCGATATGGCAATCATGCCGAAAAACTTTACTATCGAGTCAGGAACGGCAAGCTTAGAACAACTGATTCATGATTGCGATGATGGTGTGTATGTGTTTGAAAATTATGACCAGTTTCATGCATTAAATGTCGTATCAGGCGATTTCTCATTCCCATGCAAAGCAGTGCGCATTAAGGAAGGAAAGCCAGTTGGCATTATGGAAGGACTGACGATGACAGGAAATGTGGCAGAGCTGTTTGCCAGAGTAGAACAAGTCGGAAGTGACCGAGTTATAAATCCGCTTGTCATGTATGACAGTTATACTGTGTCTGGTCCGGCGATGCTTGTAAAATCACTGAAAATTAGCGGCTGATAAAAAGGTTAGGAAAATCAGAAAGGCAGGTTTTAATATATATGAAAATTATCGAGCAGGAAGAAGTAAGAAAGCTTCTGCAGCCAAAGGACTGCATTCAATTAATGGCAGAGGCATTAAAAGGCCTTGAAAGCGGCGAGTATGCTCAGCCGGCACGTCTGATCACAGTTATGCCGAATACAGCAAAGTTTGGTTTCATGCCAGCATATGTAGGTGACTATTTTGGTGCAAAGGTGATCTCTGCATTTGCACCGAATATGGGAACAAAATATCCGTCTCATATAGGTTATGTTATGCTGTTTGAGTCAGCGCACAGCACTGTAGCAGGTATGATAGAGGCTGGAAGCATCACCGAGATTCGAACTGGAGCCGTCAGTGCAGCCGCAACAGATTTGTTAGCCAGAAAGGATTCACACAAATTGGCATTGATTGGAGCCGGAGCACAGGCGCGCTCTCATCTGGCTGCGATCCGCGAGATTCGTGATATTACTTCTGTAACAGTCTACGATCTGTTCCCACAGGCAGCAGAGCTTTTTGCAAAAGATATGCATGAAAAGTACAAGATTCCAGTTGTTGTATGCAGTACCGTAAAGGAAGCAGTCAAAGATGCAGATATCATCTGCACCGTAACACCGTCAAAAGAGCCACTTTTGACAAAAGAAATGGTCAAGCCTGGGACTCATATCAATGCAGTTGGCACTTTCACGCCAACAACGAGGGAGGTTTCCTCTGACTTAGTGGCAGCAGCTCGTTTGTATTCTGATCAGACAGAAGCGACAAAGCGTGAGAGCGGTGAGTATTTGATTCCGCTTAAGGAGGGGCTGATTAAAGAAGATCATATTGTTGGATCTATCGGAGAAGTGCTTTTAGGCAAAGCACAAGGCAGAACAGCTGATGATGAAATCACCATCTTTGATGCACTAGGTCTTGCTATTGAGGATGTGGCAAGCGCAAAATATGTGTACGAAAGGGCAGCTTTGTAATGGAATTTGATTTTGAAACACTTGTGGAGCGCTCTGGCGCAAATTTAAAGCTGATGATGACGCCGCCAGAAGTCGTCAAAGCAGGAAATATCAGTCTGGATGGTGCAGAGCCAGATTTTAAAAGTGCGCCTGTTATCGAGGAGGCAGTCATTCGCTTTGCAAAGAACGGACTATACGGATTTACACTGCCGGATGAAGCTTACAAAAGTGCAGTAACAAAATGGATGCAGATGAGCCGAAAAACACAAATTAAGCCAGAGTGGATAGTTACAACGCTCGGAACTATTTATTCGCTTGCAACCACGATTCGTCTTGTATGTACGGATCCTGATGATGGTATAATAGTGACAACACCTGTTTATAATCGCTATCGTCAGGCGGCTGATCGCCTTAATAAAAGGACAGTGGAATGTCCGCTTCTATACGACAGTGTGAATGGCAGTTATCAAATGGATTTTGATGCAATTAAGTCAGCTATGGCAAATCCAAATAATAAGCTGTTTGTGCTTTGCAATCCTCATAACCCAATTGGTCAGATCTGGAAAGAAAAAGATCTGGTGCGTCTGGCAGAGTTAGCAAATCGCTACGGTGTTATTGTTTACTCGGATGAGATTTTTGCAGATAACTGCTATCAGGGACTGACATGTCCGTGCTACCTTGATATTAAAGGTGCAAAGTCACATGCGATTGTGGCGACAGGACTTGGAAAATCATTTGGCTTTACAGGAGTAAACCATGCAAACATTATAATCGCAGATGATGAGCTTCGCGCACGCTTCACCGATAGACGTACGCGTGACCACTACGGAAGTCTTGATCCGTGTGTGTATGAGTGCGTGCTTTCTGCTTATACCAAAGATGGCAAGGCATGGGTCGATGCGTCAAATGCGTATGTCTGGGAAAATATGTGTGTGCTTCGCGACTATTTTGCAAAACACCTGCCAAAAGCAAGAGTGTGCGGCGGCGAAGGCGCCTATATTTTGTGGATCGACTGGTCAGCATATTTTTCAAGTGGTGACGAATTAAACGAATTTCTAGTTAAAAAAGCTCATGTGTGCCTCGGCGAGGGAAGCGATTACGACAGTCCACTGTTTACGCGCGTGTGCATGGCAACGCCAAGAAAATGTTTGATCAAGACACTCGAATCAATAGGAGAGGCTTTTTCCAAACTTGGAAAAGAAAAATAGGCATAATAGGAAAATAAGAATTTATACACAAAAGAAACAATATAAGTAAAATAAACCATTAAAAGTGAAAAATATGGCCTTCAACCATTATTTTAATAATATTGGTTGACATTTAACTCTATTTTCATGATTTTGAGGCTTAAAAATTAAAGAAAAAAGTTTGGCGGAATCGCACAGAGTGCTGTGCGGTTCCGCCTTTTTTGTGCCGAAATGGCGGTTATGCAGTACAGTTGTTTGTGCTATAATTATACTAAAGAAGATGAAAAGAAAGCGAAAAGATATAAGAATAGTATTAAGAAAAATCGGAAAAAAGAGAGGTATTGTGTATGAAGAAAAGAAGTTTGAATAAAATAAAGCAAATGGTGTCGATTGGTATGTCATGCATTATGGCAGGTTCTACATGCAATCTTCCTATGATGCTGCATGCAGAAGAGGTTCAGACAGAGAACATGCACCCAACTTATATGGTTACTTCATTTGATGAGTTGAACGAAGAGATTGCGTATCAAGCGCTGTCAATCGGTGCAGAAGAAAGCGAAATCAACTTTCCTGATACATTAAAGGTAAAAGTGATTCGTCAGGTTGAAGAGGAATCGAGTACAGAAGCAGTTGAAGAGGAAGCTAGTACAGAAGCGGAGGAGGAAACGACTTCAAAAGTTCTGGAATCTCAGACAGAGGCAGAATCCCAGACTGAAGCAGAATCAGAGGTGGAATCAGGGACCGAGACGGAAGTTAAGCCGCAGACGGAAGTAGAGTCACAGACTGAGATAGAATCAGAGTCGCAGACGGAAGTAGAGTTACAGACAGAAGTAGAAAATGAAACTTTGGAAAGTGAGTCTGAAACGGAAGTACCGATGACAGAAACAGAGGTACCTGAAACAACAGCGGCGTCAGAACCTCAAACACAAGTACCAGAGACAACAGCATCAGGATCTGAGACAGAATCTACCGAACAGCTAGAGTCTGATACTACAGAAGAGGAAAGTAGTATTGTGGCTTCTCTGATAGATAGTATCAAAGGTCTCTTTGCCCCGGTGGAAGTATATGCGGCAGAGGAACATCTTACTTACAGCGCAGGTGAAGGCAATGGTGCAGAAGATAGTCAAGAAGGCGAAGAGTGGACTATCGAACATATTACGTGGAAATTAGATGAAGAGAAAAGCTCACTTCCAGAATTTGACAGCAGTGAAGAATCTGCTGGTGCAGTTTACATATACACACCAACTATCCCAGAAACCGACGAAAATGGCAACCACTATATTCTGTCAGAAGAAGCAATTTTGCCAGAGATCTATACCTGTACGAAGTGTGGACACTCTTATACGGAGGAGCTTGCAAAGCTGCCAAGTCAAACTAATCAAGCTGATCAGACAAATCAAATTGAACCAGCTAATAATGGCAACGAAAAAGATTTCATAGGAACCGTGACGAGTGTATTTTTAAATGTAACTGATCTTGCAGCAAAGAACTTTAGAATATCATTTTGGCTGATGATTCAGATGCTTTTAAAAGCAGTAATGCAACTTTGGTAATTACAGTTTTTGGAATAGGTATTCCATGAACAGTAACCTTTGCAACAGAAAACCGGGGAAATATCCCCGGTTTTTCTTGTAAAGAACAGCTTGCCATGGTAAACTGATAACAAAAATAAATAAAAGACAGAGGAGGCGGAAAATGGGAATTTTTTTGAATAGTGCAGCTCCGTATTCTTTGTACGAAAGCGAAGTCAAAAAGCCATATTTTGTAGATAAAAGTTTGATGCTGGAAGAATTATTTTTGCCAGCAGAAACAGGAAATTCGCATATTTGTATCACAAGACCAAGACGTTTTGGAAAAACTGTGATGGCAAACATGGTCAGTGCATTTTTTAGTCGTGGAGTAGACTCAACAGAAATTTTTTCTAAGCTAAAAATAGCTGAGAGTACAGGCTATAAAAAGCATTTAAATACGCATGATGTGATTCGGATTGATTTTAGTCGGATGCCAAGAAATTGCAATTCGTATGATAAATATATTGAGCGGATTGAGCGAATATTGATACAGGATTTAATGGAGGCATATCCAAAGGCTGACATTCAAGAGGAGGATGCAGTTTGGGATAGTCTCGACCTTGTTTATGAAAGATATGGATGTCAGCGCTTTATTTTTGTATTTGATGAGTGGGACTGTATTTTCCATAAGGACTTTATCACAGATGAAGACAAGAAAAAATATATCAGTTTCTTGAGCAGTTTACTTAAAGATAAGGCATATGTATTACTTTCTTATATGACAGGAATCTTGCCTATTGCAAAGTATTCAAGTGGTTCAGAATTGAATATGTTTGCAGAGTATACAATGGTCAGTGAGGAAAAATTCAGTGACGCATTTGGATTTACAGAGACAGAAGTTGACATGCTTTATGCGCGCTTTTTGAAAAATACAGGAAAGCCTTTGCTTTCAAGAAGCGGGCTTAAAGAATGGTATGACGGGTATCACGCAAAAGGCGGAGAACGCATATATAACCCAAGATCCGTTGTGATGGCGCTCACAAATAATAATTTGGGAAACTATTGGACGAGTTCAGGTCCATATGATGAGATTTATTATTATATAGAAAAAAATGTTGCAGGTGTGAGAAACGATTTGGCGTTAATGGTATCAGGAGAATCGGTAGAGGCGAAAGTGCAGGAATATGCGGCAACATCAATGGAATTGACAACAAGAGAAGAAATTTTTTCTGCGATGGTTGTGTATGGTTTTTTGAGCAGCGAAGAAGGAAAAGTACGAATCCCTAACAGAGAGTTGATGGAGCGTTTTGATGAAATGCTGCAAAAAGAGCCATCACTTGGCTATATGTATCGCTTGGCAAGAGAATCAAAGCGTATGTTAGAGGCAACATTGCATGGGGATACGCAGGTAATGGAACAAATTTTGGAGTATGCACATAATACGGAAACACCGTTACTATCTTATAATCACGAAATTGAATTATCAGCGATTGTGAATCTGGTTTATTTATCAGCACGAGATCAATATCGTGTGGAAAGAGAGGATAAAGCAGGAAAAGGCTATGTAGATTTTATCTTTTATCCGATCCGAGAATCAGATGATGCCATTATTTTGGAACTGAAGATTGATCATACGCCGGATGAAGCAATTGCACAGATTAAAGAAAAAGAGTATGCACTTCGCTTAAAGGGAAAATTGGCAACCAAAATTCATCACACAGGGCGAATTTTGGCTGTTGGAATTGGCTACGATAAGGATTCAAAACAACATAGATGTAAAGTAGAGAAATTAAAGGGTTAGGCAAAGAGGTCGCTTTCCAAGTTTCCATCATAAAACACCTGAATCACGTTGTTTTTGTTCATTGATAACCTCCAATCTTATAATGGATAATATATTATCTAAAAAAGCATAAAAGGACCTAAAATAGATAACAAAAGAAGGAATAAATCATGGAATATTTGACAGTGAGAGAAACCTCTGAAAAATGGGGAATGTCCATTAGAATGGTCAATTATTATTTGAATACAGGACGAATTGAGGGAGCTGTTCGCAAAAAAAGTGAATGGCTTATTCCATACACAGCAAAGAGTCCTTTAGATATCAGAAAAAAAGCTGATACGAAGAAAAGCACAAAAAGGAAGCGGAATGTAAATAAATGCTATATGCCATTGATTGCAAGTCCATGTCCGGGAAGCTTTCAGGAGTTTGAGCATTCACTTGCAGATGAGGAAGAGCGACAGATAACAAGGGCGCTTTGGCATTATTTTCGCAACGAAGAGAAAGAGTGCTGCACAGTGAGCGAGCAATGCTTCAATAGCGAAAGCGTGCAGATACGTCTGGCGGCGCGTTTGGTGCATGCCATGGCAACTGTTCAGGAAGGAGATCCAGCAGCAGTTTTAGCAGATTTTAATGCCATTGCCTTAGAAAATAAAAAGACATCAGATCCTTCAGCGAAACTCTATACGCTTGTCACAGAAGGTTTTGTAAGTGTCTTTTTCCATTCAGAATCAGCAGATTTAAGTGTGCTGCGTGATAAAATTAGTTTGTGTCAGGCTGGAATCCAATATTATGCGATCTATGCCGCAGCGCATGAGCTTTATCTTAGACGTGAATATCAGCGCGCAATGGGCATGGCAGAGGCCGCACTTATGATGGCAGGAAATAATTTTCCGATTGCAAGTATTTACTTAAATCTTGTACTTTGCATGATTTGTATGAATTTAAAAGATGATGAACATGCAGATGCTGCGTTTATGAGGGCGTGGAACATTGCACTTACTGAGCATTATATACATCCATTTATTGAGCATCATGGCTTACTTCAAGGGCAGATCGAGCGGTCGCTGCGTGAACAGTATCCAGATGAATATAATGAGATCATCGAATCTGTATATACATTCAGCAGAGGATGGATGAAAATCCACAATCCAGTATCTACACTTCAGGTTACAGATGCACTTACACCATATGAGTTTTCCATCGCCATGCTTGCCTCAAAAGGGCGTTCAAATAAGGAGATCGCAAAAAATCTTGGAATCTCCTTAAATACAGTAAAGTCATATTTGGAAAATATTTTTTCAAAGCTTCATATTTCAAGCAGAAGTGAGCTTGATATGTTCGTAAATCGCTGATCAAAGGTCCGTCGACGAAACCATTGCACTGTAGGGCTTTCGTTACATAGGTAACGTCACTTCCACGAAACCATTCTTTTAGTGCTATGCTTGTTTTATTTTGAAAGTATGCTATAATAAAAAAACATGCGCTTTGGCAATTGAGCGAAAATGAAATACAGGGAGAAAAAAGATGGAGAAGTGGAACATTCGAAAGAACAAAATGCTGCCAGTGATCTTCGCTTTGGCATGGCCAACTATGCTGGAGCAGTTTCTGCAGACAGCAGTGCAGTATATTGATACTGCAATGGTTGGTTCACTTGGCACACAGGCAACTGCGGCAGTCGGATCAACCAGCACGGTAAACTGGCTGATAGGAAGTACAGTATCAGCGATTGGTGTAGGATTGCTTGCGTTTATATCGCAGTCATTTGGTGCCGGAAATCGGGAACGCGCAAAAAGGGCGTCAGGACAGGCTGTTCTGGTAGTGCTTGCGGTAGGAATCAGTTTTACTATCGTGATTGCAGCAATTAACAAGCAGGTACCAGTTTGGATGCAGGTAGATGAAGGTATCCGCGATATGGCAGCTCGTTATTTCCTTATATTGTATGCACCGATGCTGTTTAGAACAGCGAATATTATTTTTGGTACGGTATTGAGATCAGTAGGAGATACAAAAACGCCGATGAGAGTTGGTGTTGTGATGAATATTATTAATACCGTGCTCAATTTCCTGTTCATTTACCCGACACGAGTGGCAGTGATTGCAGGCATTTCTATTACGTTGCCAGGTGCAGGTTTTGGAATTGAAGGTGCAGCTCTTGCAAGTGCGATTGCGTATACATATGGAGGAATTGCCATTACTGTAAAATTGTGGAAACATGCAGATATTTCACCGAAGGGACAGAGCTTTAAGCCAGATAAGACAATTCTTATTCCGTGTGTTAGAGTAGCATTTCCAAATATGTGCCAGCGTTTTGCAACATCGCTTGGATACGTTGTATTTGCTTCCATGATCAATTCTCTTGGCGAGACATCTGCGGCAGCACACACAATCGCAAATACAGTAGAGTCTGGATTTTATATTCCAGGATGGGGTATGCAGACGGCAGCGGCTACATTAGCTGGTAATGCGCTTGGTGCAAAAGATGGGAAAAAGCTTCGCGATTTAGAGCGTGCCATTATTCCGCTTGAAACTGGACTGATGACTGTGTGCGGTGCCCTCTTGTTTGCATTTGCACCGCAGCTTATGACATTGTTCTCACGTGACGCAGAGGTAATTAGGCTAGGTTCTACAGTACTTCGCATGGTCGCAATATCAGAACCTTTCTATGGTATCCCGATCGTACTTGAAGGTATGATGCAGGGAGTTGGAAAAACAGTTGCACCATTTATCTTTAGTGTAATTGGCATGTGGGGTGTTCGTATTATAGGAACTTTCATATGTACGCAGCTTCTTGGCATGGGACTTATTGCTGCATGGGCATGTATGATAGCACATAATGTTTTATTATTTATGCTCTTTGCTGTATACTTTGCGCGAGGAAAGTGGAAACCAAAATTTTAAATTAAAAACGACAAATTGCATGGCGTAATGTGCAGTTTGTCGTTTTTTTAATTCTGAGTCTTTATCCATTTTTCCGCAGAAAACCTCGTCCGACATAGTCGGGCGGGGATGAATG
>ERZ825896.1657-NODE-1657-length-24046-cov-12.709975_pt1 | contig 24046 bp, 18 predicted proteins | sample MGYA00519858_ERZ825896 | MGnify/ENA primary metagenome ERZ825896 (study PRJEB31778, sample SAMEA3449214) | human gut metagenome | biome: human gut; feature: human-associated habitat; material: faeces | place: United Kingdom | collected 2010/2012 ...
CTCGCGCAGCGCGGACAGCGTGGTGCGCGAGGCCGAGGCCATGACGCATGCGCCGGGTTTCAAGGGGTACATTCATGACGTGGGCGGCCCCACTGCAAACTTCCGCCTGCCCAGCTGCAAAGAGCAGATGAAAAACGGGATGTGCGCGGGCGGCAAGCACTGCCTGGCGCCGCAGCCCTGCGGCAAGATCATCGTGGACCACAGGGAATATCTGGGCATCCTGCGCAGGCTGCGCGCACTGCCGGGTGTGAAAAAGGTGTTCATCCGCAGCGGCATCCGCTATGATTACCTCATTCGCGATAAAGACGAGAGCTTTTTCAAAGAGCTGGTGGAGCATCATGTGAGCGGGCAGCTGAAGGTGGCGCCCGAACACTGCGCGCCGGATACGCTGCGCTATATGGGAAAGCCGCCCATCGAGGTGTACAACAAATTTTCCAAGCGGTTCTATGAGCTGACGAAGCAGGCGGGAAAGAAACAATATCTGGTGCCCTACCTGATGAGCAGCCATCCGGGAAGTACACTGCGGGACGCGGTGACGCTGGCTGAATATCTGTATAAAAACAACATCAGGCCCGAGCAGGTGCAGGATTTTTATCCCACGCCGGGCACGGTGTCCACCTGCATGTTCTACACCGGGCTGGACCCGTACACGCTCAAGCCGGTGTATGTGGCGAAAACGCCGGAGGAAAAAGCCATGCAGCGCGCGCTGCTGCAATATTACGAGCCGAAGAACACGCCGCGGGTGCGCAAGGCGCTGCAGCTGGCTCATCGGGAGGACCTGATCCCGCTTTTGTGCGGCGGGCGCGGGGCTGGGAAAAGCGCGGGCACACGGCCGTGCAGCGCGGCGCGCCCGCAGCCTGCGGGCGGTGTGCAGCGGCATGGCGGCAGCACAAACGGCGCGCGCACGGCAGGCAGACCAGATAAAGGAGCAGGCACATGGCGGCAAGCAGGAGAAAGAAAAAACAGCGGAAGGAAAAATTTGAAAAAGCGCTGACGGCGGTGCTGTGCGGCATTGTCGCGGTGCTGGTGCTGTTGGCAGCCGTTATCAGCCTCAGTGAGGAAAACGGCGGTGCGCTGCCCCCTTGACGGCCCACTCCCGGCTGTACTAAAAAACAGGCGGCGACGGGGGATATATACCACCAGAGCCTCTGCGCGAGGGCGGGGCCCTCGGGACAAAGTGTCTCGAAGTTGTTACTTGTCAAGTTCCTGCTTTTTCGGGGCTTTTGCCAGCTCCGGCGGCTGTTTTTCTTTCCAGTCATCCAGCAGGGACATAATCTGTTCTTTCATTTTGGCGGGAGTGACCTCCTTGCCAAAATACTTTTCCAGTTCCGCAGTAGAAATAATCACGCCTCGATCCTCCTTTTTCTGTTCTGATAAGATACCGTCAATGACATCGCCGTTGAGCTTGCCTTCCTTATCCAGCTCCCGGAGCCGTTTAGCCTGGGCCAGCGAGGGCGAAGCCTGCTCCCCGTCAATGGAAACAGCAATAAGCCTCTGATTTTTCGGTTTGATGTAGGAAAGCTCCACGGCAGGCATGAAGCCCATCTTTTTATCGTCTACCTTATCCAGAAGCTCCGGCACAAGGGAGTTGAGCCGCAAGTAGCGCATGACCTTTTTATAGTTCATTTCATGCGCCTCGCCTACAATCTCAACCGAGCGTTTCCCGACATCGCCTTCCGCAACACCTTTCAGCCGCCCGCCCTGATGCTTGATGTCCTCAACCTCGAGTTCCAGCAGCGCGGCCAATTCGCTGGGGAGCATCCCGTCACGCTGCTTGTTGCTGTCCTTCATGGCCTGTACCGCTTCGTGGTCGGTCATTTCACGGACGATAAAGGGCATTTCCTCCAGTCCAGCCAGCTCACTGCCGTGAGTACGGCGATGGCCCGCTACAATTTCATAGCCGTTTCCGTCTTTCTCCGGGCGGGCAAGACCGGGAACCATTACACCGTTTACGCGGATAGAAGCAACGATTTCCTGCATCTTCGCATCGTCCCGTACCTTAAAGGGGTGCGGACGGAATGTGTGAAACGGATGAACCTCGGAAAGTTTCAGATAAACCAGCTTGCCTTCCTCAACCGGGCGGGGCGGTGTAGTCGGCTCGGGAGCCGTCTGTTCCACAGCAGCAGTTTCCTTCAGTGCCGTATCCTGTGCGGGCTTAATGGGCTCCTTGGCATCCGGGGCCTTTCCATCGCTTCGGGACACTTTGTCTCGTTTGGACGGCTTGGGCTTGTCAGGGGCCGTCTTATCCGCCTTGGGTGGGCGGCCCTTGCGGGCCCCAGCCGATTTCTCCGATTTCTGATTTTCAGTCGTAGCCTTTTCCGCTTTCGGCGGACGGCCACGGCGCGGCTTTTTCGGTTCCTCCGTATTGGCGGGCTGCGGTGTTTCTCCGGGGGCTGCCGCCTCTGGCGTTTCGGGGGTTTCCGACTTTTCGACTTCGGCGCGGGCGTTCTGCCTCTTTTCCGCCATAAGTTCATTGATTTTGTCAAAGGACACAACCACATCGCCGGGCTCAGGTATGGCAGGCCCGGTCTGTTCCTGCTGGGGTTCAGATGCTGCGGCCTGTTCGGGTGTGGCGATAGGCTCGGCGGCCTCCGGGGAAATATTCTCCGCAGGGCCAGTATTCAGTTTTTCATCGGCCATTTACGATCCTCCTTTTCGTTAAAGTTGCACAAATTTGAACGCTAAAATTTTGTAGTTATTTTTGTGCCTCCTTTCCGTCTATCCACGCAAAAAAGCCGCCCGTTTTTCATGCCGGACGGCTTTTTGCGTAATGTGATAGATCAAATATTATTTTTTCTGGTTTGTAGGCTCCGAAAAGCCTTGTATTTACAGTGTTCCTAATAGGAAGTAATCATATCCTTTTCCACGAAACGCTGGTGCAATTCCGTACCCGATATTTCCTCCTGCTTTTCTCAGTGCCTCAGTCAAAAAATGTCTGACAGAACCAAATCCAACCGGAATACCATCAGCATATAGCCAAAAAGTTGTAGAAGGCACTTTCCAACCATCTACAATCCCTTCTTGCTCAGAATCCCTCTGTTTTACAATCAGCCATTCTTTATACTCATCAAATGTTAATCCGTTGGCTTTGTTAATTAATCCATTTTCTTCAGCAGGGATCTCTTGCAGCATTGTGTAAATATCTAAGCCATCATCAACTGACAATCTTTTTAATTCCAACATTATTTTCAATTCTCCTTAATCAAATAAACTCAAGTTTATCAGTCTGTTTAATCATATCATATGGCTTCAATGTACGGCAAGAACAATCCCGGCAGACATTACTGCCGGGACTGATGCTGTTTTATGGACATCTACATTTTCTCCGGCGGCTTTTGCGCTTTTTTGGGAAAAACTGCTATAGGGGCGTTTGGGGGCGTCTGATGCACGGAAAGAGATCTCTGAGTAAGGAAAAAAGCCTGTAATCCTTGGGATTACAGGCTTTTCTGGAGCTGGCAATGTGACTCGAACACACGACCTGCTGATTACGAATCAGCTGCTCTACCGACTGAGCTATGCCAGCAGCTTCTGCCGATTTCTTGGCAGCTTGTGTATTTTATCACGTCGCGCTGCCGTTGTCAACAGAAATTGCCGGTATTTTGCGCCCGGTCTGCGGCTTTTTCGCTTATTCGGCGGCCTTGACGCTCACCATGGCGTCAAAGTCGAGCCCGAGCTCGCCGCCGACGGTGCGAAGCTCCGCGAGCGTGGAGTCGTTGACGGGGATGCCGTTTTTGAGCTTTTCATTGCGGGAGTCGACCTCCATTTCGCCGGAGGTGTAAATGCGGGTGCGGCCTTCGGCCTTGGCGCTGCCGCGCAGCTCCTGCAGAAGCGTCGAAAGGCTCTCGCGCATCGCGGCCTTGTCGCCGAACATGCCGTAATCGAGCGCGAAGAAGCTCTGCGATGTGTCGCCGAGACCGTTCTTGCTCACATGGTTGGACGTTGCGCCGCCGGCGATGATCGAGGAGAGAATTTCTACGATCAGCGCGAGACCGTAGCCCTTGTGCGAGCCGGTCGCGGGGCTGGAGCCGCCGAGCGGGAGAATGCCGCCGCCCGCCTTGGAGTTGATGTTGTCGATGACGCGCTTGGCGTCGGAGGTGTCCTTACCGTTTTCATCGACGGCCCAGCCGAGCGGCATGGGCTTGCCCTGCTTGGCATAGACCTCCAGCTTGCCGCGCGGCACGACCGTGGTCGCCACGTCGTACAGCATGGGAATGGGATCGGCGGGCATGGCAAAGGCGATGGGGTTTGTGCCGAGCATGACCTCGCGGCCGAACGTCGGCACGCAGATGGCCTGCGTATTCGTAAAGCACATGCCGAGCATGTCCTCGCGCTCGGCCATCATGGCATAATAGCCGCCGACGCCGAAGTGGTTGGAGTTGCGCACGACCGCCGCGCCGAAGCCGTACTGCTTCGCCTTGGCGATGGCGCGCTCCATCGCATCCACAGCGGCAATCTGGCCCATGGCGCTGTGCGCGTCGAGCACAACGGAGAGCGGCGTTTCATGCACGACCTCCGGCACGGCGTCCGGGCGGATCACGCCGCTTTTCACACCGCGGTGGTAGCGGATCAGACGCTGCACGCCGTGGGATTCCAGTCCCTGCAGATCGGCGGTGAGCAGAATGTCGGCAATATCGCGGCTCTGTTTTTCGTTGAATCCGTATTTGCCCATAACGGCTTCGCAGTATGCGCGAAGCTCCTTTTCCGGCAGACGATAGTACGCCATATGTCTCTTTCCTTTCTTTATCGAACTGGATCAAACCTTTTCGACCGATTATACCATTTATACCATATTCGGACAAAGGAAAAAAGCCTTTTCCGGCGGAAAAAGACCGCACACGGTATTCTGCAAAAAGACATTGGAAAATCTCCGGGCAGGACGTATAATTATGGCAGAACGTTGAGCGGGAGGAACGGACGATGGATAAATACGAGGTGCTGAAGCACTGCTTCGGCCACAGCCGTTTCCGGCAGGGGCAGGAGGAGCTCGTCGACGCCGTTTTGTCCGGCCGGGATGCGCTCGGCATCATGCCGACCGGCGGCGGGAAATCCCTGTGCTACCAGATCCCCGCGCTGCTTCTCGGCGGTATTACGATCGTCATATCGCCGCTGATCTCCCTGATGAAGGATCAGGTGGCGGCGCTCAAAAACGCGGGGATCAGCGCCGCGTACATCAACAGCTCACTCACCGCCGAGCAGCTGCGTCTTGTGTACCGCCGAGCGCGGGAGGGCGCGTACAAGCTGCTGTATGTCGCGCCGGAACGGCTGGAAACGGAGGGCTTCGCCGCACTCATGCAGGCGGTGACGGTCTCGCTTGTGGCCGTGGACGAGGCGCACTGCATCTCCCAATGGGGGCAGGACTTCCGTCCAAGCTACCGGAGCATACCAGACTTTGTTGCCTCGCTACCGCAGCGCCCGCCGGTGACGGCGCTCACCGCGACCGCCACGGCGGAGGTGCAGCAGGACATTGTCCGTCTGCTCGAACTGCATGACCCCGTCCGCTGTGTCACGGGTTTCGACCGCCCGAACCTCTTCTTTGACGTGCAGCGCCCGAAAAACAAAATGTCCGTGCTGCTCGATCTTCTGCGGACGCGGCGGGACAAGACAGGCATCGTTTACTGCGCCACGCGCGCCGCCGCCGAGCGCGTTTGCCGGACGCTGTGCAGCCGCGGCGTCGCCGCGGTCTGTTATCACGCCGGAATGGAGGACGGCGAGCGCCGCGCAAGCCAGGACGATTTTCAGTTCGACCGGAAAAACGTGATCGTTGCGACGAACGCCTTCGGCATGGGCATCGATAAATCCAACGTGAATTTCGTGATCCACTACAACATGCCGAAAAGCCTCGAAGCGTATTATCAGGAGGCGGGGCGTGCCGGGCGCGACGGCGAGGCTGCAGACTGCATTTTGCTCTACTCCGCGGGCGATGTGGAGACGGCGAAATTCCTCATCCAGAGCGGCGGGGAGGAGCTTGGCGACGCAGAGCGGGAAGAGCTGCGCCGCCGCGACTATGAGCGGCTGAAGATCATGACCGGCTACTGCAAAACGACGCGCTGCCTGCGAGGGTACATTCTCGACTATTTCGGGCAGCCGCACGCCGAGGAATGCGGAAACTGCGGAAACTGCCGGAGAACGTACCGACTTGAGGACATCACGATATCGGCGCAGATGATCCTCTCGTGCGTTGTGCACGTGCGCGAAACGCTCGGATACTATGTCGGAAAAACTCTGATCGTCCAGACGCTGCGCGGCAGCTGCGACCGGCGTCTTCTGCAGCTCGGGCTGGACAGGCTATCAACGTACGGCCTGATGCAGAAGCTCTCCGCGGAAAAGGTGCTCGCCATGCTGGACCGCCTGGAAGAAGCGGGGTATCTGCGCACGAACGCGCAGCATTTCACGCTGGAACCGACCGCGGCCGCCAACGGCGTGCTGTTCGGCGGCGAGAAGGTCGCCATGCCGGTACACTTTGAGCCGGCGGCGCAGAGCGGAGAGAAAAAACGCCGCCGGAAGAGCGCGGCGGTATCCGCCCCGACGACCGGCACGGACGATCTCTTCGCGGCGCTCAAGGCGGAGCGCACGCGCCTCGCCGCGGCGGAGGGCGTGCCTGCCTATGTTGTATTCTCCAACGCGACGCTCGCGGACATGGCGGCGAAAGCTCCGCACACGACGGAGGATTTTCTGGAGGTCTCCGGCGTCGGCGAGATAAAAGCCGCGCGCTACGGCGAAGCGTTCCTGAAAACCATCGCCGCATACGAAGAAGCGGACGAAGCCTGAAAAAAAGGAAAGCCCTCCGGCATCCGTTTCGGATGCCGGAGGGCTTGTGCATTTTATACGGAAATGCGGGGATGATTTAGTACATACCGCCCATGTCCGGCGCGGCGGGAGCCGGCGCGGGGGGTTCGGGGATGCTCACGACCATCGCCTCGGTGGTGAGGACGGTGGAGGCGACGGAGGCGGCGTTCTCCAGCGCGCTGCGGCAGACCTTGGTCGGATCGACGATACCGGCGGCGATCATATCGCAGTACTCTTCCTTCGCGGCGTCGAAGCCGTAGCCGGGGATCTCGGAGCCGCGGACCTGATTGAGGATCACGGCACCCTCGAGACCGGCGTTCGCGGCGATCTGCATCAGCGGAGCCTGCAGAGCCTTCGCAACGATGGCAGCGCCCGTTTTCTCGTCGCCCTCGAGCTCGGTGACGACCTTCTCAGCAGCGATGCCGGCCTGCACGTAAGCCGTGCCGCCGCCGGCGACGATGCCTTCCTCAACGGCGGCCTTCGTCGCGTTGAGAGCGTCTTCGACGCGGAGCTTCTTCTCCTTCATTTCGGCCTCGGTAGCCGCGCCGACCTTGATGACGGCAACGCCGCCGCTCAGACGGGCCAGACGCTCCATGAGCTTCTCACGGTCGTAGTCGGAGGTGGAAACCTCGTACTGGTTCTTGATCTGCGCCACGCGGTCGGCGATGGCTTCCTTCGTGCCGGCGCCGCCGACGATGATGGTGTTCTCCTTGGAGACCTTGACCTGGCGCGCACGGCCGAGCATATCGAACGTGGCGTCCTTGAGCTCCATGCCGTAGTCGCCGGAGACGACCTGGCCGCCGGTCAGAACGGCGATATCCTGCATGGTCTCCTTGCGGCGGTCGCCGAAGGCCGGGGCCTTGACGCACACGCAGGTGAAGGTGCCGCGCAGCTTGTTGAGAAGGATGGTGGCGAGCGCTTCGCCCTCAACCTCGTCGGCGATGATGACGAGCTTCTTGCCGGCCTTCACGATCTGCTCGAGCAGGGGCAGGATCTCCTGAATGTTGGAGATCTTCTTATCGGTGATGAGGATGTAGGCGTCGTCGATGACGGCTTCCATCTTCTCGGAATCGGTGACCATGTAGGGGGAGACGTAGCCGCGGTCAAACTGCATGCCCTCGACGACCTCGGAATAGGTCTGCGCGGTCTTGGACTCTTCCACGGTGATGACGCCGTTCTGACCGACCTTCTCCATAGCCTCGGCGATCAGCGTGCCGATCTGCTCGTCGCCGGAGGAAATGGTGCCGACGCGGGCGATGTCCTTCGTGCCGCTCACAGGCTGGGACGCGGTCTTGATCTCGCTGACGGCGGCCTCGGTCGCCTTGGCGATGCCGCGGCGGAGGACCATCGGGTTGGCGCCGGCGGCGAGGTTCTTCAGACCCTCACGGATGATGGCCTGGGCGAGAACGGTCGCGCTCGTGGTGCCGTCGCCGGCAACGTCGTTCGTCTTGGTGGCGACTTCACGGATGAGCTGCGCGCCCATGTTCTCGGCGGGATCGGCGAGCTCGATCTCCTTGGCGATGGTCACGCCGTCGTTCGTGATGAGCGGGGTGCCGAATTTCTTATCGAGAACAACGTTGCGGCCCTTGGGTCCGAGCGTGATCTTCACGGTGTCGGCGAGTTTGTCAACGCCGGTCTGCAGAGCCTTGCGGGCTTCCGCGCCATAAACCAGATTCTTAGCCATAATATATTCGTCCTCCTGAAATTACTCTACGATCGCCAGAATGTCGCTCTGACGGACGATGGTGTATTCCTCGCCGTCGAGCTTGACGCTGGTTCCGCTGTACTTGCCGGCGATGACCTTGTCGCCCGCCTTGACTTCCATCTTCACTTCGTTGCCGTCCACCATTCCGCCGGGGCCGACGACGATGACTTCGTAAACTTCCGGCTTCTCCTGCGCCGCGCTCGTGAGGATGATGCCGCCCTTGGTCTTTTCCTCGGCTTCCGTCCGCTTGAGGACAACGCGATCCGCCAACGGTTTGAGATTCATGGTTTCTGCCTCCTATGATCATTTTAATTTTTATTTTGTTGATTTAGCACTCAATGACTCCGAGTGCTAACCTATGTCTATAAAATAGCACACGCCCTCTGCAAATGCAAGAGGGAATGTGCTGTTTTAAAAAATAATTCACATATTGCTAGCGTCGATTGACAAGGGCACACGCGGTTCTGCCGGGCGGAAATGCCCTCATACTGCGTCAAAGCCCTTGAGAATACACAAAGTATTCTCTGCGGCCTTTTCCTTGTCTGCGAGCATTTCTGCTCCGGCAGAACTGCTTCGCATCGGACAGCCTTGGATTTTCGAGGGATTTTTGTTCTTTTGGACGCAGGCGGGCTGTCGCCCGCCAAGGACAAAAGGGCAAAAAGCACCGAAAAGGCTGGCTGTCCGACGTGCGTACCCTTGTTAATTGACGCTATCAAAGGTACATATAAAGCTGGCAGGGAATCATGCCGTTATAAAGTCTCCGCCGCTTGTCGGCGCGCTTGCCGTAGACATTTTCAAAATTCTCAAGCGAGGAGATCACGTACGTCTTCCAGTTTTCCGTTTCGCGCATCGTTTTGCCGAATGCGCGCATGAGCTCGACCGCCGCCTCCTTTTCGAGCAGGCGCTCGCCGTAGGGCGGGTTGGTGCAGAGCGTGCCGTTCTCCGTTTTGCGGGAGAAATCTCTTGCGTCGGCCACGGAGAAGTCAATGTACTTCTCCACCCCGGCGCGGCGGGCGTTCTCGCGCGCGAGAGCGACGGCGCGCGGGTCAATGTCGGAGGCGAAGAGGTGATAGTTGCCGGTATATTCGCGGCTGCGGGCAAGATTCCGCTCCGACTGCCATATGCCGCGCGGCAGGCAGCGCCATGTTTCGGCGGCAAACTCGCGGTTCAGCCCCGGCGCGCGGTTGAGTGCCGCGAGCGCGGCTTCAATGGCGATCGTGCCGCTGCCGCAGAAGGGGTCGCAGAAATCACCGCGGCCGCGGTAGCGCGCAATGTCCACGATGGCGGCGGCGAGCGTTTCGCGCAGCGGAGCCGCGACCTGCGCCGGGCGGTAGCCGCGCTTATGGAGTCCTGTGCCGCTCGTGTCGATATAGAGCGCGGCCTCGTCCTTCATAATGGCGAACTGGATGGGGAAGCTCTCGCCCTCTTCGGAGAACCACGAGAGACCGTACACGCTCTTGAGCCGTTCGACAACGGCCTTTTTCACGATTTTCTGGCAGTCCGGCACGGAGTGGAGCGCGCTCTCGAGCGCCCAGCCCTTGACGGGGAACGCGCCGTCCGCGGGGATGAAAGCCTCCCACGGCAGCGCGCGCACGCCCTCGAAGAGCTCGTCGAAGCTGCGCGCCGGGAACCGGCCGAGGACGATCAGAACGCGCTCGGCAAAGCGCGAGCGGATGTTCGCGCGCGCGACGGCGCTCTCGTCGCCGGTGAAGTATACGCGCCCGTTTTCCGGCGCAACATTTTCCATATCCATATGGCGCAGCTCGTTGCCGAGCGGACCTTCCAGCCCGAACAGACACGGCGCGCAGAGAGTGAGCTTCATGTTATTTCCTCCGATGTGATCTCTATTCGGAAAGATAGTACCCTGTTTCGCTCCAAATTGCAAGCAATATAAAAACCCCGCCGTTTCCGGCGGGGCAAAAAGAGAGAATGAGAGAGGGTAGGTATTTAAAATGTATGGGTCACTTGCCCGCGGCGGCTTCGATCTCGGTTTTGACCTGCTCGGCGGTCATCACGCGGCCGAACATTTCCGCCCAGAGATCAAACATGGCGGTGTTCCAGTCGTTCGCCGTGCGGCCGCAGTGGTCGTAGGAGCTGATGCCGTCGGCCACAGCGACAACGTTGTAGTCCTTATGATAGGCCTCGCGGATCGTGCTGTCCACGCACCAGTTCGTCACCGTGCCGCAGATGATAAGCGTGCGGACGCGCTTTTTCTTCAGCCACGTTTCGAGCTCCGTGTGGGAGAAGCAGGAGTAGGTGTACTTCGGGAATACGGTGTCGCCTTCGACGGGCGCAAGCGCCGGATCGATCTGGCACTCCGGGGAGCCGGGCTTGAACCTGACGTCGCCGTCCTCGGTGAGAAGGCCGCGCTGCTTATTGCGGAACCAGTAATGATCGTTGTGGAAATCCACATCCTGCGCGAAGATGGACATAAACACGGGGATGCCCTTTTCGTTGCAGAACTTTTTGAGATCGGCGATGGTGGGCAGCTGCTCGGCGGACTGCGGCGTGTAGAGCGGACCGTCGGGCTGGGTGAAGCCGGTCTGCATATCAATGATCAGCAGGGCGGTCTCTTCCGGGTGGATCGTGAAAGGAGCGTCCCACTCCCAATATCTGGCCATAGTATTTTTCCTCCATTTTGTATGGGTTTACTTAAATCAAATAAGGACGTGCGTTCACTCCTGCTGCAGCAGGTTTTCGAGGATCGTTTCGCACGGGTAAAAGTCAAAGTTGTAGTTGATCGCGAGAAGCTGCATTCCCTGCCGGTGCTCCGCCTCGGTGGTGGAGTTTACGCCGTCGTCCGCAACAGCGACGCGGAAGCCGCGGTAAAACGCTTCGATCGCCGTCTGCGCCACGCACACGTCCGAGCGCCAGCCCGTCATGATGACAGTGTTGATCTGCATCTGGCGGAGCTTTTTTTCGAGCGTCGTGTTGACGAAGCCGTTGAACCGGTTTTTGTAGACAACAAAGTCGGCCGGATCGGGCTTTACCTCGTCGATGATCTGCACGCCGTAGGAGCCGGCCATCATATGATTGTTCCAGAGCTGCAGCTCCGGATCGTTCTTATAATGCCGGTCGCAGACGTAAATGACCGGAACGCCCATCTGCCGCGCGCGGGCAAAGAGCTTTTTGAGCTGCGGAAGAATGAGATGGATGCGCCCGCAGGCAAGCGCGCCGCCTTCGAGAATGTCGTTCTGAAGATCGATCGCGACGATGGCCGGACGGCACACATCCGGCGCGGAGGAAAGCGCCGCGGCATCGATATCCTCCGGCAGGAGAGACTGCAAGAGCATCTGCGCGCGCTTATACTCTTCCAGTATGCGGTCCACCTCCGCCTGCTGGCGGATCATGGCTTTCTGCACTTCTTCGGTGGATGCGTCGAGCAGCGCGGCAATTTCCGTCAGGGGGAATTTCATCTCGCGGAAATAACGGATCTGCTGCAGTCGTGCGATGTCCGATTCCGAATACATCCGGTATCCGGCGTCGGTACGCTCCGGCTTCGACAGAAGGCCGCGGCTTTCGTAGTGCCGGATAGCTTTCACGCTCAGTCCGGTGAGGGAAGCCGCTTTTTTTATCGTTATCATGCAGCGCGCTCCTTTCCGTGACGGTGGGATATTTCAAACGGGAGCATCCCGAAGGATGCTCCCGCGGGAGGCACGGCCCGACGTGGGCCAATGGAATTACTGCTTCTTGCCGACCTTGTTGAAGATGACCTTCACGAGGAAAGCCACGACAACGCAGTTGATGGAGGGCAGGAGAACGGGGATGAAGGTGACAGCAACGCCGACGATCCAGGACACGAAGCCGCCGATATCAGCGCGGGGCAGGGAATCCAGATCGGTGTAGCCGTGGTTGTACTTGGTGAGGAAGTCAGCGAACACGATGCCGACGATGGGAGGCACGGTGCTGGAGAGAAAGTTGATGTAGCTGCCGAACAGGTTGTAGAAACCAACGCAGCCGAGGATGGTGCCGACAAGACCGAACACGAGGGTCAGCTTGTTGCGGGGAACCTTGATGACGGAGCTGAGGCTCATGGAGCCGGAGTAGACGCAGCCCTGAGCAGTGGACCAGATGTTGAGGACCATGACGATGAACGCCGGGGCCAGAAGCCCCTGCAGCGCGAGAACGCCCATGATGTCGGGATCGCCGTAAACAACGGAGCCGATGGCGCCGAAGAACACCATGAAGGAGTTACCGACCATGATCGTGATGATCATAACAATGATGGAGGTCTTTGCGTTCTTGGCAAAGCGCATGATGTCGGGCGTGAACATAACGGAGCCGACAACGTAGGAGCCGACGCCCAGAGCAACGGCCTTCGCGAAGGTGATGGAGTCTTCCTTGACAAGAGCATTGATGCCGGCAACGCCGCCGACGTCGTTGAACGCGCGGATGATGGAGATGAAGCCGAAGATCAGGACGATGGGCACGGCGATGTTGGAGAGCATGTTCATCCACTTGGTGCCCTTGGAGGCGGTGATGGTCATGCCGATACCGGCGAGGATGCAGATGAGGATCGTGGGCATCCAGGAGAAGAGACGGTGCGCGGAGTCGCCGATGAGGTAAGCGTCGATGGAGAACCAGCCGATGGTGGTGATAGCCACGATCAGCACCGGCACCCATGTGCCGACCTGGCCGAAGCTGTAGCGGGCCATGAGACCGAAGCTCAGACCGCTCTTAGCGGCGATGACGCCCATGATGCAGCTCAGAACGGTGAGGATGGCGCTGGATACCAGAACGGCCCAGACCATGCTGTTGAAGGAGAGGCTGACGCCGATGACGCTGCCAGCCTGCATGCTCGTAACGACGAACACATAGCCGAGGGAAATGATGAGCACGGAAAGGAAGGATTTGCGAGCGGTCGAAGGAACGGCAGTCTTACTGTATTCGTCCGCGGTGGTCTCTACAGTAACATTCTTTTTTTCTTCCATTGCGAAGGTAACCCCTTTCGTTTCGTTCAGCTGTCTTTCAGCGCTGAAAGACGCGGGCCCGGGTTCCCGTTAATCAACGCTTACCGACTGTCTGGCTGCATCATAGGCGCAATGTTAACAAAATGCAAACACGAAACCTTCCCCTTAGGGTATACTTTACCATAAACCTCGGAGCGCCGCCATAGACAGAAGATAGAAAAAGGGCCCGCTTTTTCCGTCTGCGGCTTGCGTTTTTCCGGAAATTCTCTATAATATAAGGGCTATGTATATTTTTTTACGAAACAATGATTATCGTTACGCCGCCGAGCAGATGCTGCTCATGCTCTTCCCCGAAGAGCGGCCGGTGTACCCGAGCGCCGATCTCGGTCTCCGGGAGGAGAATGCTGTCGAGCTGGAGCTGAAGCACGGCAAGACGTACACAACGGCTGTGTGCCGGCTCCGGTACGACCGGCGCACCGCGCAAAATTATGTCCGCGCCCGCACCGACGGCATCCGCGCCGGGGAGGAGAGAGCCCGCATCGAGCAGCGCATCTTAAAGCTCGCTTTCTACCGCGCCGCGCTGGACGTCGGCGTGCCGAAGCCGGAGTGGGGCTGCCTTACCGGTGTGCGTCCGGCAAAATTCCTCGCGGGGCTCATGCAGAAGGACGGTCTGACCGAGACCGCCGCCGTGCGGATGCTGACCGAAACGTTTAGTGTGTCGAAAGAGCGTGCGTCTCTCGCTCTCGCCGCCGAGCGCGCCGCGGCACACGCCAAAGCGGTGCTCGCGCCGCAGGACGTGTGCCTGTACATCGGCATCCCGTTCTGCCCGACGCGCTGCGCCTATTGCAGCTTTGTGAGCGTGGACGCGCCGAAGCTTTTGAAGAGCATCCCGGATTATCTCAACGCGCTCGAGCAGGAGATGCGCTCGACTGCCGCGGCGGTAAAGGCTGCCGGGCGGCGCGTCGTTGCGGTATACATCGGCGGCGGCACGCCCACAACGCTCTCGGCGCCGGAGCTCGACCGGCTGCTTGCGGACACGAAGGCGTGCTTTGATCTTTCCGCCTGCCGGGAGTTCACCGTCGAGGCCGGGCGGCCGGACACCGTGACGGAGGAAAAGCTCGCGGTGCTCGTCTCGCACGGCGTAAACCGCGTGAGCGTCAACCCGCAGACGATGTCGGACGCGGTGCTCGAGGAGATCGGGCGGCACCACACCGCTGCGCAGGTGCGCGAGGCGGTGGCGATGGTGAAAAAATTCCCGCAGCTCGCCTTCAACATGGATCTCATCGCGGGTCTCCCCGGCGATACGCCGGAGAGCTTTTCCGACACCGTGCGCGAGGTGATCGCGCTGGGCGCGGAGAATATCACGGTGCACACGCTCGCGCTCAAAAAGGGCTCACGCTTTCTCACCGAGGGTACGGCGCTGCCGGACGGGAAGGCCGTCGGCGAAATGCTCGGCGATGCGCGTGAAAAGCTCGAAGCGGCGGGGTACGCGCCGTATTATCTTTACCGGCAGAAGTTCATGTCCGGCAGCTTTGAAAACGTCGGCTGGACGAAGCCGGGATACGAAAATCTCTACAACATATGCATTATGGAGGAGCTCTGCGGCATTCTCGCCGTGGGCGCGGGCGGCTCTACGAAGCTCACGGCGCCCGGCGGCGTCGTAAAGCGTCTCATGGCGCCGAAGTATCCGCGCGAATACATGGACCGCATCGCGCACACGTGCGCCGAAAAGGACGAGATCGTCCGCTTTTATAATTCCGAACCGAAAGGGACAAACTGAAAATGGCCTACTATCTTTCCGAGATCAATGCCCGGTGCCGCGCTGACGCCGCCGGGTTCATCGCCGAGTGCGACGGCATTTACGCCGACCGGCTGGAGCTCGCCGCCGACCGCATCATGGAGAACATGGAAAAAAGCCCGATCGTTCTGCTCTCCGGGCCCTCCGGTAGCGGCAAGACGACGACCGCGCTGAAGATCTGCGAGGTGCTCGAGCGGCGCGGTGTGCGCACGCACAGCATCTCGATGGACAACTATTTCAAGAGCGTCTCCCCGGAGACGACGCCGCGCACGCCCGAGGGGAAGTACGATCTCGAATCGCCCCTGTGCATGGATATGGAGCTTTTGAACGAGCACTTCTCCGTCCTTTCCGAAGGCGGGCGCATCCTTGTGCCGCGCTACGACTTTGTGCACCAGTGCCGCGATCTGGAGCCGAGCGCTTCGCTGCGTCTGAAGAAAAACGAGGTCGCCGTGTTCGAGGGCATCCACGCGCTCAACGACTCGATCACGCTCGTCCACCCCGAGGCGTTCAAGCTCTATATCAGCGCGCGCAGCAACATTTTGGACGATGACGGCGCGGTCGTATTCAAGGGCACATGGATGCGCCTTATGCGCCGCACCGTGCGCGACTATCTTTTCCGCGGCACCGCCGCGCAGGAGACGCTTGCGCACTGGGCCAACATCCGCCGCGGCGAGAAGCTGTATATCTCGCCCTTCAAGGACAAGGCGAATCTCCAGTTCGACTCGTCGTTCGCTTACGAGGTGCCGGTGCTCAACAACACCGCCACCGGCCTTTTCAACGCCATGCCCTCCGACACGCCGCGCTACAGCGAGCTGCAGAGCATCCTCCCGGCGTTTGAGCGCTTTGAGGACGTCTCGCCGGAGCTTCTTGCAAAGGACTCGCTGCTGCGTGAATTCATCGGCGGCGGAAAGTATTCGTACTGACCGCTTCCCCGGCCTGCGCCGGAACACAAAAGAGAGAAAGGACGCATACCGCCCATGCCCCAGTTCCGCGATCCGAACGAAAAACGGGATTTTATGCTCAATACGCCCATTCCCAGGCTCGTGCCGAAAATGGCGCTGCCGTCCATCGCGGGAATGCTCGTCACGAGCGCCTATAACCTTGCCGACACGCTCTTTGTAAGTCAGCTCGGCACGGACGCCACGGGCGCGGTCGGTGTGAACGGCTCGATCGATCTCATCATTATGATGGCGGGCTCGCTCCTCGCCGTGGGCGCGGCGAGCCTTACGTCGCGTCTGCTCGGCGCGAAGCAGGACGATCGCGCCCGCGAGGTGCTCTCCACCTGCTTCTTCCTCGCGCTCGCGCTTGGGACGCTTGTGCTGATCCTCGGCTTTACGTATCAGAATAAGATCCTGCTCCTGCTCGGCGCGAACGAGGAGATCCTCCCGTATTCGGAGCAGTACTGCCGGTATATCCTGCTTGCCGCGCCATTTATGGCGACAAGCTTTGTGCTCAACCAATGTCTGCGCGCCGAGGGCAGCGCCGTTTTCTCCATGATCGGCATGGTGGCGGGCGCGGTGCTCAATGTGGGGCTTGATCCGCTCTTCATCTTCACGTTCGGCTGGGGCGTCGCGGGCGCGAGCGCTGCAACGGCCATATCCAAGGTCGTCAGCTGGTGCATTCTTATGACGCCGTATTTCCGCAAAAAGACGCTGCTCACGATCCGCTTCCGGCAGTTCCGCCCGCGCTGGAGCGACGCCAAAGAGGTCTGCGCCATGGGCAGCGCGAGCTTTTTCCGCAACGGTCTCGGCACGCTCGCTGGGATACTGCTCAACCGCATCGCCGTGGGCTACGGCACGAGCGCGCTCGCGGCGATCAATGTGGCGAACCGCATCACCATGTTTATGACGAGCGCCTGTCTCGGCTTCGGCCAGGGCTTCCAGCCCGTGGCGGGTTTCTCGTGGGGCGCGAAGCGGTTTGACCGCGTGTGGGAATCGTTCCGGTTTTCCATGATCGCATGCGTCGCCGGCATTTCCGCTGTGGCGCTCGTTGTCGGGATCTTCGCCCGGCCCATCCTGCTGCTTTTTACGGAGGACGATGCCGAGCTTGTGCGCATCGGCGTGTTCTCTCTGCGCATCCAGTGCCTTGCCATGCCGTTCCACGGCTTCGGCATCATCGTGAATATGCTCTGCTCCGGCATCGGGCGGGCGCTGCCGTCGCTGCTGCTGGGGCTGGCGCGGCAGGGTATCTGCTTCTTCCCGATACTGCCTCTTATGGTCCGGCTCTGGGGCGTGTGGGGCATCGCGTCGGTGCAGGGCGCGGCGGACATGCTCGTGATGCTGCTCGCCGTGCCGATCGCCGTGCGCGTCTCGCGCGACATCCGGCGGCGGGAGGCCGAGCAGGGGGGAGAAATATCCCCGGTGTAAGTTTTTTCGCGCGAATGGATGTTTATGCTTGACTTTTTCCTTTGGCGCGGTATACTTTTTAGCAGAAACTCAATGGTAGAGGCGCGATCAACATCAGTACGCTCTTGTCATCCGGCAGACACCGGGGAGCGGAAAGGGGCGATCGCCGAAGGGTCTCACCGCTGTCTGGCGGTGGATGCCTGGGACGCGGAAGAACATTCTGCGGACTGTCACTTCGGTGGAGAGCTGTCATTGCTGCGAATTTAGTTTTTTTATTACTGATTTTGTATGCACAGCCGTGATCCTTCCACCGGGGATCACGGCTTTTTGCATGCGAGGGAGGTTTTTCTCATGTTTTACGCTACCATCTGGTCGCTGCTGCCGCCGGTCGTCGCCATCGCTCTGGCGCTGATCACCAAGGAGGTCTATTCCTCGCTCTTCCTCGGCATCGTCGTGGGCGCGGCGCTCGTCGCCGGGTTCGCGCCGGTAAAAACGCTGGACGTTATCATCAACGACGGCTTCATCGCCGGCGTGGCGGACGCCTGGAACGTCGGCATTTTCCTGTTCCTCATCCTGCTCGGCATTCTCGTTGCGCTTATGAACCGCGCGGGCGGCTCGGCGGCGTTCGGGCGCTGGGCGGAAAAGCACGTGCACACCCGCGCCGGCGCGATGCTCGCTACGGTCCTTCTCGGCGTACTGATCTTCGTGGACGACTATTTTAACTGCCTCACCGTCGGCAGCGTCATGCGTCCCGTGGCGGATGGCCACCGCATCTCCCGCGCCAAGCTCGCCTATCTCATCGACGCGACCGCCGCGCCCGTATGCATGATCGCGCCGATCTCCTCGTGGGCGGCGGCGGTCTCCGGCATCGTGGACGAGAGCGTCATGTCCGGCACGGAGCTGTTCGTCCGTGCCATCCCCTGGAACTACTACAGCCTCTTTACGCTTGTTTTCGTTGTCGGTCTCTCGCTCATGCAGTTTGACTATGGCCCGATGAAGCTGCACGAAATGAACGCGCGGCTCAACGGCGATCTCTTCACCTCCGGCGAGCGGCGCAGCGATGAGGCGGATATCGTCACTTCGCCGAAGGGACGGGTCGTCGATCTTGTGCTTCCGGTGCTCGTGCTCATTGCCTGCTGCGTCACCGGCATGCTGTATGTCGGCGGATTCTTCTCCGGCACATCGTTTGCCGCGGCCTTCGCCGGAACGGACGCCTCCGTCGGACTGCCCTGGGGCACGCTCATCGCGCTCGTGTTCACCGTGATCTACTACATCTGCCGCGGTCTTTTGAGCTTCAAGGAAGCCATGGAATGCACCACCAAGGGCTTCATCGCCATGGTTCCGGCGCTGCTCATCCTCACGTTCGCCGTAACGCTCAAGAACATGACCGGCATGCTCGGCGCGGCGGAATACGTGTTCGGCGTGATGCAGGGCGCGTCCCGGAGCCTTTATAACCTGCTCCCGGCGATCATATTCCTTGTCGGCTGCGGCCTTGCGTTCTCCACCGGCACGAGCTGGGGTACGTTCGGCATCCTGATCCCGATCGTGACAGACGTATTCCCCGCGGACAGCCAGCTTCTCATCATCGGCGTTTCCGCATGCCTTGCGGGCGCCGTCATGGGCGACCACTGCTCGCCGATCTCCGATACGACGATCATGGCCTCCGCCGGTGCGCAGTGCGACCATCTCAACCATGTTTCCACGCAGATCCCCTACGTTCTCACCGTCGCCGCGATCTCGTTCGTGAGCTACGTCATCGCCGGATTCGTGCAGAACGTGTACGTCTGCCTTGCCATCGGCGTCGCGCTCACGGTCGCCACGCTCTTTGTGCTGCGCGCCGCAACGTCCCGCCGCGAGACGGCCAACGCCTAAATCCTCTCGTTCAGATAAACCGAACGCGCCGGGGCATTCATTTCCGGCGCGTTTGACATTTTCTGATTTTTGTATCTTTCCTCCGGCGGGATTTTCGGTATAATGGGGAAGTAAGCAAAAACAGAGGTGATCGTTTATGAGATATTGGGAAATTCTGGTTTTCTGTCTGGGTATATCGCTGGACGTGTTCGGCGCCGCTGTGTGTCAGGGCGCGGTGCTCGGCGAGCTTCGCCGCCGCCGCATCGCCGCGTACTGCCTGATCTTCTGCGCGGCGCAGGTCGCGGCGATGGAGCTCGGCCGGCTGCTCGGCATGCTGCCGCGCTTCGCATCGTACTATACCGTGGCGCAGGGGCTGTGGCATATTCTCGGCGCGCTCATTTTCTTTGTGCTCGGCGTGTGCCTGATCGTCAAGGCCGTCCGGAAAAAGACCGTATTCGAGCACCGCTCCGAGATCACTTACAAAAAAGTTGTCGGCACCGCCGTCCTCACGAGCCTTGATTCGCTGCTCGCGGGCGTCAGTTCCCGCTTTCTCGACGCGTACTGGCTCTCCTGCCTCGCCACACTCTTCGGCGTGACGGCGTTGTGCGCGCTCGGCGGCGTGTCGGTGGGGTATCATTTCGGGTATTCCCAGAAAAATACCGCGTACTGGATCGGCGGAGCGCTGTTTCTTGTGACCGGCGCGGATGTTCTGATCCGCTTGTTTGTGTGAAAAGGAGACACATATGGACAGCCGCAAGGATATGACAAAGCGCCTGATCGCCGACGGCTTCAAGGCGCTGATGCTGCGATATCCCTTTGAAAAGATCTCCATTATGATGATAACGAACGAGGCCGGGATCCGCCGCCCGTCGTTTTATAACCACTTTCAGGACAAGTACGACCTGCTCGCGTGGATCGTGGAAACGGACGTGATCGCCCCGGCGGGCGAGCCGCTGCGCCGCGGCGACGGGGTCGGCGCGCTGCGTACGATCTTTGCCGGGCTCGTGGAGGATGCCGCCTTTTACCGCAAGGCGTTCACCGTCACAGGGCAGAACGGCTTTGAGGATTCGTTCACCGACGCGGTGCAGAGTCTGCTTTTGGAAAACGCCGCGCTCACGCCCGCCGCGGGGTATGCGGGACTGCTCTCGGAAAAAACGGTGGCGAGCTTCAGTGCCATCTGCCTCGTGTCCACGGTGAAGCACTGGCTGGAAAGCCCCCGCACGGCGAGCGTGGACGAGCTGGTGGACGCCTACCTCTATCTCGTATCCCACAGCGCATGGATGTAAAGATAATAAAGCACAGCGGCCGACGTGTTGATGCCGGCCGCTGCGCTTTTTTTATCCCATCCGGACGATGAGCATATCGCCCGCCCGGCAAATGCTGCCCTCCGCGGGAAACGGCGGCATTGCATCCGGCTGCGCTCCCTCAGGGAGCCCCGATTCGCTGCCGATGCGGATCGGGGTCTGCAGAATGTACGAAAAATACGCGGCGTAATACCCGCCGCCCACCGTGCTTTTCCCCCACGCGCCGGTGATCTGCGATACGCTGCCGAGCGCTTCGGGCGTATCGAAGGACGGCAGACCGATAAACACGACCGGCGTTTCTCCGGGGACATACCCCTCGGTCTGGTCCAGACGGAGGCAGAGCTCCGTCATGCGGGAAAGCGTGGCCTGCCGCTCAAGGTCTTTTTTGAGATAGAGCGCGTTTGCCGTCTGGATATTTCCCCAGACGAGCGCGGTGATCAGCGCAAGAGAGACGGCGGCGCAGCCGGAGAATACCCGGCTTTCCGGCAAACTTTGCAGGCACTGCCGCAGCAGCAGGATATCGAACACATACACCAGACAGAAGGCGTACTTCATCAGATCGTGCGCCTCCATCCCGGCGTAGCCGAGAAAGTTGGAAAGATTCATGCCCATCGGCAAAAGCGCGGCAAGAGCGAGCGCAAGGAGAAGATTGACCGCGGAGAGCCGTTTTCGGAGGAGAAAGCGTGCTGCCGCCGCCAGCGTGAGAACGGCGAGCAGAAGATGCCCCGCGCGCGTGACCGGCAGAGGAACGAAGACCGGCTGCCGCACGGTGCTGCGTTCCCATGTGTCATAGGTCGATTGGACGGCTTCCGGCAGAAGGTCGGGCGTCATCCGGCCGAGACTCAAAAGGCTGTTGTACCCGCTGTCGAGCGCGACGCCCGATGCGCTGCACACGGCGCGGACGAGAATATAGTACGCGGCCCCGCCGATAAAAAGGATGCCGACGGCTTTGAGCCCGTCGAAAAACACCGCTTTCGCGCTCTCGCTCTCCAGAAGCCGCAGAATACAGGCGATCATGACAAGCGAGACCGTGACCGAGATCATCGCCTGATAGAGCGCGAGCGAGCCGACAATGGGGATAACGGCGAGCGCCCTGCGCCGGAGCGTGCCGCGGAGAAGGAGATATGCCGCGCACACGGCGAGCAGCATGGCGAGCATATCGCCGTCCAGATCGTAGATGTACGTTGCCGCCAGCGCGGAATATGACACATTGGTCACGAAAAGAGCGCCGATCACGGCAAGGAGCAGCGCGTTGTCCACGGAGAACAGCCGCGAAACGAGATACACCGCAAGCGATACCCAGACGAGCGAGAGAACGCCGGAGAGCCACGGCGTACCGGCACCGCCGCTGAACACGGCGCGGTACGCCGGATAGAGAAACCGGCCGAGCGATATTTTCCAGTCCGCCACCGAACCGGCGGCATAGCGGATATCACCGGAAAGGAACATCTCGTTGAGCGAGTCGTGGCTGACGGTAAAATTGGTGAACGCATAGCCGTGCGCGAGCAGGCCGAAGAGAAAAACGGCGGCAAAGGAAGCAAGAAGCCGTTGGCGCTCGCCGGTGATGCGAAGATACGGCGCGCGGCGCAGCGCGGAAACAAATCTGGTCATGGCGGAAAAACCTCCCGCGGAAAGGCGGTCACGGATTCACAAAAAGATGTTTGCGGTTGTTGAAATACGGAATATTGACAAAGAGCATGACGAGCGAACCGATGATGCTCCCGGCGACTTCGGCGGTAAAGGCAGACTGGCCGATAATGATGCTTGCGATGAGCAGATAGAGCACCGTTGCCGCGGTATTGACGATGTACATCAGATAATACATCATCGGGCCCTTGGCGCGGAACTTTGCCAGCGCTCTCTGCACGACCACCGCGTACACGGCGAGCGCAAGACAGACAACACCCATAACGATATCCAGCGGCTGCAGCGCAGGGAAGACGCGGTAGACCATTTCGGCGTTCCCCTCATAATACGCGCCGGTGAAGTACTTTCCGGCCGTTGCCAGATTGACGAGCATACCGGCCCACAGCTGAAAATAGATGATGAACTTGAACCACTTCATGCCGCGCCGGGGCGCTGCGATGACGCCGAACGCGGCGGCGGGATCGGGCGTGCCCTGCGGCGGCATGGCCGGTTCGACCGGAGCTGCCGGCGCGGCAGGGAAGGACGGCGTGCTTTCCGGCGGCGCGGCGGAGGGAGCGGGGGCAAGATCGGCGCCGCATTCGGGACAGAATTTCGCGTTGTCGGGGATCTGTTTTCCGCAGAATCGGCAGTACATGGGGATTCCTCCTTCTGTTTATTTATAATACGGGGTTTAATTCCATGTTCCTTCGTTGGCGGTGAAAAGCTCGGCAATGCGGTTTCGGAGCGAGGCAAGCTCCTCGCCCGCAAGCGCCGGATTTTTCCGGCAGAGCGCTTCGGCGGCGGACTGCGCCTCGTGCAGCATGTCCATGCTGCCGAGAAGGTCCTTGACGTGCATTTCCGGCAGACCGTGCTGGCGCGAGCCGAAGAAGTCACCGGGGCCGCGCAGCTCCAGATCGGCCTGCGCTATCTCAAAGCCGTTGTTCGTGCGCGTGAGCACGCGCAGCCGCTCCCTGGATTCTTCCGTCGGCGTATCGGACACGAGCACGCAGTAGCTCTTCGCCTTGCCGCGCCCGACGCGTCCGCGCAGCTGGTGGAGCTGCGATAGCCCGAACTGCTCGGCGTTTTCCACGACCATGAGCGTAGCGTTCGGCACGTCTACGCCGACCTCCACGACCGTCGTGGAAACAAGAATGTCCGTCTCTCCGGCGGCAAAGGCGGCCATGACCGCTTCCTTTTCCTTCGGCTTCATCCGCCCGTGGACACACGCGACGGTAAGACCGGGAAAAAGCTTTTGCAGCTCCTCGGCGTGCTCCGAGGCCGACTTGAGCTTGCTCTCGCCCTCCTCGCCGTCCTCTACCTTCGGACAGACAACGAACACCTGATGGCCCTCTTCGACCTGCTTGCGGATAAACCCGTTCAGGCGGGCGCGGTAGCTTTCCGTTACGGCGAAGGTGTCCACCGTTTGGCGTCCCGGCGGCAGCTCGTCGAGCACGGAAACGTCGAGATCGCCGTAGATCATCAGCGCGAGCGTGCGCGGGATGGGCGTGGCGGACATGACGAGAATGTGCGGCTGCGCACCCTTTTCGCCGAGCGCGCCGCGCTGCTCCACGCCGAAGCGGTGCTGCTCGTCCGTGACGGCAAGACCGAGATTGTGAAAGCGCACGTCCTCCGTGAGCAGGGCGTGCGTGCCGACGGCGACATCGCACACGCCCTCCTCCAGCGCGGCTTTGACCGCGCTTTTTTCCTTTGCCTTCATCGAG
>ERZ825896.1660-NODE-1660-length-23997-cov-6.900760_pt1 | contig 23997 bp, 17 predicted proteins | sample MGYA00519858_ERZ825896 | MGnify/ENA primary metagenome ERZ825896 (study PRJEB31778, sample SAMEA3449214) | human gut metagenome | biome: human gut; feature: human-associated habitat; material: faeces | place: United Kingdom | collected 2010/2012 ...
CATCGTTGATGCGCACAGCAGGAGTTTCGCGGTCGTCCGGTCCGAACGTGTTGTCAACGATCTTGCCATAGACAAAGTAGCCGATGATCAGGAGCGCCAGACAGAGTAAGAAACTAATCATACCAGAAACCTCCTTTTATCGTCCGTGCCCGGAGCCCCATTCTGCCCCGTCACGGCCATTCCTTAGCCCTATGTTAACACAATCTTCATAAATCTGGTAATATCCTTCCAGAATGGCCCTTATATCAAAAACTATATAAGTCAGCCGTTCCCGGGAATCCCGGCAAATATTTTTTAACGTATCCTCGGCAAAACTTCTTTTCCGAAATCGTTTCAGCGGGTGTTTTTCCGTTTTTAGTACACCCTGCCAAACTTTTTGGCATATTTTTGTGCATCTTGTCTGCATTCCTGTTCTTTTTGCCGCAATTCGTTGTTTTTCTGCACAAGAAAAAACCGTCTGCCGGACGGCCCGGCAGGCGGCTTTTGTGGTTGTGAATGGGTATCGAGAGGGTTAAAGAGGGGGAAATGTCAATTATGCAGTCTTTTTCACCGTCTGCTTTTTGGTCGCATAGATGAACAGCGCCAGCATGGCGATCGCAAAGAGGATGCCCACCGGGTAAGCAACTGCGGTGTTATAGACGATAGCGCCCTCAGCAGTCTTATGGTTCAGCAGGCCGCCCAGGCACTCGGGAGCCAGCACGAAGTAAGTAGCGGACACAGCGCTCATAAAGGTAGCGGGCACTGCGGTGATCCAGTAGTTCTTTTTCTCCTTGAACAGGTACATGGAAGCGGCCCACAGAACGATCATGGCCAGCGTCTGGTTGGTCCAGCTGAAGTAACGCCAGATCACGGTGTAGTTGATGAAGCCCAGTGCATTGCCGATGCCCAGGAAAGCGCCCACGCCCAGCACGGGGACGCAGAGCTTCAGGCGGTTGCCGTAGCTGTCCTGATCGATCTTGAACCAGTCGGCCAGAGTCAGGCGGGCAGAACGGAAGGCGGTATCGCCGGAGGTGATGGGGCAGACAACCACGCCGATCATGGCCAGTGCGATGCCCACGCCGCCCATGGTCTTGGAGCAGACATCATAGATGGCCTTGGACTGACCCATTGCCAGTGCCTGTGCCAGACCGGTGTTCAGGCCATCAGTGACCTCGTACAGAGAGCAGCCTGCAGCGGCCCAGATCAGGGCAATGACACCCTCGCAGACCATGGCACCGTAGAACACGAAGTGGCCCTGCTTCTCACTCTTCATGCAGCGAGCCATCAGAGGCGACTGGGTGGAGTGGAAGCCGGAGATAGCACCACAGGCAACGGTGATGAACATGAAGCTCCAGATAGGAGTGTTGGAGGGGTGCATATTGCTGAAGTTTGCCCAGATCTCGGGGATGGTATAGGCGGGGTTGGTGAAGATACCAAAGATAACGCCCACAGCCATGATGATCAGGCAGATGCCGAACACGGGGTAGATCTTACCGATGATGGCATCAATGGAGATAAAGGTTGCGATGAAGTAGTACACCAGAATGATGATCAGCCAGAACAGGGTGGTGGTCAGCATACCGGACATACCGCCGTTCTTGCACAGGGTGACGATCAGGCCGGCAGGGCCGACTGCGAACACGGTACCGACCATGATCAGCAGCACGACCGAGAACACACGCATGATGTTCTGCATCACAGGGCCCAGGTAACGGCCGGTGACCTCAGCGATAGAAGCGCCATCGTTGCGCTCGCTCATCATACCGGAGAAGTAGTCATGCACGCCACCTGCAAAGATGGTGCCGAAGGTGATCCACAGGAACACCACGGGGCCCCACAGAGCACCCTGCAGTGCACCAAAGATGGGGCCCAGACCTGCAATGTTCAGCAGCTGGACGAGGAACAGCTTCCACTGGGGCATCACAACGTAGTCAACGCCATCGTTGATGCGCACAGCAGGAGTTTCGCGGTCGTCCGGTCCGAACGTGTTGTCCACGATCTTACCATAGACAAAGTAGCCTACGATCAGGAGCGCCAGACACAGTAAGAAACTAATCATACCAGAAACCTCCTTTTTGATTTCAGCCGCCGACAGCTTATGCCATACTGCGGCTATGACCGATCTCTGGCTTCATGTTAACACCTTTTTCATAATTGTGTTAATATTTTTTAGGTATAGTTCCCATATCAAAAAGTATATGGCCGTTTATCTTGTTTGTTTATTTAAACTTGCATTTTATGTTGATAGTTCGTTTTAATTCGCTCTGTTGTTTCTCAAAAATATTCCTCCGGGAACGGTCAAGCCCGCCCCCGCCAAACTTTGCGCCGCCTTTTTGTGCATTTTGCTTAATCGTTTGCGATTTTCTCCCCAAAACGTGGAATTTGGGACGAAAAGAAGGGAAATCCGCCCTCTCAGGCGCTCCCGAGGGAACTCCCCCAGTCGCCTACGGCGACAGCCCCCTCGGAGATGGGGCCTTTGGCATAGCGGCACAGTTCTAGGCTGAAGCACAAAGCTTGCGGGCGCGCCAGAGGCTCCCTCTCAGAGGGAGCTGGCAAAGCCGTCAGGCTTTGACTGAGGGAGTTCGTTCCAAATCCCGCCTGTGAAAAAGGGATTCAGGAAAGTCCGCAGACTTTCCTGAATCCCGAAATAAAAATAATTCTTCCGCTGCAACAACGACGACCGCCGCCAGCGGCGGAAACAGGGAGGAGTTGTTGGGGCAGCGGCCAGCAAGACGCGCGTGCCGCCCAAGGCACGATGCGGATGCTGGGTGCCGCAACCCGGAAGACACGGTGCGCATTTCAAATCTTCTTCCACCCGCTGTCCTTGATGGTGGCATCTGCCTGCTTGTGCAGCAGCTGCACAAACAGCTGCTCCTCCGGCTGCAGGGGTTCCCGCTCCGGGTACACCAGCACGTCCCGCATCTGCTGCTTCTGTGCCGGGCAGCCGTGCAGCGCCAGATGGTACTGCTCCAGCGCGCGCTGCGGCATGGGGGACGACCACATATAGGCCGTGGGCAGGTTTTGCAAAATGGAGAACTGGCTGCACCGCTCGTACACATGGATGCGGCGGTTGGGGTTCACCTCCCAGCGGGAAGCGGTGCTCTCGTCCCCGGGCAGATGGGTGTCGCCGTGCAGCACCTCGATGTAATCGTTCAGTTCGTCAAGGTTCTGCACCTGACGCTGTGCCAGCGGGCTGTCCTGACTGGTGAGCAGCAGATAGGAAAACTCCATGATAGGCTCCTGCCGCAGACCGTGGCGCTGGCAGTAGCGCAGATAGTAGTCCTCGTCCTCGGCGGCATAGCGCAGCAGCGCTATGTGGTAGCCCTGCCGCAGCACAAAATCCAAAGCTTCAATGGCACCGCTCTCCCGGATATGCACCCGCAGCTGCTCGCTGCGGGCTGCCTGCTGCAAAAAATCCACCGCCGCATAGGAGGCGTAGGTGGCATGGGTCAGCACCACCCGCAGCTCGGCGCAGCTGCGCTGCTGATGCGCCTCCTGCTTCAGCTCGTCCACCTGCTGCAGCACCCGCTGCGCCTGCCGGATGAACCGTTTGCCCTGCTCGGTGGGGATCATACCCGTGGAGGAGCGCTCAAAGATGCGCAACCCGTATTCCTCTTCCAGATTCTTCAGCGCCTTGCTCACATTGGGCTGCGCCGCGTACAGCTGCTTTGCCGCCGCCGACACCGACCCCCATTTCATGATGGCTACCAGATACCGCAGTTCCGTAATATTCATGAACCCCTCCGCGTGGTTTGCAGTCGTAACTGTATTGTAACAATTTCTCCGCGTCGCTGTCAAGCGGGGGAGAATAAACCCTCTCAGTCCGCCCCCCCTTGCACCAAAGCCCCCGGGTGCTATATAATAAGGAAAAACACAAAGGAGGGGCTGTACCATGCCGGAATACCGCGTGCTGCGCATTGACGAGCAGCTGTACGGCTGTGAGGAGCTGCCCGCCGGGCAGCCGGTGCTGTGCGATGTGACCCTGACCGATGCCGCCGGGACTGCCCGCATCCTGCCCTACCCGGACAAAGAACTGACGCGTCTGGGCATCGACGAGGGGGACACCGTCTGTCTGCTGCCGGACGGCACCCTGCACAAGCTGTAAGGAGTAATTTTATGCATAATATCTATTTCACCCGCCACGGCGAGACGGTATGGAACGTAGAAAATAAGATCTGCGGCATGACCGACAGCCCGCTGACCGCCCGCGGGCAACAGCAGGCACGGCAGCTGGGCGAGCTTGTCCGGGACAGCGGCCTGCACATTGACGAAATTCTGTACTCTCCCCTCTCCCGCGCCGCCGACACCGCAAAGGCCATTGCCGCCGCTACCGGTCTGCCCGCCCGCTGCGAGCCCCGCCTGCGGGAGCAGTGCTTTGGCAAATACGAGGGCACGCCCCGGGACGGCGCGGAGTTCCGCATTTCCAAGACCCACTTTGCCGACCGCTATGACGGCGGCGAAAGCATGATGCAGCTGGCGCAGCGCATCTACAACCTGCTGGACGAATTGAAGGCGGACACCGGCAAGACCTACCTGCTGGTGGCGCACAACGGCATTGCCCGGGTGGTGCACTCCTATTTTTACGATATGACCAACGAGGAATACGCCGCTGCGGGCATCAAAAACTGCCAGCTGGTGGAGTACAGCTTCGGGTAAGGCTTTCCCTGCCCCCAACAACTATTGAAAGGAATGTTCATGTCTAAGCAACGCATCCAGCTTTCCGACCACTTTACCTATTCCCGCCTGCTGCGGTTCGTGCTGCCCTGCATCGGCACCATGCTGTTCACCTCCATCTACGGCATCGTGGACGGCCTGTGCGTTTCCAACTTTGTGGGCAAAACGGCCTTTGCGGCGGTCAACCTCATCATGCCGCTGCCGCAGCTGCTGGGCACTGTCGGCTTTATGCTGGGCACCGGCGGCAGCGCCATCGTGGGCATCACGCTGGGCGAGGGCGACCCCAAAAAAGCCGACCGCTATTTTACCATGTTTCTGCTGGCAGCGCTCATCTCGGTCAGTGTGCTGGCCGTGCTGGGCTTTGTGTTCCTGCGGCCGGTCGCCATGCTGCTGGGCGCAAAGGGAGAGCTGCTGGACTACGCCGTGCGCTACGGGCGCATCCTGATGCTGGCGCTGCCGCCCTTTGCGCTGCAGAATATGTTCCAAAGCTTTTTCGTCACCGCCGAAAAGCCGCTTCTGGGCTTCTGGTTCACCGTTGGTGCAGGCTGCACCAACATGGTGCTGGATGTTGTGATGGTGGGTATGCTGCACTGGGGCGTGGAGGGCGCTGCCGTTGCCACCCTCATCAGCCAATTGGTGGGCGGCGTGCTGCCGGTGTTCTACTTTATCGACCACGGCAATACCAGCCGCCTGCACCTGTGCAGAACACAGTTTTACGGCCGCGTGCTGTGGGATGCCTGTATCAACGGCTCTTCCGAGCTGATGACCAACCTTTCCATGTCGCTGGTCAATATCCTGTATAACTTCCAGCTGCTGCGGCTTGCCGGCGAAAACGGCGTGGCGGCTTACGGCGTCATCATGTATGCGGCTTTCCTGTTCGTGGCGGTGTTCGTGGGCTATGCCGTGGGCAGCGCGCCCATCGTCAGCTTCCATTACGGCGCGCGCAACCACGCCGAGGTGCATAACCTCTACCAGAAGAGCCTGCGACTCATCGCCGTGGTGGCTGTGAGCATGACGGCGGCGTCTATGGTCATCATCCCCTATGTGGCACGCATCTTTGTGGGCTACGATGCCCAGCTGCTGGCGCTGACCAGCCGCGCCTTCCGACTGTATGCGCTGAGCTTCCTCATCATGGGCTTCAACGTGTATGCGTCCTCCTTCTTCACAGCGCTGGGCGATGGCGTGACGAGTGCTCTCATCTCCTTTCTGCGCACCCTGCTGTTCCAGCTTGCCGCGCTGCTCCTGCTGCCCGCCCTGTGGGGCATTGACGGCGTGTGGCTGGCTGTCACCGCCGCCGAGCTTGCCGCGCTGGCGGTGACCGTGGCGATGTTCCTTACAAAGGATAAGACGTTCCATTACCGAAAGGCGTAAAACAAAAAAGAAGCACGCGGCTGCGTGCTTCTTTTTTGTTTATCCTGCTATGCACCTCACTCCGCTGCAAGGCGGACAAAGGGCGCGATGGCGTTGGCGTCGCCGTGGCGGACGATGGAGTAGGTGATATCGCAGTAGGGCTGGATGGCGGTGCTCTTTTCCACGGTGGAGATGAGCAGCACCTGCAATTGCAGCCGGCGGAACAGCTCCATCATGGGGCGGATGCGGTCGCTGGTCATTTTACTGAACGCTTCGTCCAGCAGCACCAGACGGATGCTGTTTTCACTCTTCTGGTAAATTTGCAGAAGGCTGGCGCAGATGGCCACATAGAAGGGTGCCTGATTCTCGCCGCCGGAGGAATCGCGGCTGACGCGGGAAAGATACGCCTGCTGCCCGGTGACCTGATTGGTCACCTTGATATCGTAGTCCAGATAGGTGCGGTAGTCCACATAGTCCGAAAGGGTGGCACCGGCAGCGGTGCGTCCCTCCTGCCGGGCGCGGGTGTTCTCGTCCACGTCTGCCATGATCTTTTCCATCAACTCGTCCACCTGACGCTCGTAGGCAGGGTCGGCGGTGGCGGCAAGGTTATCCAGAGAATCACCCTCGGTCATCTGCTGGTTGCCCTTATCCACGATGACCTGATAGAACGCCGCAAGCTGCGGGTCGCGGCTGGGTTCCAGCTCAAAGCGGTAGACTTCCTCGCCGTAGGTCAGCTGTTCCATGACCTTGTTCAGCTCCCGGAACTGCCGCCGGGCGTTGAAGATATCGTCCTTCATGCGGAACAGGATATCCTTACGGAAGCGGTCCTTGCAGTCCCGCTGCGCCTGCTCCAGGCGTGCGGCGTAGCGCTCCAAGTCGATGCGCACAAGGCTCTCGTGCTGGGCGCGGTACTGTTCCAGCCCGGCAAGCCCCAGAGGATAATCGCAGACGTAGCGCCGGTTGTATTCCCGCTGCGCCGGTTCCAGCGTGCTGTTCAGGTAGACAGTCAGGGCATCGTCCAGCTTGGCCTGTGCCTTTTCGGCGGCCTGCGCGGCGGCGCGGGGGGATTTATCCGGCCCGGTCAGCGCCTGCTGACGGCTGCGGGAGAGCGGCTCCACCAGCGGGTGGGCGGCAAAGAAACTCTCGGCGGCCTGTGCGCTCTTTTCGGCGGTGTCCACCGCTTTTTGCTGCTCGGTCTCGCAGGAAGTGATCTGTTTTTCGCACACGCGCAGGTCGCCGCCGGTCTGCTCCACGGCGGTGCGGGCGGCTTCCCATGCGGCCTCGCGCACCTCTTCCTCCTTATACAGCTGCTGCAAAAGCGGATTCTCGCGGCACTCAGCCAGCTTTGCGGCCTGTTCCTCCACCGCCGTGCGGGCAGCGGTCAGGGCGGCGCGGGCGTCCCACAAAGCGGCAAGTTCTTCCAGCGTTGTGCCGCGCAAAAGGGTCTGGTACTGGCTGTATGCGGCTTTCAGATTCTGCTCCGCCTGTGCGGCGGCGCGTACCTCCTCGGCAAGGGCGTTCATCTCCCCTGCCAGTGCCCCGGCGCGGGCGCGGCGGGCTTCCAAGCCGATATAGCGCTGCGGGGTGCGCAGACGCTCCAACCGGAAGGGATGGTGGCGCAGAAGGTCGCGGGTGGCGCTGTCGGGATAGTTTTCCAGCGTGTCGGGGGTGTCGCAGCAGACGATGCGGCGCAGAATGGTGTCGGCGTACTGCGCGGCAAGCGGGTTTTCGCTGGTGACCTGTGCCGCCAGACTGTCGGCGGGGGCGGTGTCGGCGCGGCGGTTGGCCTTGCGCAGACCCGGGGTGTCCAGCAGGCTGATGGGGCCTACCTTGTCCTTCAGCGCCACAAAGGCGCTCTTTGCGGCGGCGTAGTGGGCGGGCGGCACAAGGATATCGAACCGGCGGTCGCCCAGACAGGCTTCCACGCAGTCCTGCCAGCTCTCGTCCTCCACATTCAGCAGCTCGCAGAAGATGCGGGCGTCCGGCTCCATGCCACGGCTTTTCAGCTCGGCATTCACGGCGTCCCGCACCCGGGTAGCGGCGTCCCCGTGGGGGTACACCCACTTGCCGCCGGATACGGCGTCCAGCTCGGCGCGTTTCTCGGTCTGCTGCCGCTGCAGGGCGGCGGTGTGCTGCCGGGCGGCAAAATAGGCTTCTTCCAGCGGCTTTTCCTGTGCGGTCAGCCAGTCGGTCAGGGCAGGCAGGGTGTCGGGGGTCAGGTCAGTCATCTTCTGTCCGGCGGCAAAGCCGCTGCGGCGCAGCACCGCCAGCAGATTGCCAGTCTTTTCGGCGGCTTTTTCAGCGGTGTCGGCGCGGCGGGCGGCGGCATCCAGTGCGGTCTGCCGGTGCGCCAGCTCCTCGTTGAGGGCGTCCAGTGCGCGGCCCTCGCCGCTGGCACCGGCGGCGCTGTGGGCGGTCAGGTAGGCGCGGCGGGCTTCCGCTTCGGCGGTCTTGGCCTCGGCGTAGCGGGTGTGCAGCGTTTCCTGTTGGCGGCGTCCGGCGTCTACCCGCTCCTGCCAGACGGCCTTTTCCCCGGCATCGGCAGCAGCCCGCGCCAGCAGGGCGGCACCCCGGTTCACAAGGGCTTCGGTCTGTTTTTCGGTGGCTTCGCGGCCATAGCGCACGATCTCGTCCAGCGCATCGGCGCGGGTCTGGGCTTCCGCCAGAACGGCGTGCAGGTTTTCCAGCTCCAAGCGGTCACCCTGCAAGGCTTCCAAGTCCAGTTCCGGCTGGGGCAAAATGTACTGGTACAGAAACTCCCGGAAGTTCGGGATCTCGTCCATGCTGGTGCCCATCTGGAACACCTCGTTGAACTTTTTGCCCAGCGGGCTGGCTGCGCGCCCGATGCCCAGTGCGCGGCAGATACGGTCCCGCGCTTCGCTGGGGCTGCGGGTATAAGAAAGCCGCCCCTCGGCGGGCTTGAAGTCCTCCTTGGCGCTGGGCGCACCGGTGCGCGGGTCGATAAAGGGCAGTTGTTCCAGCGTGATGCCGTCCTCCGAGATATACCACGTCTGGTCGCCGGGGTGCAGCTCCTGCATGGGGCCTTCGGACTCCACCCGCACCGCGATGACAAAGCTGGTGTGCTTGACGCTGTCCCAGAACTCTGCCCCGATATAGGCCACGGTATGCCCCGGGCGGCGGTAGGCGTTTTCGCCGCGCTGCTTGGCGTGGACAGAGCCTTGCAGGGTGCGTCCGCTTTTCTTATTGCCCAGCGCATTGAAGTTGCGGTTGGTGGTCAGGCAGTAGCGGATGGCGTCGAGGATGGTGGTCTTGCCCACGGCGTTGACGCCGATCATGTAGGTCAGCCGGGCGCAGTCGAAGGTGACGTTCTCAAAGTTGTGCCAGTTGATGAGCTTCAGGCGTTTCAGTTCTATCATTCTTCCACCTCCACGACAGCGGTGCCGTCCTCCGGCCGCTCATAAAGCGAAAGCTCACTGCGGGTGCGGGTTACCTCGGCGGCAGCGTCCGCAAGGTCGGAATCCGGCAGAGCAAGCAATACAGTGGGAAATACTTCGATGCGGCTATCCAGCCCGGAAAGCCGTCCTACCGGCCGGGCCAGATTGTACCGGCGCAGGGTGCGCAGCAGCTTTTCCAGCGTGGGCTGGTCGAGGCGGCGGGGCAGGTTCATCTTTTGGAGTTCGGCCTGTACCTCTTCCACCGTCACCAGAACCTGGTCGGCGCTGGCCGAGAGGCTCTCCCGCTTTTGGAGGTAGAGCAGGCGCAGGACTAAGAGCAGGATGCTCTCGTACTTCAGAAGCCGAGCCTGACTGCCCTCATGCTCGTTGACGAGAGCCGCCGCCTGCAGCGGGGCGGGGTAGAGCACCACCGAGTAGCCCAGCGGCGCAAACACGGCCCGCACTTCGTTGAGGTGGTCCTGAACATAAAGATATTTGGCGCGCTGGTCCTCCACGCCGCCCAGCACAAAGCAGTGGTTGAGCAGATAATTTGCGCACTCTTCCAGCATTTTATTCGTTTCGGTCATCTTCGGCGTCCTCCTTGCGGGGTGTCAGAGTAAATTCTTCAAACCGGAAGCCGCCCCGCGTGGCCCACTCGCCGGTGAGCTGGATGTCATAACAGCGGCGCGGCGACTGGGAGTAGGTGTGCAGTCCGATGATGCGTGCGAAGTCGTTCGGGTATTCGTCGGCGAGGGTGGACGCCGAGACAGAAGGCCGTGCGGCCAGCGCCTGCCGGGCGAGGATGTCCACGTTCTCCTCGGTGACGGCCATCCGGGCGTAGTCCAGCAGGAGCTTCTGCTCCCGGCGGAGCTGCTCCTCGTCCAGCTGTCCGGCCTGCACCGGGGCCAGCGGCGCGTCGGTGCGGGGTGCAGCCGGAGGATAGAGCGGCTTTTCGCCGAAGACCTGCACCGGCCAGAGCTTGAGCCGCCCGGCCAGCGGGCCGTCGTCCGGCTCAAAGAGCTGGTCGGGCGTTTTGATGTCCTCGGCGTACCGCCGCAGCAGGGCGGTGACGCTGCCCTGGGCCGAGCGGTCGCTCAGCAGCAGGAACTGCGCCCGCTGAACGGCCCGCTTGCGGTAGCGGACGTGGCTGGCGTCGATCTCCCGGATGAGGGTGCTCATCTCTTCGAGGGCGTCCCGCTGTTTCTGGATGAGGGCGCGGACGGCGGGAGCGGCCTCGCTCGGGGCGCAGCGCTCCACCCGGGCGTAATCCAGCGCCAGCTGGGGCAGGTAGTTCGTCTCGCAGTCGTCCAGTCCCTCTTCGAGGAAGGCGCGGTAGTTGAACAGGTTGTCGCTGGTCTTGAAGCGGTGGTAGGCTGCTGCCACCACCTTTTCTTCGTACTGGTCGAAAAGCTCCAGCACCTCCTGCGGGGTGCGGTTGCGGGTGAGGCGGTCGATGTAGTGGCCGATGGAGGCGTTGAGGGCGCGGAGGGACTTGTTCAGCGCCTCAAGGTCGCCGGCTACCTCCCGCAGGACGTTCTCGTAGGGGCTCTTCTCTTCGCCCACGTTCTGCAAAAGCTGCCACGCCTTGTAGAGCTTGCCGGTGTAGGTGACGACCCGGGGGTTCAGGATCTCTTCCAGCGCTTCGAGAAGCGGCGTCACCTCCGGCACAAAGGCCAGCGCAGGCTCTTCTTCGTAGCTGCCGGGCTGTTCGGCCAGCCAGCCGGTGCGCCGCAGCCGCAGCAGAAAGCCCAGCGCCAGCGTGTGGGGGTCGCGGGTGGGCTGCTCGGCCTCATCGCCCGCGTCGTCGGCGTCCAGTGCCAGAGGCTTTGCCAGCGCGGCGAAGTAATCCTCGGCCCGGGATACGGCCTCGGCCCGCAGGATGCTGTAATCTGCCGTGTGGCGGCACTCCTCCCACAGCAAGAGCAGCAGCTCTGCATAAAATGCCCGGTTCGGCCCCGCCAGCGGCCGGAACAGCCGCGGGCTGACCAGTTCAAACAACTGCATCCGTATGCCCCTTTCAATCGGTAAATATCGACTTCTATTGTACCACAGATGGCACGGTTTTGCACCCCGCCGGGAAATAAAAACACGGGCCGGCAAAGCGGTATAAAACCCCTTTGCCGGCCCGTGCGGCGCTCCCTTATTCCCAAGCCGAGCGGCAGAGCCGCGGAAAGGCTTGACAATGATTGACTCGATGATAGCACAACCTTGGTGCTCTGTCAACCGGAACGTGAAAAAAAGTAAGATGTGCGGAAGGATTTCTCCAATCTTTTCCTGAAATTACACACATTTTCCACGAATTTGTGATAGCCTTAAATACAGAAGAACTCCCCGATAATGTACTCGTTCGAAATACAAGGCGGAACTACTCCTGATAGATGCACAACAGCCCCCCGGAATGCAGGACTCCGGGGGGCTTCGTGTTTATAAGAGGCGTTTACCAGCAGCCGCGCACCCGGAAATCCCGCTCCCATGGGTCGGGGGCGAGGTCGCGCTGGCGGAGCGAGGTGATCTGGATATAGTCGCTGCGCTGGATGAGGGCGAACAGCTTGAGGAAGAGGGCCGGGTCGCCCTGCACCTCCAGCGTGACCGAGCCGTCGTCCTCGTTCTCCACCCAGCCGGTGAGGCCAAGGCTCTGGGCGGCGTACCGGGCGCGGTAGCGGAAGCCCACGCCCTGCACCTGCCCTTCGATGGAGTACCGCCGCCGGACGGTGCCCTCGGGCAGGGCGGGGGGCTGGCGGTCCTTTTCATTCAGAAAATCAAACATAAGCGGCTTACAGCTCCTGATATGCGCTCATCAGGGCGGGGATGAACTGCTTTTTGCGGCTGACGACGCCGGGCAGCACCCAGCTGCCATCTTCCTCCGGCTCCTTCTCGAAGCCGCTGCGCAGCATCTCGTCGGCATGACGGCCGGTGCAGATGACTACGCTCTCCTCCTTGGGCACGTCGGTCAGAAGCATATAGAGGTCTTCCACGTTCTGCTTGCCGCAGGCCTCGGGCAGATAGGGGGTGAGCAGCTGCTGGGCGGCTTTGAGGTTCTTGCGGGTCATATAGCTGCCCTGCGCCACGCCGAAGCGGACGTCGCCGCACATGAACACCTTGAAATCCTGCAGGAAGACTTCCTCAGGGGTCTTGCCGTCCAGCTTCTCGCCGGCCTCGAACATCTCGGAGGCAAAGGCGTCGATCTCGACGCCCGCGATTTTGGCGAGGCGGTGGGCGGTGGAGACATCGACGGGAGTGCAGGTGGGGCTGCGAAAGACCAGCGTATCCGAGAGGATGGCCGCCAGCAGCAGACCGGCGATCTGAGGCCGTATCTCGACGCCGTTCTCATCGTACATCTGGGTGACGATGGTGGCGGTGCAGCCTACGGGCTGGTTGCGGAAATAGACCGGGCCGCTGGTCTCGAGGCTGCCGATGCGGTGGTGGTCGATGATCTCCAGGATCTCAGCCTGGTCGAAGCCCTCCACGGCCTGAGTGGCCTCGTTGTGGTCCACCAGGATGATGCGGCGCTTGCGCAGGGCGATGATGTTGCGGCGGCTGACCATGCCGCAGTACTTGCCGTCCTCGTCGAGGATGGGGAAGTAGCGGTGGCGCACCTTGGCCATCACGCGGGTGACGTCGGCCACCGGGGTGACGAGGGTGAATTTCATGATGTCGTCGCGGGTCATATAGTAGGAGATGGGGGCGCACTGGCTCATGAGCTTGCCGGCGGCGTAGGTGTCGCAGGGGGCGGTCATGATGGCAACGCCGGTCTCCTCGGCGATGCGCTGGATGGTGCGGCCCACCTTGGCGCCGTTGCAGATGATGAGGAGGGATGCTTCCTTCTCGATGGCGCACAGCTGGCTCTCATAGCGGTTGGTCAGGATGACGATGTCGCCCTTTTCGACGTTGTTTTCCAGCATCTCAGGGGTGGCAGTGCCGATTTTGATATGACCGGTGGTGCAGACGGCGTTCTCGTTGCCGACGACCATGGTGCCGCCGAGGGTCTCGAGGATATTTTTATAGGTGGTGCGGCTGGTGGCAAGCACACCGGTGTCGAACACGTCCATGTTGGCCGTGGCGATGTCCTTCACGGTGATGATGCCTTCCAGCTCGTTGTCGGCGCTCGTGATGGGCAGGGTGTCGATCTGCTGGTCGCGCATGATCTCCCATGCCTTGCGCAGACTGGTGGAGCCGGGGATGCCGGGCATCTCGCGGTAGTCCACATCACGGATCTTCGGGTTGACGTCGGTACACATCCGGGGCGGCGCGACGCCGAACCGCTTGAGCACGAATTCCGTCTCCTGGTTCATCCGTCCGGCCCGGCGGGCCTCGCAGACGAGGGAGCTTGTCTTATTTTTCAACTCTGCGTACGCAATGGCAGAGCAGATAGAGTCGGTGTCCGGGTTGCGATGTCCGATGACCACGACTTTATGAGCTGTCTTTGGCATAGATTCCTTCCCCCTTGTGGGTCTTGGGTTGTCCTTCTTATCATGATACCGGAGCGCCGGTTTGTCCACGTCCCTGCACGGCGCAGAAAAGAGAAGCCCTCTGGTAACTTTCATTGTAACACAAGATGGAATGGGGGTAAAGTGGCGCAGAGGAGCAGGATTCTTAAAATTTTGAGAGATTCTTGTATACATCTTCTTGCCTTTCGGGGAAAGGCGCTGTATCATAGAGATAAGTCTGTATACTTTAAGAAAGCCCCTTCGGGGGCGGTGCGGAGGAGCGAATGACGAGCACAAAATTTGAAACGAAGCCTTTGTTTACCCGCCAGCAGCTGACGGCCCTGCTGCTGCCGCTCATTGCGGAGCAGGCCCTGAGCGTGACCATCGGCCTGGCCGATACCCTCATGGTGTCGTCGGTGGGCGAGGCGGCGGTGTCGGGCGTGAGCCTTGTGGACACCTTCAACACCCTGATGATACAGATCATGACGGCGCTGGCCACCGGCGGCGCGGTGGTCGCCAGCCAGTACATCGGCCATCGGGAGGAGAAGAGCGCTCGGGCTGCCGCCGCACAGATCATGTTCATCATGTCCAGCTTCAGCATTCTTGTGGCAGCGGTGGTCGTGGTGGGACGCCACGCCATCCTGCGGGGCATCTTCGGCTCCATCGACGCCGACGTGATGAAGTACGCCGAGACGTATTTCCTGCTGTCGGCCCTGAGCTACCCTTTCATCGGCCTGTATAACGCAGGCGCGGCCCTCTTCCGGGCGCAGGGCAACAGTAAGATCAGCATGATGTCCAGCCTTGTGATGAATGTCGTCAACATCGGCGGCAATGCCATCCTCATCTTTGGCTTCAAGATGGGCGTCATGGGTGCGGCGCTGGCCAGCCTCGTCTCCCGCGCGGTGGCCTGCTGTGCCGTCCTCTTCCTGCTCCAGAAGCCGGATTGTATGCTCCGCGTCACCGGCCTGTCGGCCCTGAAGCCGGACGGAAAGCTCATCCGGCGCATCCTGCGGGTGGGAATCCCGGCGGGCATCGAGAACGGGATGTTCCAAATCGGCAAACTGTCGGTGGCCAGTCTCACCAGCACCCTCGGCACCGCCGCCATCGCGGCCAATGCCGTGGCCAACACCACCAGCACCTTCCTGAACATCCCGGCCAGCGCCGTCGGCATGGCGGTGCTCACGGTGGTGGGCCAGTGCCTCGGTGCAGGCGAGAAAGAGCAGGCTGTCTGGTATGCCCGCCGTCTGCTGCTGGTGGCCTACTGCGGTGCCTGGGTCATGAACCTGTCGGCCTTCTTCTTCGCCGACCACTGGGCGCTGTCCTGGTTCAGCCTCTCGCCGGAGGCTTCGGCCATGGCGCTGGAAGTCATGATGTGGTTCAACATCGTCTCCCTCTTCTTCTGGCCCTCCAGCTTCACCCTGCCCAACATCCTCCGCGCCGCCGGCGACGCCAGCTTCACCATGACCGTCAGCATCGTGTCCATGTGGGTGTTCCGCGTGGGCTTCTGCTACCTGTGGGTCCTGAAGATGGGCGGCGGACTGCTCAGCATCTGGATGGGGATGTATCTCGACTGGGCGTTCCGCTCCATCTGCTTTACGGTGCGTTTTGTCCGGGGAAAATGGCTCGAGCAGAAGGTCATCTGAAACTTCCTCTTGCTTTTTTCGGCTCAGAGTGGCAGAATGAGAAAAAGAAATGGAAGAAGGGGATTCTCTATGCTGTTTCATCCTGCACAACTGGGCCTCGCCCATCTGGACAAAGCAACGCTGGAAGCCGATAAGAAAGCCTGCAAAAAGATCGGCCCCTGCGGCGTGGGCAAAAAGGCCCTCTACCTCAACAGCTTTTACATCGACCGCCGGTATTATCTGCCCTATGGCAGCATCAGCCGTGTGTTTAAGCGGGTGGCCATGAGTCAGGGAGGCTTCTCCGGCAAGGGGATGTTTGCCTCGATGGCTTACCTCGTGGTGGAGTACGACGGCGGCAAGCAGAAGCAGTGCAACTTCAAGGACGAGCGGGACGTGGACGCCCTGCTGGAAGTTCTGGCGAAAGAACAGCCCAACATCCCGCGTCTGAGCGCCGCAGGCGAGGCGGAAATTGCCCGCCAGAAGGCCGAGAAAGCTGCCCGGAGGCTGCCCCAGCTCTCGAAAGAGGCAGAGCAGAGCGTGGGCCAGCTCAAGCGCGCATCGGACTACCTCGCCAAGAAACCGGAGCTTGCCAAAGAGCTCAGCGCCGCCGAGCGCCGCAAGCGCGCCCAGCTGCAGAGCAAGCCGGTGTATAAATATGTGGCGCTCATCATCAGTCTGTTCGGCGTGGTGTCTGCGGCCTATGGCATCCAGAGCATCATCAACCACACCGGAAACTACGGCATCTACTTTGCGCTGTTCGGCTTTGCGGCCATCTTCCTCTTCTCCAGCTACAACATGATGCCTACGGCCCACAACAACCGTAATGCCATCATGAAGCGTGCCGACAGGGCCGAAGCGGCCATGGCCGAGTACATCAAAGCCTATCCCGGCGGGAACTTCCCGGTGCCGGACATTTACGCTCACCCTGTGGTGCTCAAGCAGATGACCGATGCTCTTCAGGAGGGCCGGGCCGTCACTCTGCCCGAAGCTCTCGAGGCTGTGAAGAACCGCCTCAAAGAGGTCAACGCCGACGTTCAGGTGGAGCAGGAAGAGTACGACGAGATCGTCCAGATCAAGGCCATGTTCCTCAACCACGATTATCAGTAACGAAATAAAGAAATGCCATCGCCGCGAGGCGATGGCATTTTTGTGGCTTATCAGACTTCTGCGGGCTGGGGCTGAGTGAATATCTTCATGCTGTCCTTGTAGGCGTGGATGAAGTAGACGATCTCTGCGATGGCGGTCAGCGTCCAGGAGCAGGGGTAGAGCAGGTAGAGCGAGGGGATGGTATGGAAATGGGCGAAGATGGTGTAGACCCAGATGACCCGGAACACGCAGGAGCCGAGGACGACGATGACAGTCGGCACTACCGTCTTGCCCAGACCGCGGGAGGCCGCGATGGTGCAGTCCATGAAGGCCGAGATGCAGTAGGCAAAGCCCATGACGCCCACACGCTTCATGCCGGCGTCGATGACGGCGCCCTCGGTGGTGAAGAGGGCGAGGAACTGCCGCCCGAAGATGAACAGCGAACCGCCCAGCACGAGGCCGACGCCGAAGGAGTAGGCGAGGGCGATGAAGTAGCTCTTCTTCACGCGGTCAGGCTTGCCCGCGCCGTAGTTCTGACTCATGAAGCTGGCGCAGGCCATATAGAACGCGGCCATTGCGTCGTATATCATATTGTCGGCGTTGGCGGCGGCGGAGTTGCCCTTGACCATGAGGGAGTCAAAGGAGTTGACACCGGCCTGAATGAAGAGGTTTGCAATGGCGAAGACGGCGTTCTGGAATCCAGCGGGCAGGCCCAGCGCGAGGATGCGCTTGGTGGTGGCAGGGTCGAGGGCGACCTTGTGGAAGTCCAGGGCGTAGCAGTCCTGCACGCGGGTCAGCGCCCGCAGAACGAGGAAGGCCGAGACGCACTGGGAAATGGCACTTGCCAGCGCGACGCCCACCACGTCCAGATGGCAGACGATGACGAAGAAGAGGTTGAGCAGGATGTTCAGCGCGCCCGCGATGCACAGGTAGTACAGCGGCTTTTTCGTCTCGCCAATGGCGCTGAAGATGGCGTTGCCGTAGTTATAAAGAGCCAGCGCCGGCATACCGAGGAAGTACACCCGCAGGTAGAGCACGGCGCCGGGGTAGAGGTCTTCTTTGGTGTTGAGCAGATGGAGCAGGGCCGGAGAACCCAGCAGGCCGATGAGCAGGAGCAGTACGCCGGCGGCGATGCTGACCAGCAGAGCCGAGTGGACGGTCTTCTCCACATCGTCGGCATGGCGCGCACCGTAGAACCGGGCTACCAGCACGTTGATGCCGTTGCTCAGACCGATGAGGAAACCGGTGAACAGAGTGACGAAGATGCTGGTGGAGCCTACCGAGCCGAGGGCCGTGGAGCCTGCGAACCGGCCCACCACAGCCACGTCCGACATATTAAAGAGCACCTGCAGCAGATTGGACAGGACCAGCGGCAGGCTGACCAGGAGGATCTGTTTGGCCAGAGGCCCTTCGGTCAGAGACTTTGCGGATGAACTCATAGTTTCTTTTTTCCTTTTCTTATCCCAAAACAGTACCCGCGCACACCGGGGCACAAGCTCTATTATAAAGATGTTTTTGCTTTTTGCAATATAAAAAGATGGCCCTCTGACAATAGAAAAGGGGCTGTTGCAAAATAGCTCCAACAAAAATGAGATAGACTTCTCCAACTACCCGGCCATCCTTGCCTGCTGGAACAGCAAGGAAGTCCAAAGAGAATTTGCCGCGTGGCAGGCGGAGCAGGCGCATCTTCCAGGAAAAGAAAAACAGGAAGCTCCCATCGGAGAACTCCCTGTTATGCATATCGTTGTTATCTGTGGTCTTTGGCGGGGTGCGTCTGGATGGGCGCACCCTGTTTTTGTTTCATCATGGTTGGGTGTGCGTCAAAACGCATCACCGCAACTCCTTATAGGTCTCTTCTGGCACCGGCTCGCACCATTCGTTAGAGGTGCCTTCGCCGGGTACTTCCACTGCCAGATGAGAGAACCAGCAATCGGGTGCAGCACCGTGCCAGTGCTTGACCTCCGGGGGAATGTTCACCACATCGCCCGGATGCAGCTCCAGCGGAGCTTTGCCCCATTCCTGATAGTAGCCCCGGCCTGCCACGCAGACAAGGATCTGTCCGCCGCCCTTTGCAGCATGGTGGATGTGCCAGTTGTTCCGGCAGCCCGGCTCAAAGGTGACGTTGTAAATGCCAACCTGTGCGGTGGACAAGGGTGCCAGATAGCTTTTTCCGCTGAAATACTGCGCAAAACCGTCGTTGGGTGCGCCGATGGGGAACACCATTTCGCTCTGGTGCTTTGCCTTGGCATCCTCTGCAGCGTCCTCTGCCCAGACTTCCTTTGCCATGCGGAAAGCCGCCCACGCCTTGGGCCAGCCTGCATAAAACGCCGCATGGGTCAGGATCTCTGCAATCTCAGTCCGGGTAATACCGTTGTTTTTCGCTGCCGTCAGGTGATACCGAAACGAGGAGTCCGTCAGTCCCTGCGCCATCAGTGCTACCACCGTCACAAGGCTGCGGTCCCGGAGGGAGAGTTTATCCTCCCGGCTCCACACCTGCCCGAACAGTACTTCATCGTTAAGTTCCGCAAATTTTGGTGCAAATTCGCCCAGAGCATCCCGCCCTGCCGTCTGTTTCACTGCCATTATACGTTCCTCCCCATCTCGTAAGCCTGTGCCATGGCAGAGGTGTTTCGCACCGCACCCGGCTCATAGACACCGCCTGCTACAAGGACTCCCTTTTCCACGGCACCTTCCACACAGTCTGCATAGCCCCGGAAGCAGGTCAGCGTAGTGTCCGCAGAGGCTTTTTCCTCGTCTGCCATGGTGGTGATGTAGTAGAATTCCTTGTCTTTGACCTCAAGCCACCGTGCCACGGTACGGTCGATCACTGCCTTCAACTGGGCACTGATGGAGTAGAAGTATACCGGGCTTGCCAGCACAATGACATCGGCATCGATCATCTTTTGCAGGATGTCTGCCATATCATCCTTGTGGACGCAGGCTCCGCCGTGGGTGCTGCAGTAGTAGCAGCCGGAACAGGGAGCCACCTTTTTCTCAGCGACCCGGATCTTTTCTGCTTTGTGCCCGGCATCCTGCGCTCCACGCAGAAATTCGTCGCATAGAATATCAGAGTTGCCGCCCTTCCGGGGACTGCCAGACAAAATCAATACCTTCTTGCTCATAGGAGCCTCCTTGACAGCGGAGTGCATCCGCATTATGATGTTGATAAAGTTTGATTTTATCATACAACTTAAAGCGCACTTTAAGTCAAGGGCTTTTTGAAAAAAACGGAGGTTTCAGATGATCTATACCGTAGGTGAAATGGCACAAAAGCTGGGCGTACCTGCCTCCACCCTGCGCTACTACGACAAAGAAGGGTTACTTCCCTTTGTGGAGCGTTCCTCCGGCGGCATTCGGATGTTCCGGGAAAACGACTTCGAGTGGCTGCAGGTCATCCGCTGCATGAAAAAAGCCGGAATGTCCATCAAGGATATCCGGCAGTATATTGAGCTTTCCATGCAGGGAGACGACACCATTGACACCCGGCTGGAAATGTTCCGGCATCAGCGGGAGGTGCTCACCCAGCAGATCCAGCAGTTACAGCACACGCTGGAGACCGTGGAGTATAAATGCTGGTTCTATGAAGCCGCCAAAGCCGCTGGGACAGTGGATGTCCCCGGTGCAATGACCGATGCGGATGTGCCGGAGCAGTTCCGTGCCATCCGGCAGGAGCTTCGGGGACAGAAGATGCCGAATATCGAAAGATAAGAAATGCCGTTCCAGTTGCTTTTGGAACGGCATTTCTCTTAATCTTCTAACCCATGGCTCCCAGCCGTATTTTTCAAATATTCTTCCGGCTCGCCGTTTAGAATCAAATCTGCATAATGCCATTCTTTTCGGCATACGCCGTGCATTCCTGGATCTGGCCTTCGACGGATTCTTCGCGCTGATTGTCGCTGGAATAGCGGGCGTAGATTACAGCGGTCATAGGAGGGCCTCTCTTCGCTCTGGATGGGGATGGATGTAACCGTATTGCATTTCGTATAATATATACCATATTTTGTGTCCTATTGCAAAGCTTTTGAGTGCCGTCTGGTGGTGTTCTTTTTGAACACTACCTGTTCTTGTACACCAAAGGCAGATGTTCGGCTGCCCGCCGTTATTTTTGGTATGACTTTCTTTCAAAACAATACGCTTCTTTGACATTTCGCTGTCAAATATGATACAATAAAAACACTTTGAGAAGGCGAGGGGAGGCAGCAGCGATGAGCGAAGCAAGAGCGATGGGTTCTCTGGCAGACAGGCTGCTCAGTTTTGTGAGCACCACACCCGAACGGGACGCAAACTATGATATCGCAGTGACTCTGCTCAAGCATTACCCCCAGCTCAAAGGGATGACTCTCGGCCAGATCGCGAACCTGTGCTATACCTCCAAGGCGTCCATCTCACGGTTTTGCCGCTTTCTGGGGATGGACAGTTTCAAAGCGTTCCAGGCCTGGCTGGAGCAGGACTTCACCATGAGGACCGACTATTCCCGACAGTTCTACACCATGCTGCACAACAATCAGGAAATGGCCATCGGTTTCTATCGAGACGCGCTGATCAGCAACATCTATGCTACCATCACGCCTGAAAACGCCGAAGTCATCCCCGACATTGTGCGGGTGTTGCACGGCTGCGGCAAGGCGGCCTATTTCTCCCACCACTTTTTGTGGGACATCGGCCACTACTTCCAAAGTAAAATGATGATTATGGGCCGCTATGTCGAGCTGTTCATGGATTATGGCGCTCAGCTGGAGTGCGCCCGCAGCCTGACCGAAAACGACTTTGCCATCATTTGCAGCGTGGGCGGCAGCTACCCGACTCGTTACCCGGACATCTGTAACGCAATCATTTCCAGCGGCTGCAAGGTTCTGGTCATCACCCAGAACCTTGCCAGCCCCTATTTGAACACCGCCGATTTCATCCTGCAATGCGGCACCACCAACCGCAACGACGTGGGCAAATATGCAGCCCTCATGGCCAACGACCTGATCGTCATGGGCTATATGCAGGCATACGATAAAGCGTTCCAGTAAAGCATAGCAAAAAATACAGCAAGGCCGCGAGGGTTAACCGCCCTGCGGCCTTTTTGTTTTGTCAAAGCGCACAAAAAACGATAAAAAAGTTTTTCGCTTTTCAGAAATTGAAACATGCGCTACCAATCTGAAATGGCGCACTTGTATTTGCAACCAAATCAAGTTCCAATCATGTTATAATTTTAGTGCAAAGAGGAAATCAGACTGGCCAGTCGTGAAAACCTTGGTATTGAAACAAATGAAGCAAGAACCAAAAGCAAAAACTGTAACTTTTTCTTTGTAGAGGACAAAACCATGAAACGATTACTCATCCGTGCTGATGACCTTGGCTACTCTGAAGGCATCAACTGCGGCATTGCGGCGGCGGTAGCAGCCGGACTGGTGCGCTCAGTGGGGGTGATGACCAATATGCCCGCAGCTGTCCACGGACTGGGGCTGCTGTATGGCCGCCAGCTTTGTCTAGGGCAGCACACCAACATTTGTGTGGGCCGGCCGTTGACTGACCCCGCTCGCATCCCCAGCCTCTGTACGCCGGAAGGAGAGTTCAAACCCAGCCGCGCCTACCGAGAGGCCGCCAAAGAAGGCCGTGACTTTGTGGTGCTGGACGAGGCGATCGAGGAGATCGAAGCCCAGTATCGCCAGTTCAAAGCCTTGACCGGCCGCGAACCGAGCTATTTTGAGGGACACGCAGTGGCCAGCGCCAATTTCTTTCAGGGATTGGAAATCGTTGCCCAGCGGCACGGCCTGCCCTACTTTGCGATGGGCCGTCCCGGCGAGGCAGTAACCTTCCGCCACACCAAAGTGTACGCCTATATGCCAAGAGATTTTAAGGCATACGAGACCGCCCCCTTTACGGGTGTGCAGGACGCGGTGGCAAATGCTCACGAGGGCGGGTGTGACTTGATGGTCTTCCATCCGGGCTATATCGATGCCTATCTGCTGGACCATTCCAGCATGACGACCACCCGGTTACGAGAAACTGCTATGCTCTGCCGGCCTGAGGTACGCGCCTGGCTGGCGGGGCAGGATGTTCAGCTCGTCACTTACGACGATTTGACTTAAAAATAGGAGGAATCAGTATGGCAGACAATAAAAAGATCGGCGAGCAGGTTCTGGCGGCAGTAGGTGGAGCGGCCAATCTCAAGGATGCCACCCATTGCATGACACGCCTGCGCCTGTATCTGAAAGACGACAGCCTTCCCAAAGACGATGAGGTGAAAAAGATTTCCGGTGTGCTGGGTGTTGTGCGCGGCGGCCAGCAGTACCAGATCGTGATCGGCACCAATGTTCCGAAAGTGTATGAGGAACTGTGCAAGCTGGCAGGCATCAGCGCCAGCGCCGCCGTCAAGGATGATGCTGCTGCCGCCCAGGATGCCGCCATCACCAAACGGAAGCTGACCCCCAAGCAGGTGGGTAAGAATATCATGGGCTATCTGGCAGGCTGTATGACCCCCATGATCCCGGTGCTGCTGGCCGGAGGCTTGTTCCGTGCTGTCAACTCTATCTTTGGCCCCGACTTATTGGGACTGTACACCCTGGAGAGCAACTTATATATCCTGTTTGATTTCCTGTATGACGCAGCTTTTTACTTCATGCCCATCCTGGTAGGCTACAATGCAGCCAAGCAACTGGGGATCAACGGTATGCTGGGTTCGTTCATTGGCAGCATTCTGATGGTGCCCGATTTCGCAGTTTTTGCCACCAACGGGCAGCCGTTCACAGTCTTTGGCATCCCTGCCACTGTGACCAATTACGCCCAGACTGTTTTGCCCATTATGCTGTCGGTGCCCCTGTTCTGCCTGGTCTATAAGATCGTCAAAAAGTTCATGCCCGATCTGCTGACCACCGTTTTCACTCCGTTCCTCAGCCTGCTCATTTCCATGCCCTTTATCCTCTGCCTGCTGGCGCCTCTGGGCACTATTGTGGGCAACGCCATCAGCGGCGGCCTTGCCTGGTTCGGTATGACCACCGGCTGGTTCGGTGTAGCTGTCATCGCCGCCCTGTGGGAGTTCCTGGTGATGAGCGGTATGCACCTGGCACTGATGATGCCCATGATGGCCGATTTCTTTGAAACCGGTATTGGCAGCGGACCTATGAACGCCGGCAACTTTGCCACCTGGGCCTGCTTCGGTGTAGCGCTGGGCGCAGCGCTCCGCCTGAAAAACAAGGACGATCGCAGCACATCCTTTGCAGCCTTCGCTTCCGGCATTCTGGGCGGCGTCACCGAACCCACTCTGTATGGCATCTGCTTCCGCTTTACCCGTTGCTTTGTAACGATGGCCGTTGGCGGCTTTGTGGGCGGCGCCATCGCCGGCATATTCGACCTCAAGGGATATGCAATGACCTCCGCCAACTTCCTGTCTCTGCTGTGCTATGTGGGCGGCACCAACGCCAACATCGCCGTTGGCGTGGTGGACGACCGCCACAACATTATCGCCGAGGCCAG
>ERZ825896.1662-NODE-1662-length-23964-cov-5.169518_pt1 | contig 23964 bp, 23 predicted proteins | sample MGYA00519858_ERZ825896 | MGnify/ENA primary metagenome ERZ825896 (study PRJEB31778, sample SAMEA3449214) | human gut metagenome | biome: human gut; feature: human-associated habitat; material: faeces | place: United Kingdom | collected 2010/2012 ...
CATTACTCCTCTTTCAATCCATTCAAAATGCTTCGTATCTCTTTTTCTGCTTCATGCTGATTATCCCTAATAAAAGCATTGTAATCTGCCGCCATATCCATAGACATTTTTTTTGCTTCAATTAATTTAAAAAAAGTAGTTCCATTCAACATTTTTTCGTAATCTTCCATTGTGAAAGTAATAATATAGAAATCATTACCTTCTTTCTGACTTTTTTCCACCAACCTCAAAACTTTTGTTAATCCATATGCATCTTTATAGCCCGATGCTTCACCTGTAAGCCCATTTTGTGTAAATATTATTCCAAAATTCACTCCTGTCGCTTTCATCAAGCTATAAAATTTACCTACATATGTTACTCCAAGACTTCCTTTATAATTTTTGCACTCCCCTAAAAAAATATCTTCCTTAACTGGAATCAACTGTCTAGACAAATTAAACGTGGAAATGGCTTGTTTTCCTCTATTCGAAAATACAATGACTTCATCTATTTCATTTGTTTCTGTATGGACATTTTTATATAATTCAAAAAAATATGTCTTCTTGATTATAAATTCCACTAATTTTTCAAGTTTATCACCTTTGTCCTTCGTTGTTTCAGTTTCCGGATTAAAAGGCCTTTTCACTTCATCCAGTAGATTTTTAAATTCATTTTTATCTTTTTCTGTCCATTTAATAAAGCCTTCATATTTTTCCAATGCATTTTCCACTATATCATTAAGATACTCTTTTAAGTTGATTCCAAGAGCTTCTTGTTTATCATTCATATTTTTACAACCTTATATAATACTATGATATTTTCTGCTAACGTAAGGGGTTTATCACAAAAATCACAATGCCAGTCTAAATCAAACTGTTCTAAAGATTCCAAAAAAATACCTTTACTTCTATTGCATTCAAAACAATACACTTCATACAAGTTTTCTAAAAATCCTTGTCGTTTTAATTCTTCAAGAATTTCATATGCAAATTTCATGCTGATATTTAGCTTGGATTTAAAATGTCCAGGATAAATGTAGTCATTTACTTTTAAAACGTAAAAAAATGCATCACACTTCTTCTGCTGATATGGCGTCAACTGATGTTGCAGCTCTAAGATCTTCATAGCATTGTATAACGTATTCTTTGACACTGCCCATCATCTCCTCTCCCAGCAATTCTCCATATAGCATAAACAAGCTATACTCTGTGCCTTTATAATTATGCGTTATTCCAAGCTTTATACCTGTTTTATTCATCAAAATTTTTACAAATGGCATATCAGACTTAATTTCTATTTCGCTTATCAAGTCTTGGAGTCTATTTCTTATCTCTCTAGTATTATTATCTATATCAAACAAATCCTTTTGGTTTTGTATAAAAGACTCTAACTCTCCTAGTATAGGAATAGTATTGGCTTCATCTTCTATTTCTAAATGAGCCGTTGTTCCATTTCTTGTAAGCCTTTGTGCCAAAAAAGTAATATCCATTTTTTCAGACTTAATATAGTCTACAACTGCTTTAAAATCAATTTCTTGAATATAAATTTTCACATTTTGTTCTAAATAATTCAAAATTTTAGCAATTTTATTTTTATACGATAATATAAATTATATATATAATTAAACTATATATTATGTATTATTTATCTATTTGTAACGTAATTTCATCTAATAAATCATTTAAAATTTTATTTCGATTATGTGACATATCAATACATTTTATTCCATATTTTTTACAGTCTAATATTATCTTTTTTTCAATACTCTTATAAAATGTAAAATGTTCTATTAACTTATTATCATTTCTTCTTGCTGTCCATTCTTCTTTATTATCATATTTTCGGCAATTATTTAGAACGTCATTTGGTGTTAAATTAGGACTTACAAAATAATAAACTATCATATTTTCTAAATTGAAATTATTTACTAAATCTTCTGGTAAAATAGAATCAGCATTTATAATGAAACCATAATCATTACCGCTTTTATTAATATTTTTTTGTATTAATAAATTTAAAAATTGAGGTAATTTATTTTCTGGCAAATTATCATGTATGAACCCTATAGGTATTGATGGTATTGTTTTTTGTAGTGCAGATATAATCGTATCAACTTCTATAATTTGATAATAATTAAATTTTTTTTGAATCATTTTAGAAAATGTACTTTTGCCTGTTCTACATATTCCAAGTATCATAATATTTTTCATCTGTTATTCTCCTCTAATAAAGCAACCGTTTCCGTTATTAATTCTTCTAATGTGTCATATGGTTTTTTATGATATTCTAAATTATATAACCAATCTAAATAATCCGTTCTATAAGCATTTTTTGGTCTACCATATATACATTTCTTTATTTTTAACCAATACCCAAATTCTACATTAGTTGTTAATCCTAACATATTAGGAAATTTTCTAGGAACCCAAAAAACAATTATGTTAGAATTAATATAACAATTTCTTTCCCACATCATTTGTTCTTCCTTATTTTTGAAAAATAGTTTTTCTCCATTAGATTCTGGTATATAAACAATACCATCATAATTAAGTTTTTTTAAAATTTTAATTGCATCTATTCTCCAACTTTTTGTTTTATTATTTCGGGGTGTAGGTCCACATAGTGAAATGGCTTTTTGATTTGGTAAAATTTTATCTCCATAATATTTAATTTCCATTTATACCTCCAATTTTATTAAATAAATCATCGTATATTTTGGTACTATCTAAACATTGTACAAATTTAATTTTATGTCTATGTTTTGTTAATTTAAAGTGATTATTTTTAGTTATCTTTGGGGTACTAACACTCATTACTTTAAACCATTCTTGATTAATTAAAAAAGCAACTACACTAATATCCCAGATAGGTCTTCTATTTATTTTTTTACCAAAATCATCTGAAAATATTTGACAAAAATAATTACATAATTTATTTTTATTTAAAATTCTAGCATCTAATTCATATTTAGATATCATTAAAGAATAACTTACGGGATAAGTTGGTATTATTGTAATATCACACTTCTCCTTTAAAACAAATTTTACAGCTTCAACATCCTGTCTAAAATTAAAATCATTATTTTCCATAAACAAAAAATTGGTCCCTAACCATACTATTTTAATTTTTTTAATAATGGATGGACATTTTTTTATTGCAAGAGCAATATTAGTAATACAACCTATACTTAAGATATATGTTAACTTATTTCTATTTACTATTTCTATAATTTTATCTACTGCCTCATTTAATTTTCCTTGAGCATCTTTAAAATAATTTCTGGCACCTTTATATATAATGGAATCATCCTGCTCACCACATAAACAAAATATATTTTTAGCAACCTCATAACTTTTGTCTATTGAACTATTTGGATCAAAATTTTCCTTTGTAAATGGTGCTAATGTAACAGCATTAAGTTTTATTTTATCTTTAGATTTTAATATATATGCAAGAGCAAATTGATCATCAATTTCATTATAAAGATCCGTATCTAAAATAACATCTTTCATTATTAAATTACATCCTTTCACTAACTTTATCACTTATTATCTATATTCTATCATATTTTTATATAATAAAACACCCTTGAGCTACAAGAGTGTCCTATTTAAGATAATTTTATAATACTTAATTTAGCATTTGTACTACTATTAAATGATAAACTAGTTGCACTATCTGCCTTTATTACAAGTGTTAAAACATCATCATGAACTAATTCAACAATAATTGTACCCGTTAATTGTGTAAAATAATCAGCAATTCCATCACCACTGATATCACTTCCTGGAATAAGTGTATTATTACGATTTATGCCAATAGTTAATACTGTTTCTGTTTTTGACTCAGCAGTTAGAAAATAATCAATTTTATATGTGCCAACCTCAAAAAGTGTAATCGCATTTTCCGTCGTATAAAAAGCATTCATTAATGGGCCAGTAACATCTAATACAACCACAGTTTCAGTATTTGCCATTAATTCTTGTGTTTTAGGTGTATGTACATATCTTTCAGCATATGCACTTATACTACTACTATCACCTTTTGGCCCTGTTGAACCAGCCATATTTGGAAAAATTCCTACTTTTCTTAATTATTGTATTATTTTTTGACTTGCTATTATATGTGAAATTTTATTATTACAATTCATACTTTCACCTCATACTATTAAATTCTAATATATAATATGAATTGTTTTAATAATCAATAATTTGTTTTATCTAATTTTCTTTTATAAAAGAAAAAAGAGCAATAGCTCTTTTAAATCTCTTGAATTTTTAAGAAATTAGTAGTATGTTCTTCAGTTCTTGGAAAACCACCAGTAACAATTACTAAATCTTTATCCTTTAAATTAAGTGCTTCTTTAGCAACTTTAACAGCATTATTAATTACTTCATCAGTTGTATCATAAATTGGTAAAATAGTTGGATATACACCATAACATAATGCAAGTGATCTAGCAACTTTTTCATCTGGACAAGCTGCTAAAACAATACTTTGTGGTTTTAAGTTACTAATCATTCTTGCAGTTGCTCCACTTACTGTTGCGGCAACAATAGCCTTAACATCTAATATATTAGCACTTTCAACAACGTTATGTGCAATAGCAGTTGTAATATCTTGAACATAAGCCTCATCAAATTTATATTCATAATCATAATATTTTTCAGTATTTTCACAGATATTAGCCATAAATCTTACAACTTCAACTGGGAATTTACCAACTGTTGTTTCACCTGATAACATAACAGCATCAGTACCATCAAGTACAGCATTAGCAACATCACTTACTTCTGCTCTTGTTGGTCTAGCACTTTTCTTCATTGATTCAAGCATTTCAGTTGCTACTACGCAAATTTTATCATATTCACGACATCTTTGTACAATTGTCTTTTGAGCAATTGGTAATTGTTCCATTGGAATTTCAACACCAAGATCTCCACGAGCAACCATAATACCATCACTTACTTCAACAATTGAATCTAAGTTTTCCATACCAGTTGCACTTTCAATCTTAGAAATAATCTTCATATCTTCACGATGATATTCTTTTAAAATCTCTCTTGCAGCAAGTACATCTTCCTTACAAGATACAAATGATAGTGCTAAATAATCACCTTCATGTTCACAAGCGTAAATAATATCTTCTCGATCTTGTTCACCAATAAATGGAATATCAAGATGAACACCAGGAACACTTAAACTTTTTTTATTACCAAGAACACCACCATTGATAACGATACCTGTTACACCGTCATCTTCTGTAGAAATAATTTCAATCTTCATTAATCCATTTTCAAGTAATAATGTATCACCCTTCTTTAAACAACTAAGTGCTTGTGGATGATTAACAGAAAATCTTTCTTCGTTACCAAGAACATTTTCTTTAACAATTCTAATAGTTTTACCTTCAACAAGATTAATAGAATCATTTTCAAGCATACCATTTCTAAATTCTGGTCCTTTTGTATCATAAAGAATAGCAATATGTTTACCTGTTCTATTTCTAACTTCATGAACAGAAGCAACTACTCCTTCTTTTTCTTCTTTAGTAGCATGGGAGAAATTGATACGAGCAACATTCATACCAACATTAACCATTTGTTCCATTACATCTGGATTACAACTTGATGGTCCAATACTACAAATAATTTTAGTTTTCTTCATACATATACCTCCATATCGACACTGTCAATTATAACGCAATAGTCCATAAAAATCAATGTTTTTATAACTAAAATACTATTTTTTTCATATAACAAAAAAATAGGAAAAATCATATTCCTATAACTATTAAAAATCAATTTTGCCTATTTTTGTATCTTTTTTACTTTAACATTATTTTTATCTTCTTCATCTTTATTTTTTTCATCATAAAACATAGATATATATCTAATATATTCTTCATTACATTTTTCTAAATCCTCTTCTATTGAATTAGGATTATTTAAATAATCAAAATATATTCTTAATCTAATTTCATTAATATCTAATTCTTTATTTTTTATTAAATATTTTAAAGTATAATTTTTTCTTTCAAAATATAACTTATTTAAAAATGAGTTTTTGACTTTTTCACCAATCACTTTTAAATCATATTTTTTCAATATCATATCAAATTCTATATGATCAATATTCATATTTTCTAATTTATCAATTTCAGAAGTATCTTCAACAGTTCCTATTGATCTTACATCTCTATCTATAATTATACTTGATCCATACATAACTTGAATAAAACAACATATATATTTTGCATTTTTTGTTTCCATGATAGCATCCTCTAATTTTTTTATATTTGCATCTTTTACATCTCTAGCAAAATAATATATATACTCAGCATCACCTGTTGCTATTATAGCGTCTTCCAATTTTAAAATATTCGCTCCATCAACATTCTTTGCAAATTCATATATGGCCTTAGGATTTTTAGATTTTATAATTATTTCTTCTTCCTTTTTTATTTCTTTTTCTGCAAATTGCTTGAATTCTAAAATTTTTTTATCTAACTCCTCATTTGTTAACATATAATAATCCTCCTCGTTTATCTAATATAATATCATACTAAATACATATTTGCAAATAAAAACAAAAGAAAAAATAGGAAAAAAATCCTATTTATTTCTTAATTTGGAATTAGTTTTAGTTTCGACATCACTAATTATCTTATTAAAGATATTATTAATTTCTTCATCATTAAGTGTTTTTGTTGGATCACTAAATGTTAAAGAGAAAGCAATTGATTTTTCATCTGCAAGAACATTTTCACCAGTATAAATATCAAATACATCTATATTAGTTAATACCTTACCTGCTGATTTCTTAATAACTCTTTCTATTTCATCACTTTGAATATCTTTTTTTACGATAAACGCTAAGTCTTTCCTTACCTCTGGATATTTAGTAGGCTCCTTATATTTAATTGGTTTAACTTTCTTCATTAATTTTGTCATAGAAAGTTCAGCAACATAAATATCATCTTTTTTAAGTGATGGATGAACCCTACCAATAATACCAATATCTTCTTTATCAAGTGATATTTTAGCACTTATGCCAGGGTGCATATTAGGAATATTATCTACATAAAAATAATATCTATTTTCAAGACCCAAATAATCAAGAATATTTTGTATTATTCCCTTAATTACATAAAAGTCTGTTTTTATATAATTATTTTGCCATTTATTAGTAATATAATCGCCTTCCATAAGAATAGATACTTTTATATCTTCATTATAATTTTTATCATATGTTTTACTAATTTCGTAAAGCATAATATTATTTACTTTACGAGCTTTATTATAGTCATATACATTTAAAAGAGATGGTATTAAACTTGTTCGAACAATACTCTTATCAACACTCATTGGATTTGGTAAATAAGCCTTTTCTTTATTTTCATAGTTAAATAAATTACTCATTTCTGGTGATATTAATGTATAAGTTTTTGTTTCGTTCAATCCTAAACTTCTAAGACGTTTTGATATTAATTTACGGTACTTAACATCTCCTATATATCCACCTTTACGTATATTTACATTTGGTAGTGTTGACACTAAATTTTGATAACCATAAAGGCGTCCTATTTCCTCTGCTATATCATTAACGTTAGGATCAATATCAAGTCTTCTTCTAGGAACAGTAACAATAAATTTATCATTTTCTTCTTTAAACTCAAAATCTAAACGATTAAGTTCTTTAATCATATCATCATGACTAATTGTAATACCTAACATTTTATTAATATCATTTTCATGAAATTCAACTATTTTTTCATCTTTACATACATTATCATATTTCACAACACCAGATAATATTTTAGCACCGGCATATTTTTGAAGTAAATGACATGCTCTTAAAAGGGCTTTTTCAGTATATTCATAGTTTAAACCTTTACCATATCTAATAGATGCCTCACTCTTTAAATCAAGATGATTTGCTGTATAACGAATACTAACAGCATCAAAGATAGCACTTTCTATAAGAATTGTTTTAGTATTATCATCAACTTCAGTGTTTTCACCACCCATGACACCTGCTACACATACACTTTTCTTAGAATCAGTAATAACAATATCACTTGATTTTAAAAGACGTTTTTTACCATCTAAAGTTATTATTTCTTCATTATCATATGCATCCCTTACAACAATTTTTTCACCTAATTTATCTTTATCAAAAAAGTGAAGAGGTTGACCATATTCTAACATAACATAATTAGATATATCTACGACGTTATTAATTGGTTTCATTCCAACAGATAATAATCTTTTTTGAATAAAGTCAGGAGACGGTCCTATTTTAATATCTGTTACCATTTTAGATAAATAATATGGACATTTCTTTGTCTCTATATCCAACGAAAAATGTTTATCTATACTATCACTTATTTCTGTAAAATCATCATCTGGTAAAGTTACTTTTCTATTTAAAATAGCAGCAATTTCATAAGCAAAACCTATATGATAGTAACAATCATTATTACGATGTTTATGAATATCTAATTCATATAAAGTACTATCAAGTCCCAAATATATAAGTGGATCTTTACCTATTGGTGCATCATCTGATAATTCATGAATTCCTTTATTATAATTTTCTTCATTTTTGGGTTCTAATCCAAGTTCAAATAAAGCACAAATCATACCATTTGATTCAACCCCACGTATTTTGCTTTTCTTTATTTCAAAATCACCCGGTAAAATAGCACCAGGAAGAGCCACTATAACTTTAATACCTTCTCTTACATTAGAGGCACCACATACAATTTGATAAACAGTGCTACCTACATCAACAGTACATATATGTAAATGATCACTATCGGGATGATTTATACAAGTTAATACTTTTCCAATAACTAAATTATCAATATGGTTGGTAATTACTTTTTCAATATTAATACCAGCCTTAGTTATTTTTACAGCAAGTTCTTTTAAGTCTTGATCAGAAATATCAATATAATCTTTAACCCACTCTAAATTTATCATCTTATTCACTATCCTTTCTATCAAATGTTTTTATACCTCTTAAATCATTGTTATAGAAAACACGACAATCATTAATATCATACTTTAACATAGCCATACGCTCGGCACCAAATCCAAAAGCAAAACCTGTCCATTCTTTTGGATCATATCCACCCATTTTAAGAACATTAGGATGAACGATACCAGCACCTGCAACAGTTATCCAACCTGTATTTTTACATACATTACAACCCTTTTGATGACAATTAAAACAACTAATATCTACCTCAACAGATGGCTCTGTAAATTGATAATAACTTGGTCTAAATCTTGTTTCAATATTTTCACCAAATAATTTTTTTACAATTATATCAATTGTTCCTTTTAAATCTGATAAGCTAATATTTTTATCAACTAAAAGTCCTTCTATTTGCATAAATTGATGTGAATGTGTTGCATCATCATCATCACGTCTATATGTTTTACCTGGGCATATCATTCGAATTGGTTTCTCACCCTTATTTGCTAACATAGTTCTTACTTGAACAGGTGATGTTTGACTTCTAAGAAGTGTTTCTTCACCATCAATATAAAATGTATCTTGAGCATCTCTAGCTGGATGTCCTTTTGGAATATTTAACATTTCAAAATTATATTTATCTTCTTCAATTTCTGGTCCATCAACAACATCATATCCCATAGAAATCATAAGTTCTTCTACTTCTTCTACTAATTTTTCAAGTATATTAGGAGCACCACACTCTATTTTTGTGGCTGGTAAACTTATATCTATTTTTTCTTTTTCTAGTTTTCTATTTAATATTTCATTATTTATCTTTTCTTCCAAATCATTAAATAATTTTTGAGCACTATTTTTCAAATTATTAAGCAACATACCAAAATCTTTTCGTTCATCATTACTTAATTCTTTAATATGATTAGAAAAAGCACTAATAGGTCCCTTTTTACTTAAATAATTAATTTTAAGTTCATTTAAATCTTTTAGATTATTTACCTTTTCTAATTTTTCTTTTATTTCATTTAATAATAAATCCATTTTTTCTTTCATATTTTTCCTCCTAAACAAAAAAACATCCTCATATAAGGACGTTTAAACGTGGTACCACCTTAATTTGTAAGTATATACTTACCTCAAAACTATAACGCATTACCGATATAAATTTTCTTTTATATAGCTCCAAGACGAATTCATAAACCATTATTTATTAGCTTTCACCATTTACTAACTCTCTTATCAAATAATTAAAGTTTATTACTACTTCTCTTCATTGCTTCTACATGAATATCATAGCAACATATTCTTATTTTGTCAATTTTTTATCAGTATTTTTTTCTTTATCGACTATTGCTTTTCTTAATTCTTTAAGAAAAACTAATTCCTTTTTTTGTTTATTTTTATTGTTACTATTTTGATTATAATGTTCTTTTTTTATTTTATCATCTTTAAAAATATCATAACTACTTAAATCTTTACTAGTTATTTTATTAATCATATTATTTAACCCCTATATTTTCAGAACAAAAGTTAATTCCACCATTACTTTCAACATACTTACCACTTGTAATAGTATCGCTTACCTTTTTCTCAATTGTAAATTTATTTTCTCCTACATAAGTAATTTTATCTACCGTACTGTAAATTGCATCCCCCTTATTATCTAGCACATCACTACAAGCAGCACTTTCATAAAATCTTCTTACTTTAAGATATATAGAATTACCTTCTGCCTTCAAAATATCATATGCAACAAGATAGTTTAAATCATCACTTTTCTTTAAAGATAAATTCATATCACTTATTTTTTTTAAGACTATGCCATTTTTATCTACAAAAAAGGCTTCTTTATAAATATCAGATTCTACTTCTAAATATACAATATCATCCATTATTTCATACTTATACGTAATATTTTCTAAATTATAAAAATCTTCCTCACTTACTTTATCATTATCATATTCTTTATATAAATCAACTAATTTATTATTTATATATATTTGATTATCTTTAACTTGTACACTAATCTTTTCTTTTTCAACCTTTTCTATATTTGTATTATCATTTGTAACTTTCTTTTTCTTACCACATCCAGTTATCAAACTTATACACATCATTATTGTTAATAAAACAAATAACTTTTTCTTCATAAAACCACTTCCTTATATTTAATATACCATAAATAATAAATATTTACAAATTAGTGTTTTAAATGATTAATACTTTTTAAACCTGCTTTACTAATAACATTATTTCCATATTTATTTTTTAAAGATAATAATGTCTTATCTAAATTATTATCTTTTTTAATATCATCAAAACTGTCAAATATGGATTCTTGATGGTAAAGTGTATCTACTAATTTATCTAATCTAATTCCAATTAATCTAATTGGTCTATTATCATATATTTCATTTAATACTTCTTTAGCCACCTTATATATTTCTTTACTACTACATATAGCATTCACTAATTTTTTTTGATGTGAATATCTTTTAAACGTATTATCTTTTAACACCACACATACAACATAAGCATACTTTTTTGAAGCATTTAATCTAATGGAAACATCATCAGCAATATTTTCTAAATAATTATATAGTTCTAATTTATTATCACAATCTTTTGGTAGTGTTATTTCCGCTCCTATTCCTTTAGGTTCTGGTGGAGCAGAAATTACTTCAGAATTATCTATACCATTTGCAATAGTAATCATATATTCTGATTGATTTTTAAAATATGGATATAATTTATCATAAGTTGTGTGAGCTAAATCATAAATAGTATATATACCTAGTTTATTTAATTTAGGAACTGTTCTTTTACCTATTCCAAATAATTCTGATATATCTAAAGGCCACATTTTATTTTTTATTTCATAATCAAAATTGGTATGAATTTTATTAGGTTTAGAAAAATCAGAGGCCATTTTAGCACATAATTTATTATTGGCTATACCTATATTTACCGTAAAGCCTAGGGTATCAAATATTTCTTTTTGTATTTTTTTAGCAAATTCGACCTCATCCCCATATATAGATTTTATTTTTCCATAATCAAGATAACATTCATCAATAGAAGCAACTTCAATATCTGGAGTATATTTTCTTAAAAGAGAAAACAAATTATGAGACATTTGACTATAAAATTTAAAATTAGGTTCATAAATTCTAAGAGCAGGACATTTTTTCTTTGCTGAATATAATGTTTCAGCTGTTACTACGCCTTGCTTTTTAGCAGGATTGGATTTAGCAAGAACAATACCTTTTCTAGCTTTAACATCACCACCTATAGCTGCATAACTATTTCTAATGTCATATTTTGAACCATTATTAAGTAAATCAATGGCACTCCATGATAAAAAGGCATTATTTACATCAATATGCATAATAATTCTCACACTTATCACCATCATTATTTTATCACAAACAATCGTTCGATATCAATAAATAGAGAAAAAATCTATTAGTTTAAAGTTTATTAATAGTCATAATATATATAAATTAAACAATTATAAACATAAAATGATATTGTAAAACGTTTTACTTATATAAACGTGTTACAGATATTTTCCCCTCAAAAAAAGGTATAACGACCTGTTATACCTTTTTTCATCTATTTTCGTACTTTATTAATTTGGCATGTAATACAACTCTTCTATTATCTGTATAACAAGTTGATAAAGTAAGTATTCTATCATTTTCACTTAAAGAAACACCATAATTATATACGCTTCTTGATTTTAATGTATTTAAGAAAGATAAATAATCTTCATTGTTATTAAAGTCTGTTTTTATATAATAATCTTCTGCTTCTGTTACATATGTACTAAATACTTGAAAAGACATATTACTATTTATAGTAGATAATCTAACTAAATAATTATCACTATTTTGATACCAATTGGCTTTAATAACATTCTTTAAAGTTCCAAACATGGTTAAATTAAGTCTAGCATGTCCATATATTATTAGATTTTTATCATCAATTAAATTATTACGATAATCAGCAAATATCCATCCACCATCATTATATCTTTTATTAAAATCATGATTTAAGTAATAATCATTATTATCAGTTTTAACAACTGGATAATTAATATTTGTACCATTTACTTGAAGCCAACCAATAGTATCGCTATTTTGACTTTGAAGATTGGTTAAATCAACATTAATAAGTGGCATCTTTATAAAACGATAATAATCATTTGTTTCTTCAGGATTATTGTTTTCAGTATCATTATTATTATTATTATCAATTATAATAGTATTTTCATTGTCATCCTTTTCATAAATGACTGTATCTTGCTGAATCTTAGTAATTTGTTTATCTATTGAATTATTATCTAACTGCCATTTAACTATTTTATATACTGAAAAAATAATACCTATTATAATTAAAACTAAAATTATTAATAAAATTAATTTTTTGGTTTTTAATTTATTTTTTGTTCTTGGTTTATATACATATGTATTTAAATTATTTTCTTCAACATCTTGATATTCTTCATCCTTTTTTTCATCAAAAATATCTAATATTTCAATTGTTTTATCATCATCAATATCTAATACTTCGATATTAGATGGAGTAATATCCTGAATATCTAACACTTCTATATCATTTACTTTATCATTATCAAAATTTAATACTTCTATCTCACTATTATCATCAAAATCTAATACTTCTATATTATTTTTTTTATTAATTTCTTTATCAAATTCATCAAAAAAGTGATCTATATCTATATTAAAGATATCTAATGGATCTTTATCATTAGAATTCAAAATATCACCCGATTTCTATTCTTTTTATTTATTTATTTTAGGTATTATATGCTTATCTATTAAATTCATCATTACATTAAATATTATATATGATAAAACTGTTAAAGACAACACTACTAATAACATATATGGTGTAATAGTTGCAAGATAAAAGATATTTCTAAAGCCTAATATTCCAAAAGCAAAAATAGTTATCATTAAAGTAAGCAAGATTCCTCTAATAATATTAAAAGGCTTACATAATCTATATAGTAGTATAAATCCTGTTAGTCCTGTTAATAAAACACATATAGTTGATGTTTCAATATCAGTAAATTTAAAAATATCTCTTACTATCATTGTTATTAATATATTGGCAACTATAGTAAGGGCTGCTGGGAGTGATTTACTAATTACATTTGGAAAAAAGTGACCAGATACTTTTTCTTTATTAGGTTCAAGAGCTAAAACAAAAGATGGTATTCCAATAGTTACTACACTAGTTAGCGTTAATTGAATTGGAATAAATGGATAAGACTCATTTAAAAAAAGAAATATAATTGATAAAAGACAAGAATAAATAGTTTTTACTAAAAATAAACTTGAAGATCTTTGAATATTATTAATACTTCTTCTTCCTTCGGAAACTATTTTAGGTATACCACTAAAATTGGAATCTAATAATACTAAATTAGATATATTTCTAGCAGCCTCACTACCATTTTGAAAAGTAATACTACAATCAGAAGACTTTAAAGCAAGAACATCATTTACACCATCTCCAACATATCCAACAAAATGTCCATTTTTCTGAAGTGACTTAATAATTTCTTTCTTTTGATTTGGTTTAACTCTTCCAAATATAGTATATTTATCAACGGCATTTTGAATATCTTTTTTGGTAACTAAACTAGATGCATCAATATATTTATCAGCATTTATAATACCAACTCTTTTAGCAATACTAGAGGCAGTCATAGGATTATCACCAGATATTACTTTAATAGATATATTTTGTTCTCTAAAAAATTCAAGTGTTTTAATGGCACTATCTCTTATTTTATCTCTTAATAATATAATACCAACTAATGTATTATTACTATAATCAAGTCCATCAAAACTCTTAAGTTTAACAAGAGCTAGTACTCTATTTTCTTCATTATATTTTTCTAATTTAATTTTATCAGTTTCATTAAGTAAATAATCAGGAGCACCTATTAAATAGGTTGTACCATTTATTTCAATACCTGAATATTTTTTTTCAGATGAAAAGGAATATGTTTTATCGGCCTTGATTTGTACCTTATTCCCATAAATTTTATTTATGGCTTCCATTGTTGCATTATCATTATCTAAATTAGAACACAAATATTCAAGATATGTTTCAAGATCATTTTTAGAGTAAGAATTAAATGGAATAATATCATATAACTCCATTATTCCTTCAGTAATTGTACCTGTTTTATCTAAGCAAAGAGTATCAATACGGGCTAAATTTTCAATACAATATAATTCTTGAACAAGAACATTATATTTTGATAACCTTATAATACTAACAGCAAAAACACTACTTGTCAAAAGAACAAGACCTTCAGGTATCATGCCAATTAAAGCTGCAACAGTATTTACAACACTAGATGCTAAATCATTATCAGGAAGTGTTATTTGTTTAATAAAAAGAATAATTCCCATTGGAATAATAGTAATTGATAATATTTTTATAATCTTATTAATGGTTGTTATTATTTCTGAATCAACTTTTTTAATAAATTTGGCACCACTAGATATAGTTGAAATATAATTATCTTTACCTATTTTATCAACTCTTGCAACAACACTACCACGGACAATATAACTTCCTGAAAAGATATAATCACCCCTCTTTTTAACAATAGAATCAGCTTCACCTGTTAAAAAAGATTCATTAACCTCACAACTACCAGATAGAATAATGGAATCAGCAACTATTTGATTACCAAGTTTATATTCTGTTATATCATCAAGGACAACATCCTCTATATTTATAGCTTCTTTTTTACCATTTCTAATTACATTTACTTTGCTTTCAGATATTAAAGATAATTTATCAACTATTCTTTTAGCTCTTATTTCTTGATAAATACCTATGATAGTATTACAAAAAACAACGCCTAAAAACAATAAATTACGATATGACTCTACTAAACAAATACAAATTCCAAGACATATATTTAAAATATTAAAAAGAGTAAATATATGTGATAATACTATTTGTTTTATTGTTTTTGTTTTTGGTATTTCCGATACATTTAATAATTTATTTTTTACACGTTCCTCTACTTCTTTATTAGTTAAACCATACTTCATATCTGGATTATATCTAACCATAAAATCATTCCTTATTTTTAATATATACTATAATAATGATAATACTTTGTGGCTAATAAGTCAAAGATTATATTAAGATATTTTTATAATTTAATAAGTAAAGTAATGTAAAGAATTAATAATTTTTGTTGAAATATATATAAATATATGAAAAAATAATAATAGGAGGAATATTTTATGGCAAATACATTTGTAAATATGGATATTTATATCAATAGTGATGGCAGTTTTCAAATACTATGTCCCGAAATAAAAAATAATAATATCATACTTGATTATTGGACTAGAAAAAATGATGAAAATAAATATATACAAAAATTTTTTGATAGTCTTACCAAACAAAAACTATTACACTGCTATGAAAAAGAAGATCAACGTATACTTATAGTTCAAAATGATAAAAAAGTTAAATATAAAGTAGTGCTACATGATTATAATAGATTATTAAATATATTTAAATTTAATAATTTAGAAATGAAAATGAATAAATATTGGATAAAAAAAGCTATTAGTAAAGTAGGAAAAAAGCTTAATTTAAAAATAGAAAATTTTATTAAAAAAGTTCCTAACCAATTTGTTGTTGCAGGATCCCTTTTAACAGCAAGCATTATGATACCATCAATTATTGCATCAAATAATAAAATAAATGATACGTCAACGATTAATAATCACTCAATAACACAAGAGGCAAATTTAGATACAAGTGAGGAAGAAACAGAAGAAATAGTTATTAATAAAGATAAAATAAATGATAGTAAAGATACAGATATCAAAAATAATGAGAAAATAGAAACATTAATAATTGATGAAAATGACTTTAAAAATACTAATATAGAAATTAATAATGAAAACCTAGATAATTATAATCAAATAGATTTTAGTGAATTAAAAAACTTTAACACTATCAATCAATACATTGCTTTTGCTTCTAATCTTTATAGTGTTGATATAGAAACATCTAAAAAATTATTAAGTGATAAAGTTAATAATATGGAATACTATATAAGTAATTCTAATAATACTGAACTAAAAAACTTATATGAACTTAAAAATTTAGGTGTTATTAATGGTGATTTAGATGTTATGGGAACATTTATTATAATTAAAAATTATGCGATTGATAATTTAGGAATTACTAATCAAGACCCTATTATTTCTAACAAAACAGCAGAAGAAAAAGAAAAAGATATGATTGATATTGCAAGATATATTTATGGCATAGAAAATAATGATTTACTTAATAATATGATTGCTATCCACAGACTTGAAACTGGAAATGGTGAATCTGAATATGCTACTAAATTAAATAATTTTGGTGGAAATATGAATGCTACTCCATCACAAGAGCAAATAAATAGGTTTGTAAGAATAATTCAACCTGAAGCATTAGATATAAAAAATAATCCTATTCCAAATATTTATAAAACAGCAGAGATTGGTGAAGAATCAATGGTAAGAAATTTTCTTAACGTTTATTCAAAATGTTTACATGATGAAGAATGTATTGGAAAAAATAATATAGCTGATTTTCTATCAAAGAAGTATTGTACTCATACACCTGAAAATTGGGCAATTGCCGTTAATAATATATTAGATGAAGGAACTATTCAAGAAACTGTAGAAGAATATATTGATAATAATAAAACACTTTAAAAGCATCAAAAATGATGCTTTTTTACTATTATATAATATTAGATATAATCTTACTAACTATCCAAAGAATAAAATAGATTATGTTGTACATCTATAACTTTATGATGAGAACAACAACCGCTTTTAGCAGTTACACTCAATGAATTACAGAAAAAAACTATCAAAAATATAAAAAAAAATATAAAATTTTTCATACGCACTCCTCACAAAAAAACTCATATTAAACTATTAAAGTCTAATACGAGCCCTCTAACTACATATAGTATAACATAATTTTACAAAAATCTATATGTTTTTATTATTTAAATAATCTTTTAACCCTTCTCTTATATTATCTCGCTTTAATGAAAAATCAATATTACATTTTAAATAACCAAGTTGATTACCAATATCATAATATGTACCATCTAATTTACATGCAGCAAATTTTTGATATTTCATTAATCTTTCAAAAGCATCTGTAAGTAAATATTCACCATTTTTAATTTCTATTTTATCAAGTTCATCAAATATCTCAGGCTTTAATATATATCTACCAATTGTTCCAAATTTACTTGGTGCATCCTCTAATTTAGGTTTTTCAACTAAACGTTTAATATATAATTCATCATTATCTTCATATTCAATAATGCCTTTACTAGGTATTTCTTCATCACTTAATTTTTGGGCACATAAAACATTACAATCATACTTTTCATACATATTAATCATTTGTTTTAAACATGGTACACCACTATCAATAATATCATCTCCATAAAGGATTGCAAATGGTTCATTTTGAACAAAATTTTTGCATATTTTTATGGCATGACCAGTTCCAAGAGGACTACCTTGTCTTATAAAAGTATATGTTGCCATATTTATAGGTTTTAAAATACATTCTAATTGTTTATCTTTATGATTTTCTTTTAATTTTGCTTCTAATTCATAATGGTGATCAAAGTAATCTTCAATTGACTTCTTATATGGATTAGTTACAAATAATATTTCTTCAATACCACTATCTACTGCCTCTTTTACAATATATTCAATAGTTGGTATATCAACTATAGGAAGCATCTCTTTAGGTACAGCTTTTGTAATTGGCAAAAATCTTGTACCAAATCCTGCAACAGGGATTATGGCTTTTCTTACTTTTTTCATGATCTATCCTTTCCATGAATTGCTGCATAGGCAATTCCAAAAATGGTAAGAGCTATTACTACCACACCTATCCAAAAAAATGGGTTATCGGCATTATCAAAAATCCATTGCTTAATTGGATTCATAACATCTTCTAATGTTTTTACGATGCTTAAATTATACATTCTTTATCAACCTTTCTAATACTTTTATGTCCTTTAATGAATTTCTTTATCCCATATGGATGTTCAAAAGCAATTGATATAAACTCATCATCTATTCCAACAATTATACCTTCACCATACATATCTTGATAAACTTTTTCACCCATTGTATAGGTTGCATCTTTATCAAAATTAGATATACTATCTGGTATTTTATTACTAAATGATGTTCCTGCTTCACTTATGTCTAAATCGTTAGTATCTATTTCTTGTAAAAATCTACTTGGTGGATTACATCCATCTTTCCCATAAATCATTCTTCTTTTGGCATTTATAATCCATAGATTTTTTTTAGCTCTTGTGATAGCAACATAACAAAGTCTTCTCTCTTCCTCAATTTGATTTGCATCTAAAAAACTATTAAAATGTGGAAAGATTCCCTCTTCCATACCAATTATAAAGACATTATCAAACTCCAATCCCTTAGCAGAATGTATAGTCATAAGAGTAACAACATCTGTATCATTCTTATGTTCTTCTACATCAGCTACTAAACTTATTTCATCTAAAAATTCATCTAGTGAAATTATACCATATTTCTCTTCAAAATTCTTTGTAATACTTTTAAACTCTTCTAGATTTTCAAGTCTTATTTCTGATTCAATTGTTTTTTCTTTAACTAATTCTTCTTTCATACCCGTTTCATTTAGTATTAAATCAATTAAATCAGTAAGTGAACAGTTCTCTGCTTCTTTTTTAATATATTCAAGTTTATTCTTAAAAATTAATTCTTTTCCTGATTCAATGGCATCATATAAACATATATTTTTTTCAGTTGCTTTTTCAGTAATATTTTGAATTGTTTTATCTCCTATACCTCTTTTAGGTACATTAATAACTCTAAGCAAACTATTATCATCATAAGAATTATGTATTAATTTTAAATAACAAATTAAATCTTTAATTTCTTTTCTATTATAAAAGTAAAAACTACCTATTACTTTATATGGTACATTTTCTCTAAGAAGAGCCTCTTCAATTGTACGTGATTGAGCATTAGTTCTATATAATACGGCTATTTCATTTTTAAGTATACCTTCATCAATTAATTTTTGGATTTCTTTTGTAACATATATAGCCTCATCTTTTTCATCACTTGCCCTATAATATTTTACTTTATTTCCTACTTCATTTTCTGTCCATAAATTTTTATCTTTTCTTTTATTATTATTAACAATAACTTCATTGGCAACTTTTAAAATATTTTTAGTAGAACGATAATTTTCCTCTAACATAATGGTTTCAGCACTTTTATAATCTTTTTCAAAATTTAATATATTTTGATAATTAGCCCCTCTAAAACTATATATAGATTGATCATTATCACCAACTACACATACATTTTTATATTTAGAACTAATCATTTTTACTAACGTATATTGTGCTTCATTAGTATCTTGATACTCATCTATTAATATGTATTTAAATCTTTCTTGATATCTTTCTAATATATCAGGATTTTTCCTAAATAACATAATTGGCATCATTAATAAATCATCAAAATCAACTGAGTTACTAATTAATAATCTTTTTTGATATACTTTATATATTTCAACAACATTTTTTTCTTGCTCCGTCATGGCAAATCTTTCATACTCTAAAGGACTCATAAGTTCATTTTTAGCACCACTTATTTGATTTTTCACATATTTAGGTTTAACAGACTCTGCATTAATATTTAAGTCCTTCATAATTTTCTTTATAATTGTAAGAGAATCTTCACTATCTAAAATTGTAAAATTACTTTTTAAATCTAATTTTTCAGCGTTTTCTCTAACGATTGTTAAACCAAAAGAATGAAATGTTGATATTTGAATACTATTCGCTAGCATTCCAAGCATATTTGTTATTCTATCCTTCATTTCTCTTGCTGCTTTATTTGTAAAAGTAATGGCCAATATATTATAAGGATTTATATGCATTTGTTCTATTAAATAAGCAATTTTAGTTGTTAAAACCTTTGTTTTACCAGATCCGGCACCTGCTAGTACCAAAAGAGGTCCATCAGTTTTTACAACGGCTTTTTTTTGCATCTCATTTAAGGAATCTAGTTTCATTTTTACCACCATATATATAATACCATAAATTTTTTTATTTGTCCTTTTTAGTAACACCATTTTCTTATTTTGAATATAATAAAATGAAAATAAGGAGGTATTTTTTTGAAAAGATTTATATTGCCATTAGTATTATGTGTTCTTATTATTGTTGTTGGAATTATATTTAAAGAAGATAAGAAAACATCGGATTTAAAGAAAATATCAGTTGCCGAAGTTACGCATAGTGTTTTCTATGCTCCAAGTTATGTTGCACATTCACTTGGTTATTTTGAAGACGAGGGTTTGGATGTTGACATTATCTTAACACCTGGTGCTGACAAAGTAACAGCTGCTGTATTGTCAGGAGATGTACAGATTGGTTTCTGTGGTAGTGAAGCAACTATTTATGTTTATAATCAAGGTGAAAAAGACTACTTAGTAACATTTGCAGGACTTACAAAAAGAGATGGTAGTTTCTTAGTGTCAAGAAAAAAATATGATAATTTTACACTAGATGAATTAAAAGGAAGTTACGTTATTGGTGGACGAAAAGGTCATCGGGTACTAAAATTATAATAACTTTATTTTTCTAATTCTATTAGTAATTTATCTAATTTCATTGATAAATAATCTGTTGGATTATCTCCTTTATAATACATATTTATCATCTCTAAAAGATCATCATCTGTTAGCGTTAAAATAACCTTTCCCTGTTCCCTTAAACTACCTTTTATAGCTTTTAAGGCATTTTTATCTATACCTTTTCTAGAAATAATAATTGCAACTTTTCTTAAGGCTTTATCATAAAGGTATTTTTCTGTTGTATATATTTCTTTTGACGTAATTTGTTCCGTATAATTTTTGAAGTCAAAAATAATGTATTTTGTATTAAAATAGTTGTTTAATGTACTAAAAAAATCATCGTTCACATCATTTTTTATTTTACAAATTAAATCGAAACGATACAAATCGTCATTTGATTTTTGCTGTTCTTCCCAAATACTTAGGTAATCTGAAAACAATAATTTTAATGCGTCTGTACAAACTTTTTCATATTTTGAAAATTGACTTTTTCCAGGTTCAATATCTTCAAATTTTTGTTTCCAGTTAATTTTTTTATTATCATCTTCAAAAGTTTTCTCAGCAAAATCAAAAGGTATTGAAGGAGTAACTGGAGAGATTTTAGCAACTGAAAAATCTAACAATTCTAAAAATTTTTGGTATAAATCACTGTTTGGTTGTATTAAGTATAGTAAATTAGCTATATCTAAAATAATTATACCTTTTTCTAATGCTTCACTTTTACATTGTGGTGTACATATTGCATTTGTGATTAGCAATCCTATTTCACCAACATTTATAATACTTGATAATTGTATAATACTATAAACTATAGAACTTGGTGAAAAATAAAGTTTTGAATAAAATTTTACTTCACATATATATTTTTCCTTTTTATTAGATGTTTGATAAGTTAACTCCATATCAATGTAATGATCTTTTGCTTTTTTTTGATATTCTACTTTGTATCCTAACTGCTCAAATAATGTTATTAAAATATATTCAAATTTAGATTCTTTTGGTAATTCTAATATTTTCATAATATCACCTGAAAATATTATATCATATATTAAAGTTTAAATATACTACGCCAATTTAAACTTATAATGAATTTCTATTGTCTTATCTTCACTTATAACTATCTTATCAATTAAATTAACTAATAAATTTCTATTAGGTTTTTCAAAAGATAAATATTCATTTATCTTTTTTAATGTTTCTTCTTTTTCTTTTGTGCTATTTTCACTGCTAGTATTATTAAGTTCTTCTTCTAATTCATTTTTCCTAATTTTCCAAATGTCTATTTCTTCTTTATATTTAATAGTCAGTCTATTAAACATTTCCATATCAATATTACCATTTAATTTATCTTCATAAATTTTATCTATATATGATAGATTACAACTGATTTTTCTATCTAATATGTTAATATCTTTTTGTATTTTTGTTTTAATATTATTCTTTTTCTTCGCTTCATCAACTTTATTTTTAAATGTAGTATTATCAACATATTGTTTACACATATATCTAATTTCTTTTAAAATAGCATTTTCTAATTTATCATAATTGCAAGTATGTGGAGTGCATAAACCATATTTAGAATGTGATGTATAATAAGTACAACAGCAATATTTTCTTTTACCATCGTTACTTTTATTTATTCCTATTGCGTGTCCGCATTCTTTACATACCATAAAACCAGAAAATAATTGTATATTGTTATTAGTCTTATTTTTATTTTTCTTTAATAAATCTTGGACTGTATAAAATACTTTCTTATCAATTATTGCTTCATGGGTATTTTCTACGATTATCCATTCTTCTTTTGGAGTTCTAATTTCTTTTTTTGATTTATAACCTAACTTTTTTCTTCTACCTTGGGTTAAATTACCAATATAAGTTTGATTTGTGAGCATTTCCTCAACGGTCCTAGGGCACCATAACTTATAAGCCGTTGATCTCATGCCCCTGTTAAGATTAGCATATACACTTGGTGTAGGTATGTGAGCGTCTGAAAATATATTTGCTATTTGTCTTGGGCTTTTACCTTCTAATGTTAAAATAAACATTCTTTCAACAATAGGTCTTACTTCCTCATCAATAATTATTTTATGCTTATCGCTTGGATCTTTTTTATAACCATATACTGCTTTCCATCCTAAAAATTGTCCTTTTTCTTTCTTTGCTTTTACAATCTTTCTAATCTTCTTAGAGGTATCTTTTAAATAATAATCATTAAACATTAATTTAAATTGTAAAAACTCTAAGCCAGG
>ERZ825896.1664-NODE-1664-length-23957-cov-3.829805_pt1:0-10000 | contig 23957 bp, 19 predicted proteins | sample MGYA00519858_ERZ825896 | MGnify/ENA primary metagenome ERZ825896 (study PRJEB31778, sample SAMEA3449214) | human gut metagenome | biome: human gut; feature: human-associated habitat; material: faeces | place: United Kingdom | collected 2010/2012 ...
AGAGATCCAATCGTCAAAATCAATAAAAAGGCCATCATTGACCAAAATCCAAACGGATCAATCTTGTTGGGAGGTACTGCCCAAGGAAAGAAAAAGGTGACTTCCGGATCAGGGATAATAAATAAAATTGAAACAAGATAAAATCGTATATCGAAACGACTTCTGGCATCACCGAAAGGATCGAAACCACATTCGTAGGCCGACAATTTTTCTGGATAGGTCGAACTATTGGAAGCAAATGGAAAAGGAACACCGAGTGGGATCAAAGAAACTAGCGGACTGATCACTAAATAGATACAAATAGGTGCAAATTCTGACATCACCACAGCCCACTTGGTTTTCTCGCTCCTTGCTCGCGGAGCGGCATACCGGAAAATAAATCAAGAAGAAAAAGCCGCTTTCCTACGGCTACCTTGTTACGAACGATGAAGAGAAGGGATTCCATCCAACTCCTAAGTGAGACTAAAGAATCAGATTTTAATTACGAATGGCGCTTACTAACCGCATATAGGGAGCGCTCTGCCGCGTTCCATTCGTTTCGATCTCATTCAAATATCGGTCAAGGGTTTGCTCCGATAGAAGGAGCACCCTAGTAGGATGCGTAAAGAGGATCCCCCTTATCTCGTTTATCCGACCCCGGATTCGATCGGGATCATAGCCATCGAAGACCAAAGCGGCTTCTATATGTCTCTCTATGGGAACGGCCCTTTCTAATCGGCCGGCGAATTCCGCCAAGTCCGTTATCCGGTTACGCCCCAGATAATATAAATGAAAGCGCCCTTGCAGCTCTATGAAACGCTCTCGATCGCTTATTAAGGGCTGGTCTAGCCGCGGGATCGGGTGCTGGATTTCATGCCCGGGTGCGCCTTGGGGCATGCCGGGTTCCGGTGGAATCTCCGGATCAGCAGAAGGAAACCAAATCCCTGGAGAACCGCTTCGAATGTCGCGAACAGAGTCTCCCCCAATTAGATCATCATCGTGATACGGAAAGGGCCGCACAGGATTAGATGGACCAGCTTCTTCCCCCGGGGAAGCTACTTGATTAGCGGGCGGTGCTACTGGTTGGTTTACGGACGAGCCCGTGTCCTCCGGACCAAAACACTCATCAATCCAGGAGGCACCCCTGCTTGAGATCGAGGGCACCGGCGAGGAGGTGGTTGACGGAAGAGTCAGCTTTCCTACTCCGTCAGAAGAAGAAGAATTGTCATCCCCACATGCGCATTCCGCTCTTTCGACGCATGCAAGAAAAAAAAGAATGAAAGTAGAAATGGTCCAAACCTTATCAGGTACACGAAAATAGAGTTTCAATTTGGCGAACTCCCATAAGACACGAACAAAGACCAATAAATAAAAGACCAATAGACGTTTTATATCATGCGGGACGTCTATTAGAATAAGGGTAACTTCCTCCTGAGATCCTAATTGCCATGGTTCCGCTGCATCACATAAATTTTCACAAGGATCCATTGTGAGGAATAGTTTTCGTATAAATAGCATCTTGGGTTGAGAATTCTCGTCACGCTTTTTGATTCACGATTTTCTGTTATGGATTCCTCGTCGATTCTTCCCCTCGTTCCTTTTATCTTGGGCATCTCACTTGGAATGCAAAGCATTCTTTTCCCTCTCGTCCTATTGTGGTAAGGTAGCAGTCAAGTCTTGGAAGCAAGCAACCTTTTGCCAGTCTGGTTGTCTGATTGAGTAGCCCCGCAGTCCGTCCAGCCTAGTTTCCTAAGAGTGGTCGATGTCGGCTAAGTTCCTTTTGTTTTGTTAAAAAAATAATATCATCGTACTTCTTTTTTAAACTTTTAGCTATTTGCTATTTTCCGGAGAGGAAGCTGTTTTTTGTAGATTGAGATGGATTGATCTTCGCTATCGTGCCTCTTCCTTCTACCAGTTGATACTGCGGCAGTGCCTAATATGAGTTTGCTCCTGCCCCAGACAGCTTCGAGGTTCCCATCGATCGATTATCGATTACAGAGGTTTCAACCACTGAACTTGCTTATGCTCCCCTTTCTTTGATCGAGTGCTATTTCTATAAAAAAGATTGAGTAGGAAAAACTTGAATTGGCTTTAATCGAGATTGCCTCGGCTTCTTAGGCACATGAGGAACCGGTCTAACATCTTTTCAATCGAAATCCCAATCAAAGACAAGTTCTACCAAGGCCAGGATCAGAAAGAGAAGATTCACTTTCCGGAATTCCAAGTGACCCTTCAGAAGCTAAAGTTGAATGATCGAAGTCTCCTTCAGGTTCAGTCGAAGAGATCGAAGCGAAGTCATCAATTCAACCATTCGCATGGTCTCCTCTAAGACTGACCTCTTTTCCAAATGAACCAAACCTCGATACCACATTCATCAAAGAGATACGGCCATCTCTCTAGGTTGCACACCCCCTTTAGATCGTTCTATTCGTGCTTGAAAAACGACCCCATCGGTCCGCTCCTTTTAATAAGGGACATTCTTAGCCGTCCTCCGAGGGCCTCCATAGATCAGATCGTGAACTCTTTCAGACCCTTAGCCTTAGTTTCACTTGGTTGGGGCAGAGTTTCAGTCTGCCTTCCACCGAATATAAAAAACCTTACAGCTACCTAACCTGCTGACATCCCGGCGAAGAGAGTCATTATTTGTGTCACATCCTCGAATTCGACAGAACGCTTTCCTGTTATCTCTCAAATTATAGGCATTGAAGCGATCGAGCGAGAGAAAGAAAGAAAACTATTGCGCACGCCCCTCATTCGCTCTTTACTAATATAATAGAAGGTAAGGCAAAAGCAGCTTAAGCCCTTCCGATCACCCGAGAAGCCCTCGATGAACCGCCTATACTTATATACTTATATACTTATATATATATAAATATATAAGTTTCTTCTCTTGATCCAACCAACTAATGCCGTCGCCAATCCAGTGCCCAAGGAACTAGACCTTATGCAAAGCACCTTTTTCACATAGAGCTGTGTTCCAGATCATAAGGGAGGCTAATATAATATAATCTAATATATTCTTCACCCACCGTGATAAAGGTCGTTGGCTCAACCCTATGTCCAACATCTTGACTGATCACTTACTCATCCTAATCAGAGGCCTCGTTCTGTAATTGCTATAAGCTGTAGAAGGTAGTACCATCTGGCAGCGTAACTTTGATGCACTGCTCCCATCAGTCTTAACTTTCTTCTGAGCCCTCTCGCTAGGCTCTGCTTCATCTCGCTTCAACTCTCTCGCTGGACTTCTCTGCATCTTCCTTCATTAAGTCCTCCCAACGAGGTAGTGGCACTCCCTGGAACCTCTTTCAATGAAAGCTCTCCATCCTCGGCAAACTCCGAATAATGGATAGCGTCAGCAAAATGGATTTCAGATCTTTCGAAGGGAGTGCTCACCGCGGGTACTCGTACCTCTTTTCCTTTGATTTTACCTTTAATACATTGATGGTATGTCGATGGGACCGCTTGGTATTTATGAATCTATGGTCTGCCCAGAAGAGCGTGATATGTCGTCGGTGCAAAAACAACCTGGAACTCTATCGGACTCTTGAAAGGTCCAACGTTGCAATTGACTCTGACCATCCCATTCCTACAAAAATCTATTTGACAATTCTAACTAAAATCATATACCTCGATAGGTGCTCCTCCAATGTTTTCTTTGGGAATGCCTAGCGCTTCAACAGTGGACATAGGTATGAGAAGCGGAGTCAGGATCAACCATCACTCTCTTCACGGCCACCCCATTCATCTCTGCTTTAACATACAATGAACGGTTGTGGAAGGGGTTTGGCGCCAACATGTCATCATCGGTGAAAATGACAGATTCCAGCTTCTCGCGAGTCACTCGCCGAACTCCTTCAGCCATGAAAGACTGTGAAGAATTGAGGATCATGATTCTCGCCAAGGCTTTCACAGCATCAGCCCTAACGGATTCGGTGAAGCATACTTTTTAGAAAAACGCCAGGAGTTTTTTATTCTTCTTCAACCTTTCTTCGATAGGCTCAGAGGTATCAACCCTATGATATTCGCATGGGGCTCCTCGTTGAATCTTTTCTTCAAAGGCGACCAAGCACTGCTGTTTGCCACCGCCTTTCCCTTGTGCCCTGGAAATGGATTAGCATCCACATTGCCTTGAAGCCTAAGCTCTTCCTTCCATTAGTCATCTGGGCTTGTAGTTGCGTTGCAAGCAATTCTCTCTGTCAGGCATACCCGATAGTGTCCCCCATTTCGTTTCGCTTTCGAGCGAGGTCCTTATTTATTTTATGCAATTTCATTTCTTCTATAACAACAGGATGCTATTGCTTGCTGGCTACGAATCCCATTTCACGAAATGACTTTCCTTTCTTAGACTAAGTCTCTTACTCTTACTTGAGATCTTATCTTGTATTCTTTATAAGCTGTGTTACGAGTTCTAGCAAGCCTTAAGCTAGTTATAATTTATATTATAAAATACATCAAAGTGAGTACAGCAAGTCTTGAATCAGGTTTTTCCAAGGGTTGGAAGTTAGCTTTTCGTTTCTAGTCCTTGGTCATCAAGATCAAGCGAGTAGGAAAGGAGTGAGCCCCAAAAAGGTAAGGTTATAGGTCCAAGGGTCGCTCCTTCCATTTTGATCTATCATATCCTAGATAACTTACTGCACTTCCCCGTGATGGCTAACCTCCTTCTTTATTTCGGGGCTTGGCGTAGGGGCAATGGCTTTACAGGCGTAGAAACTTTTATCCGGGTATTGTTTCTGTTGCAAGCAAGGGGTTAGGCTCGAAGCAACTAGGCTATCAGGGATCCACGGCCTTTCTTCCGTTTCTCAATATCAACTCCCGATTCTCGCTCCATTTATATCTATATTGATATAAACAAGTATTTCGTTTCGCTCGTACGTTCAATTTAATCACTTCGTAACCTTTACTTGATCACTGGACGGCTTTACCTTTGCTTTCAATCTGTCTTGTGTCACGTAAGCAAAACTCACTTGTTGGCTTACACAACTAGGCGTTAGGAGCGTAGAAGCGAGAGTGGGGTAAAACGAGTTTAATATACTTTACACGAGAGGTCAAGAGGCGGTGCCCGTATGGTTACCACCTAAAGCGGCTCTAGACTTTCCACCCAGGCGTAAAAACGGTTATTGACAAAACTTAACGATTAAGCTTTGCATGGGAAGCTGCCACCTGTCTGTAATAGGAACCGAGTCGCTAAAAGCAGGAGTTTCATCAGCATCGAGTTCTTGAGCCCACGGAACGGGGAGTGTTAACGAGTCACTAACCCGTAGTGCGTAAGAGTCACGTACCCCTTAGTCTGGGTAAAGCTTCCTAAACCTCGCGATTCGACCGTTGGAGCTGAGTCAATCTTGCCAAATTGGCAACTTGAATGTCTGGGTCTGTCCTATAGAATTGCTCATGGAACTTGCTTTCCAGATCGTACCAACTTTTAATAGAGTTTGGAGGGATGTTCATATACCAGGGGAAGGCCGATTTAGTAAGAGAGTTGGCAAAGAGCCTCAACTTGAGGTAGTCCTTGGACCTAGCTTCCCCGCACTGGACCGAGAACCGAGCTATATGCTCAATAGTCGACTTCTTCTCCTCACCGGAAAAGAGAACAAACTCAGGCACCTTATACCCCTTTGGAAACTGATGAACTCGGTCGATCCAATCAGGGTATGCTTTCCTAGCCGTCGGCCTCAGATGGACGAGACAAAGAACGCAACTCAGGGGGCGAGAACTCAGAGAGGTGGAGGTCCGGACAAGGCTAGAGCCAAGCAGAGGGATGGAGTAGGGGACGGTTGGTGAAAGTAGGCACGAGTGGAGAGGCAGGTGAGGAAGCGCAGGTGTAAAAGTCGAGTCTAGTATTTTTGCTTTCTTTCGTAGGCGAGTGAGAAGCGAGAGTGCAGGCTCGCCCCGAAAGCGAGCCGGGAGCGATCAAAGGCGATAAACGCTTGATTGTATTCTTGACTGATTCAATTGATAACGAGAGATAAAGGTACCCCGACCATGCCCAAAGGGGTTTAATAACTAGTAGTGGCGTGCTGAACTGAAAAGTACGGTGAAGCTTTCGGAGCGTAGTGAGGTGAGCCAGTGCCTGTTGGTGGTCAAGTCCCAGTGGAAGTGGAAGTTGTTGGGCGTTCAGGTTGCAAAGGAAGTTGGTGGGCTAACGGTGGTCCAGGTAAGGTAGGTGGGGAAGGCTCGCCACGAGATCGACCGATAGCTTTGACCCAACCCCGGAAGCGGAAGTGCCAGAGAGACGATCTTTGTGAGGCAGAGTGACATTCCAAGGTCAGGTATAAGGTGCTACGGGAACGATGTCTCAAAGGTCAGTGCCAAGGGCTCAACGCGGAAGCAATCCGCTGCTCACAGGGACCGTGCGGGCTGACGCTCTTCTCTCTCAGGCAAAGAAATGTGATTTTCACTTTCGCTGGTTCAAGGTAGGCTGCTTAAGCAGAGGTTGTTGTTGTTGTTGGCGTGAGTGAAGGCGTTCCTTCCGGTGGGCATGACGAAGCTAAGCTGGAACTAATTACGAAAGCATAATCTCAAGGCTAGGGAAGGCTAGGGCATAAAAGGCTAGTAGGGCATAAAAGGCTAACAGCTTTTCCGAGTCAAAAGCGGCTAAAAACACTCAGCCATAAGTTCCGGTTTCACCACAGTACAGGGCTAAATAAAGGGGCTCAAGGTTGGCATGACGAAGCGTCGGGCATCAAAGCTACCGGTTTCAAAGTTCAGTTCTAACGGGCGTTCGGAAAGGCTTGAAATCGTAACGTACAGGTAGACTTTGCCAAGGCAAGGAAAGTAGTAAGAAAGATATCGATGGAGCGGGCAGAACCTCGAGTAAGACAACCAACCCTGGAGGCCATGGCTTGGCTTTATCCCGTAGGTAGTAAGAACAGAGAGAGCCTTCTGTGCTAGCAATACAGAGAGGTGGGGATTGAATGAGGCGAGCGCTGACTGCAGCAAGACCACCAGACCCTAAAAAGAATAATAACAACGTTCAGCAAGCCGAAGCCAGCCAGACAGGCACCACCAGATACAGGGCGGGCAGTTACTCCACCGAATCAGAGGGCAGATACCCGGACCAAAAGGAGTGAGCTCCGATCTACGCGGAGAAAGCGAAACAAAACGGACTTCACACAGAGGGGGGAGCCGGGCGTAGAACTCTTAGTTTAAAAACGTTTAAAAACTTAAGTAGTGGTGGCTTAGCCTCGAAAGCTAGAAGTGCAGATTCGAACTCCGCTGAAGCTGCTAAAGAAAGTCAAGATCACCTGCCTGTGCCCACATCCCTGGCAAAAAGTGACATCACCGACCGGATCGGCGAGTCAGAGGCAGCTTAATAAGCTCGACAAACTGGAGACGACTAAGTTGACGTCATCAGCTGGTCAGAGGAAGTTGACTAAGCTAGACCAGAGAGAGGGATAGGACGTTTACGCAGTGAAACCAGCGAGCGGAAAGAGCGAGCCAATCTTGAGTCAATAAGATGCGATAAGAGCCCTTTTTTTAGCCAGTTTAGGCCTTTGCAAAGAGTGTTATCGAACGCTTCCTTGTGAGTAAGTAAGTAAGTAAGTAGCGACTGCGACAAGCAGTCGTTTTAGGACGGAACATGGCATAGCATTCAACCCGGAGGACCGCCATTCCTGATCAAGGAATGGAGTAAGGTCCGACTGTCCATTGATAGGTGTAAGCTCTCAGGAGCTCCTTGCTTTCAAGTGATGAGTTGCCTTATCACTTTCAACTTCCAACGATGTTTTCTTGACTGCCAATATCTTGACTGACAATGAAGACAGAAGACAGTTAACTAGACCATGTCTCGCGAGAGAGACTAATCACAAATTTGACGCAAGAATTTCTTTTTTGAGTTAAGAGGTTCCGGTTGAAATTAAGGGACTTCGCTTACCTGCATGCTTAACCCCGCAAGCAACCTTAATGAAAGTCCACAGAAGGGTGGTCGTAGATCAGAGCACTCACCTTACTCAACTACCAGTTAGTTAAGGGGCAGTCCAAAAAGAAAGATTCAATGAATCAAACTACTACACGTGCCCGTCCGTCATCAATAGTACTTATAACGAGCTGCCTACACTGGGAAAACGAGACAAGCGTTATAGGCAGACACGTGGCACGGAACGTGTATCCACCGTTCATTCATGAACGTTGTTTCGAGATCAAAGAAGAACCTCTAGCCTTTGCTAGAACAGAGGACCCTTTAAGGTTAGGCTTTTGCGTTTTCCCGTCTTTTTTGCTTGTGATCCAATTTCCCTTCTAACAGGACATCGAAATGTGATCCAAGTGCGTTTTCTCGGGATTTTTGCTTGTCAACGAAATTCCGGGGCATGGAGAATCGAACTTTTGACGTTTTCCCGGGATTTTTGCTTGTTTTACTCTAAAGGGGGATAAATATGGTAGAGTACTTTTGGAAAAAAGAATGCTGGTGCTACTTATCAACGTGCTATGACTGCTATTTTTTATGATATGATGCATGAGGAATTGGAGGATTACGTTACGTTGATGACATAGTAGTGAAATCCAAGCAAAGGAAAGATCATGTGGAAGTGCTTCGTCGAGTCCTACAGAGATGCAGAGAATACAAGCTGAAGATGAACCCGATGAAGTGCGCCTTCGGAGTAACATCAGGGAAATTTCTTGGTTATTTGGTGAATCGACAAGGAATGAATGTAGACCCAGCTAAAGCAAAAGCAGTGCTCGATATGCCAGAGCCAACCTCAGCGAAAGAGTGGAAGTCATTTTTCTCTATGAATTGGATATTTCATTTAGGTAATGCCAAGGTTGATTCACCGAACGGAAGGAAAAGGGTGCTAAAAGCCCCAATTGTCTATGTCTACGGGTCAATCAATTTTGAGGTTGAGAGAAGGAGCTGCCAAGAAACTTCGATTCCGTTCAGGCAGGTTGGAAAAAAAAAAAGAAGGCGCTTTGTTGTCGATCGCCAGATCTTTTTGGTTTCGAATTTGAGGTGCGGTGAATGGTCGACTGCTTGGTTCCCGAATGGGTCTGCTTCCAGCGAGTGTGCGCCCCCATAAGCTATAAGGGCGAGCCTTACGTGATAGGGGCGAATTCTTGCATCGTTTCATAAAACCACTTAACAATTCAACATTTCTACCCCACTGCTAATGTGGATTACTATTCTGTAGGATAGGCAAGGCACCCAGGACTATTAGCTGGTTTCTCCCCCCATTCAATACTATTCGAATCTCTCTAGGTTGAGAAACTAGGTTGAAGAATCAATCTTTAATCTACAGGCGCAGGAGATTCATTCGGGTTCTCAGCTAGCTGCCATGTATATCTCTTCCTGGTTAGACATCTACCTGGGGGTAGAGGGAAGGCTTATTCAGGTGAGTGATCCTCCCTGGTATTCAATACAGGGCAAAGAAGAGGGGACATCTCTCTCCGGAGGGGACTCCATTCAAGGTTGGACGAAAATAGGACTGTCTTTTCCTCCTGATCTACTTTAGGACCGTCAAAGATCTATTCCGTACTGGCCAGGTCTCAGATTCATTCTGCAGATGCGGGATGGGAACTCGAATCCTTTTGAAAAAGAGGTCTTTGTGGCTGAATAGGCGAGAGCTACCTTCAACCATTACACGGGCTTGCTTTTATTCCAGTCCGAACTCATAACCGGAAAGAAACAAAGGCTGGAAAGGGGATGGCTTTCACTCTTCTTTCTTTGCTTTTGACCCTTCGTATTTGTTTTAGACATCGTAGTTCCTCCTTCTCGCAATCAGAATCTGACTCGGAACCCTAAATATCAACTGGAACACCATAAGACATGGGGGAGGCAGTGACTCTTCCAGCTACTGTATTTCCTCACAATGATTCCTTTCTATTTGTTCGTAAAATCACAGGAGATGAAATCCGCTCGACTAAAAGGAGAGGAGATGAAAGGGAATGGAATTCTTTTCATGCTTCTGCGCATTGATTGGATGAAAAAAGGTATCTTACTCGTGATCAACGATTAGGCTACGCAGATAGTTTCATGCTTATCCGATGCTTTCCTGATCGATCCATTGTTATATTAGTTTTTTACTCCCGTACC
>ERZ825896.1664-NODE-1664-length-23957-cov-3.829805_pt1:15000-20000 | contig 23957 bp, 19 predicted proteins | sample MGYA00519858_ERZ825896 | MGnify/ENA primary metagenome ERZ825896 (study PRJEB31778, sample SAMEA3449214) | human gut metagenome | biome: human gut; feature: human-associated habitat; material: faeces | place: United Kingdom | collected 2010/2012 ...
CGAGCCTAATATAGATATAGATAGCAAGTTCAGTAGGGAAATCAAGTTCAACTAGAGTAGCTCAGTGGGAAAAGAAACCCTGGAATTCAGTTCAAATCGAAAGGGGAGTTCCCTTACTACTAAAAGAAAGTGGGCATAATATTCTTCTTCTCTTCTGCTTTCAGCTTCGCTTCTCTTTCGCTTTCGGCCACTCCTGCTTTTCGTGTTCACCGCCATCACCATTACCGGCGTCCTTCTTTTGGGCATAAAAAGCTGCTTTCTTAGTATAAAGAGCACCCCCAACCATTCTTTCTGTTCTCTCTTGTGAACTTTCTTCGCTTCTTGTCGAGTTTTCTTTCTTCTTTCTTTTGCCTTTTCTTTTCTGGTTTCGAGGATAGATAAGCTAGGACAGACGAGAATGTATTAGATCTTCTTCCACTTTTCCCTGTCTTATCCGGGGGACAAAGGGCTTTCTTTCCCTCTTTCGAGAGATTAAATGAACCGAGATTCAGAAGGTGAAATACTTGACTTCATCAGTTCCAGGCGTCGGCTTGAAAATGAAAGTGCTAGCTCTCCCTTTTTCTACCCTGGTCATTCCTTCTTCTTCTTCAAGCTCAAGATAGGGCACCTATTCATCAAGCCCTCTTTATCCGGATCTGGCATTCCTGGGATACATAGTCTGAGCCCCAATCTCATCCCTTTACCCCCTTTATTGAAATTGGGTTTAGCCAATAACTATCCGGCCCTTCCCTCTGATCCCTTGCCTCGGGTGGATTGAGCGACTGACCGACTGATTGACCGAACTTCCTGCCTGCCCGCTGCCCTAACTTCCTTGTAGTAAGAGCATGACCGGGTATTGAGGAATTAGTTGCAAGAAGAATTCAATCAAGAAATGCTGCTACTAAAGTCCTAACATTGGGGCATAGCGTTTTGACTATTTCCTTCCTTACTTGTCGGCGTAACGACTGAACTTTTATTGGGATGCCTTACGACTGTTCTGGATCTATTACCTGCATGACAGGAATATGAAATAGACATTCAATCAACGGGAAGTTTCTGACTACCGTAGTTTATTGGCTCTTAGGTCGGTGAAACTGTCCCTATAGCTAAAAAGTAAAGCCGAGTTCGCGTTCGAGTTCTCTTTTTGTAGACCGGATGGGACCTATAAAACTCTCAACGTTCGTACCTGCAGCTAACAAGTCAGAAGTGTCCCCGGAATCCGAGTTAGCTGTTCTAGTTCAGGACAGGACAGTATGGGACCTCTTGCTTAGGGCTTTGGAAGCGAGCAACCGCAGAAGTAGATCGGAAGTTTCCTGTTTGACAAAGGTAGCATTAGCTAAGTATAAGTAAACAGATCAGGTGTAGCGATAGAGCGGTTTCGTTTACGATTCTATTCAAACAGGCTATTGCGCCTAAGTCAATCCCTCGTATCGGCCGGCTGTCTTATGACGGGAGACGCAACAAGTAGGTGCGAAGCCTTTAAACAAACAAGCTTTCTTCGTTCGCACCTTTTAGCCTCTGTTACAGAAGTGGAAGGATTCGTTGGTAGTTTGCTCTCTTGCTAGAGTAGATATACGCGGATTCGGGTTGCCTAAGTAGAAGGCATGGAACTAGTGATTCCCTTGCGATCTTGTCTTCCTACTATAGAAGGATCAGCGCACGGATCAGGCTGTCTGACTCGCGGAAATAGGCTAATGCTATGCCTAAAAGTAAGCATTGGATGAATGCCCGGGCATTGAGAAGGAAGTCCGCTTTTCTCCATCCTCTATTACAGCATAGTTGGAATTGGATATTTGTAGATCGGATCTTTTCTGGTTCTTGAATACGGCAGGGCCCTTGACTAGGAATTCCGACAGTACCGGTTATGCGGCCTCTTAGTCAATTTGTGATGAATTCTCTTCCTATTCGTTCGCACCCGAGAGAGAGTAGCTTCCTTTCGAGCTGGGTAATAAAAAAAAGTCGAAAGAAAAAAGAGTGGTTATTCCGACATGCCGACAGTGCCATGAGCTTCTTCTTCTTCACTCGGAGTGCTTTCTGAAAGAAGATGCCCTTCCTAAACCAAGACCGGATAAAAGAAGAGCTGCAACTGCAGGGGATTCACTAGCAAAGGTAGCAGGAGTCGATAAATTGGACAATCGGGTAAGCAATTTCATTTGTAAATATCCACCCGGTTGGTATTATTGGGAGGACTCTTAGACACGGTAAGACTATTATGAACTTCAAGCCCTAGTACTTTGACTCTTAGACACCCGCTTGCCGTCTTTCCTGCTTTGCCATTTGACTTGTTTGCTGCAACTTATGGGGCTTACCCTGAGACTGCTCCCAGGGCTTAGGACTCCCGACCAAAAGAAGACTGGAACTTAATGGGCTTAGCTGCAGTTGGATGGCAGGAAGAAGTCTTTTTCTGCAACAGGTACTAGATCTTCCATTGCCTTACAGGAAACTGGCCCTACATTTACAGGGCTTACCAAAGGGGAACTCCAGGTGAAGACCTTATTAAGCACTCCAATTGGGCTTGCTTCCCAAAGATCCTTAGCTTTCTCCCAGGAGTGATACAATGGCAATAGGAGAAATCCCACTATTACGGGCTCTAGGTGGAAAGCTTCTTACCCAGAGACTGGAAAACCCTTATGAAAGCCCTTTTTGTTCGCGAAAGAAATGAAACTTCTAAGAGTCCCGATATCCGCTATCAATAGCTTTAGGCACTCTAGATCCGATCCTCGTAATCTATTTTCTAGCTATCGGTAAGGGCGGCAAAAACACAAAAAAGGGATTTTCTCGACCAATAAAGAGAGGGATTTGAAGCGCGAGCCCTATCAACTCCTTTAGAAAAGAGGAATAGTTCCAGTGATCAGGAATTTGCCCTATTGATCTTGTCCCTCCTTCTTTCAAACTCACTTTATCAAAAATCGGCTTTCTCATAGGCTTGCTCACTTAAGACATAGTACAGAATAGGGCTTCCTCTTTATCCTGCCTTACAAGGTTAGACCCTTACTACCCTCTAACCCTTAGACAATGGATCGACATGAGAGGGATTAGGAATAGAAGGACCTAGCACTATCATAGGAGTAAGTTTTCTCTCAATGTAAGAACTCTCACTAGAGAGGCTTGCTTACCTTATGACTTCAACTGGAAGGGCAGCGGGAAAGCTACTCCAAGTAAACTGACTAGCCCACGCTAAAGAACCTCTTCGCTTTGCTTTGTTCGAGTCACTTCGTCCCTCTAAACAAGGGAATTTGAAAGCTTTCGTGTGAAGAGTAAAGGTCAAGCTAGAAAGCCAGGTTCTTTCACCAATCCATCGAGTGTAATTCCTGCTATTGGGAGTTCTGCATTAAAGTAGAAGCTAGCAAAGCAAGCCAGGGAAGCTAATTGCGACAGTTAAGCTCTTTCAAGTTTGTAATCTTTTGAAAGCTATCCTGTTACAGATCCTGTTAGCAAGCCATTTTCTTTTTAGCCTGTTTCAGGCTGTTTCTGGATAAGCCATGGAAGACTCTGGAGTTTCAGTGTCCGTAACAGTTTTTCCTCCTGCCATGGGGAGTTCCCCACCAGTCCCTCATCTAGTAGCCTTCGTATCTGTCGCCTGTCCTAAAGTCCTAAGGTCTTCACCTGTTCTTTGCCAAAAAGTGAGTTTAAGTTCTAAGCCCATCTTTAGTTGGAGTTCTCCTGCAGCCCTTGGGAATGACCTTAATCGAGAGGGAATTTCCTTTGGCTGTCGGTCCAGTTCCAGTATCAATATTCCAGTCTAAATAAATAGGGGCAGCCTTCTAGGATGATTACCAAGAAGCCGTCTTTCTAGTATGATCGCAGAGCTAGAGTCGGCTCCCCAATTCATTTCTGGGGAAGGGGCCTTGTACCTCCCTACATGCATAATCTATCCCGAGCTAGGTCTCACGTGCCGGGACCTCCTTATGAAGCATGCTTATCAGAGAGGTCGAGGGAGCATTTCTAGGCAAGTTTCCGGCCAGCCAATGAGAGTTTGCTTAGGAAAACAGGTAAGAGATTGAAAGGCGTATTTCAAGCAAACCTGTTAGCGATGTACTTCTAATTAGATCAGTTAAGCCATCCGTAAAGGTCAAGCCCTGTCACTCGACTTGGGATAAGAATTCTTTTTCTCAAATCTTCTTATTCTCCTGGCCAGTTCCTCTCCGCGAACTATTAGATCTATCTTAGCTTTTTTATGAGAATACTATCGAGTTACGAAGTAACGTAAGAGCGATTAAGCGTAAGAGCGTAGTTTACGTAGCGTAAGAGCTTTTTCAAAGAAAAAGCGATAGCTAGAGCGAGCGGAATACTTGAAGCGAGTATATAAAGAACTAGAGTAGAAAAAGCGACTAGTTGGAGAGAGGGGAAGAGCTTCACTCAATCCCTGCCTTTGCATCTTTCTTCTCTGAGCCCGGTATAAAAATGCTTGACTATCTCCCCGAATGAGACAGATTTCCTCTCTCTGCTCTGGAATCAGGAAGGAGAATGCCACTATGGGAAAATAGAATGAGCATGCGTCGGCCTATGCTCAGGGTCACTCTTTTCATAATCTTTCTAAAGTCAAGTCACATCTTTTTGAACTTGATTGAATTCCGGGCGGGTCAATCGGAGATACACTAAAAAGAAAAAGAAATGAGCTAGATTCGCCACCGGTTAAGGAAAAGAAGAATGATGAGATCGGGTAGCCCGCTTGATTGAGTACTTAGGTCAGACTAGGTTTTGGACTTTCTAACTGAACAATTTCCTAAGGTGAACTATGCCGCCTATGCCCCCCCCAACAAGAGTATTGGCGTCTAAGGGTTCTCAACAAGCGGTCAAGTTGGTAGGCGAAGATCGGCTATAATTGAAGTGATTGGCGGGGAGCAGCTGATAATCAAAGCGATTGCCTCCCCCAGCCTCTTCCGTTTTGCCATACAATCCAGCAGTTTCTCTGTTATCCGTGGAGGAGAACCCCTTACAATGCCAGCCGCCACTCTCCCGCCGGTAGAGCCACTTGTCTTGCCATTGACCTTCCTCTCTTCATGGACAATAGTTGGACT
>ERZ825896.1668-NODE-1668-length-23929-cov-3.232093_pt1 | contig 23929 bp, 25 predicted proteins | sample MGYA00519858_ERZ825896 | MGnify/ENA primary metagenome ERZ825896 (study PRJEB31778, sample SAMEA3449214) | human gut metagenome | biome: human gut; feature: human-associated habitat; material: faeces | place: United Kingdom | collected 2010/2012 ...
GAAACTTCATCAACCAGTCCGTCGTGGATCATCTGATCCACCCGCCGGTCGATCCGGTCGTACAGAATCGAACGTTCATCGTTCAGCACAAAATAAGCAGAACAGTACGGGGATTCCTTCTGTTTCTGCTCCTCGTTGTGCTCCGAGATTTTCTGTCCCGTTTCATAATAATATTCCAGCGCCCGAATCACACGTTTGACATTGTTCGGATGAATCGTCTCCGCGGATGCAGGGTCAACTTCCGATAATTTCTGATACAGCTCTGCTGCACCGTACACTGTCGCCGCCTTTTCTTCCAGTTCTTTCCGGATTGGAAGCTCGCCGTGTGATTCCGTGAAATCAACTTCTTTTAGCAGTGCCTGAATATAAAATCCGGTGCCGCCCGTCACGATCGGAATCTGTCCGGCGGCGTATATTTTTTCCATCGCTTCATGCGCCAGTTCCACAAACTTCACGACGTGAAACTCTTCGGAAGGATCGAGCACATCGATCAGATAATGCGGAACGCCGCACATCTCCTCCGGGCGGATTTTGGCAGAGCCGATATCCATATGGCGGTAGACCTGCATGGAATCCGCGGAGATAATGGCCCCATTCACCGCTTGGGCAAGCGAAATCGACAGCTTCGTCTTGCCGACAGCGGTCGGACCGGTCAGGATAATCAAAGGTTTTTTCAAAAAAATCACCTACACAATTCTCTTAAATTTCTTTTCCAGTTCCCGCTTCGAGAGGGAAATGATCGTCGGGCGGCCGTGCGGGCAGTGGTACGGATCTTCGAGCGTCAAAAGCTCGGCAATCAGCTGTTCCGCCTCCGCATAGGAAAGATGGTTGTTCCCCTTGACAGCGGCCTTGCACGACATGGTCGCCAGACGGTCTTTTAAGATCTCCAGCGGCTTTTCGCGGACCTCCTCGAGATTGTCAAGAATCTCGATAAACAGTTCTTCTGTCGCAATGCCGTACAGATTGTGCGGCACAGCGTTGATCGCATAGTCCTTTCCGCCGAACGGGGAAATTTCATAGCCGAAGGACTGGAAGACATCCATGTAACGGGTCACAAGATCTGCTTCCTGCGGCGTTAAGGAGACGATCAACGGAGGACTCACCATCTGGGATGTGACGTTCTTTTCCCGGTAATTCTTCATCATCCGTTCAAACAGCACCTTCTCGTGTGCGGCATGCTGATCGATGATGTAGAGATTCTCGCCGTACTGAATCAGCCAGTACGTATCGAAAACCTGGCCGATGATGCGGTGCGATTTCTCTGCCTCCGGGGTAAGAAACTGCTCATCAAAGAGCTGCATCTGGCCTTCCGGCTCAGACGAAGCGGATGCAGATGAACGTTCTTCCGGCATGGAAGGCGTCTGCGGAACCGTCTCTGGCTCCTGCGGATGCTGTATTGCTTCCACGCTTGAGCTGCCTGCTGGATTTGTAACTTCCTGCTCCGCATTGCTGCTCTCCTGCTGATCCCACGCTTTTACATCCTTATTCCGCGCTGCTGCCTGCTGTGATTCAGCCATACGATTCGGTGTCTCTGTTTGTTTCAGAAACGTCTGAGAGGTCTGCGGCAAAGCAGTCTCCTTTTGCATTGGCATTTCTGCTGCAGTTTCAGCTGAACTCAGAACCGCCGTTTTTTCTGTCTGCACAGAATGATCTGCCGTCTTTGGCACGTTTCCTGCACCCGGCTCAAACAGTTCTTCCTCTTCCCGCGTCATTCCCGTCATCTGCTGAACCGGCACATACGTTTTCGCTGCGCGGTATCCATTTCGTTCCACCTCCGGGAAAATCGGCATTCTTCTGCTCTGGCTGGAAACCGGCTCCACCGGAAGGGACTGCCGTGCAAAGCCTTCTTTTACCTGCCGTTTCTGCTCGAACGGTTCCGGAACAACAATCTGTTCTTTCCGTGCCGCTTTTTCCTCTGCTTTCCGTTCCCTGTCGGAAGAAAGCGAAACCTTCACAATCTGCTCCCTGTGATTCAGGGCATCCGAGATCATATCACGCATCTGGCGGTAAATCTCCTCCTGATGGGAAAATCGCAGTTCCATCTTCGTCGGATGCACATTGACGTCGACTGCTTCTCCATCCATCTGGACATAGAACAGCGTAAACGGATATTTATGCTGCATCATCGATGTTTGATATCCGTCCTCAATCGCACGGGCGAGCAGCTTGCTCCGCACATACCGTCCATTCACGTAATAATTTTCAAAATTCCGGTTTCCCCTTGAAATCACCGGTTTTCCGATAAAGCCGTCGATCGTCATCAGCGGGCTTTCCGAGTGAATCTCGATCAGCTCCCTCGCGATGTCGCGGCCGTAGATATTATAGACCAGTTCTTTTAAATTCCGGTTGCCGCTCGTATGGAGCTTCACCTGTGAATTCACCATATATTTAAACGAAATCCCCGGGTGCGACAGCGCAAGCTGCTCCACAACGGAAGTCACCGCATTCGCCTCCGTAACCGGCGTTTTTAAGAATTTCTGACGAGCCGGCGTGTTGTAAAAAAGATTCCGGACCAGAAAGGTTGTTCCGGTCGGGGCACCGACCTCCTCATTGGCCTTCTCCGCGCCGCCCTCAATCACATACCGCGTTCCCGTCAGCGCATCCGGCGTTTTCGTAATCATCTCGATCTGCGCAACCGCCGAGATACTCGAGAGCGCCTCGCCGCGGAAGCCAAGAGATGCAATCTGCACGAGTTCTTCCACGGAACGGATCTTGCTCGTCGCGTGGCGCAGAAAAGCGAGCGGCACCTGTTCGGCCGGAATGCCGCTTCCATTATCCGTGATCCGCACCAGCGAGATACCGCCGTCGCGGATTTCCACGGTGATCGCCGTCGCACCGGCGTCCATTGCATTTTCCACCAGCTCCTTTACCACGGAAGCCGGCCGTTCCACGACCTCACCGGCCGCAATTTTATCGATCGTATTCTGATCCAGTACTGCTATGGTAGCCATGTTAATCCTTTCTGTTCCCAACCCAACTGCTTATTGCTTCACGCAATGGAAGCAGGGGACTTGCTTGATTCGGTTAAATTTTCATTTACCGTGGTTTATTTCCAGCGGTTCTTTACCTTTCCCTGGAAACGGTACAGCGTATTTAATGCATCCATCGGTGTCATATTCGAAATATCAAGCTCCGAGAGTTCTTTAATGATATCGTCATCCTGTACCGTATCGAACAGTGACATCTGCGCCATATCAACCTCGTCGTAGTGAACCGGCTTTGCTTTTGGCTTCTTCTGCATTGTCAGATCCTTGACTGCTGCGGTAATATCGGCATCACTTAACTGCTCCACCAGCTCCTGGGCCCGGGAAAGCACCGACTCCGGCACACCTGCGAGGCGCGCCACCTGGATCCCGTAGCTCTTATCTGCACCGCCCTGTACAATTTTACGCAGGAACACAATATCGTCTCCCTTTTCCTTGACGGCGATACAGTAATTGTGTACTCCCGGCAGCTTTCCTTCGAGCTCCGTCAGTTCGTGGTAATGTGTCGCAAACAGCGTTTTCGCACCGAGCAGCTTCGGATTCGCCACATGCTCGATGACCGCCCAGGCAATCGAAAGACCATCAAACGTACTCGTTCCCCGTCCGATCTCATCAAGGATCAAAAGACTGTTCGCGGTCGCATTCCGTAAAATATTTGCCACCTCCGTCATCTCAACCATAAACGTACTCTGGCCGCTTGCCAGGTCATCGGATGCGCCGACACGGGTAAAGATCCGGTCCACAATACCGATGTTTGCCTTCGAAGCCGGAACAAACGAACCGATCTGTGCCATCAGCACAATGAGGGCCGTCTGGCGCATATACGTCGATTTACCGGCCATGTTCGGTCCGGTGATGACGGAAACGCGGTGGTCACCGTTGTCAAGCAGGGTATCGTTTGCGATAAACATATCGTTTGGAATCATCTTCTCGACCACTGGGTGACGGCCGTCCTTGATATCAATCTTTCCGCGGCTGTTCAGCTTCGGACGCACATAGTGGTTGTGCTCGGCAACGTAGGAAAGCGATGCGTACACATCGAGCCGTGCCAGAGCCTGCGCCGTGCGCTGAATCCGCTCCGCCTCACCGGCAACCGTATCGCGCACCGTACAGAAAAGATCGTATTCCAGCGCATACAGTTTATCCTCCGCACCGAGAATCGTATCCTCGAGTTCCTTCAGACGCGGGGTAATGTAGCGCTCCGCATTCGTCAACGTCTGTTTTCTCGTATAGTAATCCGGGACAAGATCTTTAAACGAGTTCGTGACCTCCAGATAATAGCCGAATACCTTGTTGTATTTGACCTTCATATTTTTGATGCCGGTTTTCTCGCGCTCACTTGCCTCAAGCTCACTCAGCCACTGTTTTCCCTCGGTCTTGGCGTGACGGTAATTATCGACCATCTCGTTATAGCCGTCCTTGATCATACCGCCGTCGCGCATCAGATACGGCGGATCATCGACGATTGCCGCATCGACAAGCTGATAGAGGTCTTCCAGCGGGTCGAGATCCTCCTGAATCTGCGCCAAAGCGCCGCCGTCAAACGAGTTTAAGAGCTGCTTGATGTAAGGCAGCATCTGCAGCGATGATTTAAAGGCGATCAGGTCACGCGGATTCGCGGACTGGTAGCTGATTCTTCCGACGAGACGCTCCAGGTCATAGACCGGGCGGAGATATTCGCGGATTTCCTCGCGGATCATTGCCTGGCTGGTCAGGGCTTCCACTGCATCGAGCCGTGCGTTGATTTCCTCCTCGTCGATCAATGGCTGCTCTACGTAGCTTCGCAGAAGACGTGCGCCCATCGCCGTGCGGGTTTTATCGAGAACCCAGAGCAGGGAGCCGCGTTTCTGCTTCTCACGCAGCGTTTCCACAAGTTCAAGATTCCGGCGGCTGGAGCTGTCGATCAGCATATATTTGTCTGTCACATACGGTGTAATCGAATTCATGTGAGACAGATCCGATTTCTGTGTCTCATGCAGATATTGGAACAGCGCACCGGCTGCAATTGTTCCGCAGTTGTAATCGGCGATGCCAAGGCCTTCCATCGTAGCAGCATGGAACTGTTCCTGCAGTGTACGGCGGCAGATGTCATCATCGAAATACCAGTCTTCCAATGCATTCACGCAGATATGAAGGCGGGTCCGGAGATCCTCCACATCAATCCCGCAGAGCAGGAACGACTGATTGCAGATGATTTCCGCCGGCATAAACTTCGTGATCTCATCCACCAGGCGGCGCGGCTTGTCCATTTCCGTGACGAGGCACTGGCCGGTCGAGATATCTGCTGTAGAGATACCGAAGCATCCCTCCATGCAGACGATCGACATGATGTAGTTGTTCTTCGTCTCATCAAGTCCCTGCGGGATCAGCGTCGTACCCGGTGTGACAACGCGGATGACTTCGCGCTTTACCATGCCCTTTGCCTGTTTCGGGTCCTCCATCTGCTCGCAGATCGCAACCTTATGGCCGTTCTCTACAAGACGGTTGATATACCCTTCTGCAGCGTGATACGGGATACCGCACATCGGAGCGCGCTCCTCCATGCCGCAGTCCTTTCCGGTCAGCGTAAGCTCAAGTTCTTTGGATACCAGGGTGGCATCCTCGAAGAACATTTCGTAGAAATCACCTAAGCGGTAAAACAAAATGGTATTAGCCGGGTCAGTCAAGCCCGTCTTCGTCTGGCAATAATGTACCATCATAGGCGATAAATTCGCAGTTTTTAAAACATCCTTGCAAGTAGGGGATTTTTTGCTTATGATTTCTGGATTTGACCAGCTTTTGACCACCTTTTCTGTCTGACTTTGGTTTTGAGGTGTTTTGTTATTAGAAAAATTCATTTTTTCACCTTTTTATCCTTTAGATCAAAATTCGTATAAAAACTCTTCATACCCTTTCGAAGCTCTGGTTCGATATAGCTATTATCAAGATGAGTGTAATATTCGACCATTTTATCTGAACTGTGACCAACATACTCACGGACAACAGATTCCGGAACTTTGGCCTTTATCAGGGTGGTTACATATGTATGACGGAACATATGTGGTGTTACTTTGACCAGGTTTGGAGAACGTCCTTCTTTTTGGGCAAGCAATATTTCCGGTTCATTTATTGCCGTTTGAAAGTCATTGCATATTCGATCAAGCCAACTGCGATTAAGTGGATTGCCCGGTCCAGTAGTACAAACAAGATCCGGATATTGTTCAAGCAAGGGATTCGAACGTCCCCAATCGCGTCCGTACTGCTTCTTGTCTGCATCTTGCTGGGCTTTCCATTGTTTTAAAGCCTTAACTGCAATATCAGAAAGAGGAACGATACGATAACTTTTCTCACTTTTCGGCGTTGTTACTTGATGATACAACGCCGAATCATAAAGTCGATTTCCCTCCTCGTCAAAAATGTCTCGAACCTTTTTCACAGTTTTGTAGACTTTCAACTGCTTTTTCCTAAAATTTATATCTTTCCACTGTAGGGAAAGAAGTTCTCCGATTCTTAAGCCGCCATGTAATAGAACGATAAATAATTCATAATAGCGGCGTGATTGAATACTCTTGAAAAATTGTTCCAACACATCAGGAGTTAGTACCTGCTCAAACGTCCGTTCAAATAAGTCGTCCGGAGGTTTTTCGTTTACAGACTTAGGCGGTCCAGCGTATTGATATCCGGAGCATGGATCAAACGGTATGATACGATTTTCAAAAGCAGTGCGAAAAACTTGCTTTAAAACGGCCAAAGACTGTTGAATTGTAGTCGTTGCATATCCCTCTTTTTCGAGTTCTTGCATAGCCGACACAATATTTACATTTTTCACGTCAATTATTTTCATATAACCAATGTAATCTTCCACACGTTCAAAGCCTGTAACATAGTTATTAAGAGTTTGTGTTTTTAGTTTGGGCCGTGCATAATTCTTTAAATAAATTTCAAACCATTGTGAAACTGTTAGCGTAAACGAGAGGTTTAAATCTCTGTTTGCCATCAATAAGAGAAACTGTTTCTTTTTTTGCTTCAGTTTCCGAAGATTAGTATCATAGATACTATAGGGCTTTTTTTGCCCTTTGATTCTGATGCGAGCTTCATATCGACCGTCTTTTCTTTGATAGATGCCGGCACCAAGTTCTTTTCCATTTGAGTCTTTTCCCATATCATTCTCCTAATGATACGCGCATACGGATATTATCGTATCACGCGAACTTAAAAAATGCAAGTATGCTGGTCAATCCATCGTTCGAATTTTTTTCGATGGATCATAGTACGCCTGCCAATTTGAACCTTAAAGTTACTTTCATTCATGAGATCACGAAGTTTACGTTCTGAAATTCCGGTAAGCTCGGATGCTTCTTTCACAGATAGCAGAATTTTGTCTGAATCTAAATTATTTCCTTTTGTACGTTGCAAAATAGACACCTCTTTCTTGTTTTGATACTTATAGTATTAGAAATAAAAACAAAAAAAGCGTCAACTTTTTCGTCAACGCCTTTAGATGGTTATTTGTCAGATGTCTTTTTGCATTTTATTGCATCCTCAACAGCCTCTTCCCAGCTCATATGATATTTTTCCATGCGTGTTTTTACAGACCTCGCGTCAATTTGTAAAGCATGATAACAACGGTATAATGTAGGATATACTGTGTTTTGAAAGACGACAGGATCTGCATCTTGAACGCGATGCATTCCAGTGGTTGATAATGCTTCTTGGATTGCCTGTTCTAACGTATATTGTTTGGATTTAACAAAATGTAAAATCGCGATTGGGTCTACGCCTATACGAGAACAGAGCTTTTCTACGCAATCGTATGTACTATTTTGGAATTGTATAGCATCCGGGTATAAGAGTGAAAGTTCTTGCAAAGCTAGAAAATGATTTGCTGATTCCTCGATGGTGCATTTTAGGCGGTGCGCTCTTGCAGCCACACTGCTATGACTTATATGATGCTGCTTGCAAAAAGCGGATAAGGAAGGATATGCCTCTCCGTTAATTTCCACAATCCAAAAGTCTGATGGGCGAGGCTTAGGTGGGGCAGAGACTTTTTTCTTTTTCTTCTTGGGAAGCACTTTGGGTGGAGCAATCTGATTCTCTTGACGCTGTTTTTGTGCTAGACAAGCCCTGATAGCGGCGGAAGGAGTTAGCTGATTCTTGTTTTTATAGGCATATACAACACTAGGACTCAATCCATATTCTTTACAACAAGCGATAATAGATGGATATTTTTGGTTGTTGAACTTGAAAGAATAACGGCTTTCATTTAAGACATAATGATCCAATGCTGCTTCAAAAGAGCATTTATGAGTGCGCTTATAGTAACTCACATTGTCAACAGGAACATTAAACAATTCACAGCATACCTTCATAGATGGATATGTTTGACCGTGATATTTCACGCAACGTCCTTTTTTTGCAGCCCTTAGATGGTCAATGGCTTTTTCCGCTGTGATATTTTTCTCCTTTTTCAGCGGGAAAACACAGGAATAGGCCACATCATAGTATTCGCAACAAGCTTTAATGCTGGAAAATATCTGTCCGTGATAAGGAAACTTGAATTTATCCAAATATTGTTGTCTTCGTTTAGATATGCGCATAAAACACCTCCCTTTTCTAATACAAATTCTTAGGCAAAAGCGGTCTTTTTAGTTTCGGCGGGGTTAATCATCTGCAATAAAGATTTCTGAAAATCATATTTTTTCTGAACAGAGCGTCTTTTTTTCTTACGATGGCGGATATTGGGATCGATCTGATTCAAATAACGGCTCATAAGAAGGGTGTCAATTGTTTCTTTTGAATAAATAGCTCCACTTGGATGCATAACCAGTGCGCCCTTAGCCAGGACCAACGAAGCAAGTCCGTAATCCTGTGTTATAACGATATCTCCTATTTTGCATTCATTATAGATCTGCATATCGGAAGCATCTCTTCCGGGAGCCACCTTTTTAATTTTACTGTAATCAGAATAAAGCTGGTGCGCTGTATCGCAGAACAACATTACTGGTAAGCCTTTCTCTTCCGCAATTTCTTCAATCTGACGGATTTTTGAACAAGAATCCGCGTCAACAATAATTCTCATTTGTAAAACCTCCTCTTCGAAAATTTTCTTATTGATAGTATTGCAAAAAGAAAAATACTTATATTCTCACGTAGGTGATTTTTTTGCAAAAAAAACACTGCCCATGTATTTTATGGAACAGTGTTTTTCTTTGAATAGGCTGTTATTTTACGTCATTTTGAGCGATCAGTTCATCCAGAGTGACTGGGGTATAATTGATAACATCGACGGATACATTATATCTTCTGTCAATATGTGTTACAGTTGTATTGTGAATATGACCGTGCAGGTGATAGGAACCCACATAAAATCCATTCCATTCCTCAATCGGATAATGGAACAGAACAACTTTACGTTCAGTATCCCTTACTTCTGCATAGGGACGGCACCATAAAAAAGCGCTGGAGAAGTCCCGATTATGGATATTCTTGAAATCATGATTCCCAGTAACAAGGTATTTTTTGCCTGGAAGAGCCATAAGAAACTTCCCAATTCCCTTTTCATGATACATGCCAACATCACCAAGAATATATACTTCATCACAAGGACCAATACCTTTTTTCTTCCAATTTTGGAAAATAGTCCGGTGCATGTCATCGATTGTTGCAAATGGGCGACTGCATTTTTGAAGAATCGCCGGGTGAAACAAATGTAAATCACTAATATAATATTTCATAAAAATCTCCTTTAAGCGTCAAATTCAACGAGATAATTCATTACCATGGCAGCCTCTGAATAAAAGATGATTTCATCTTCTCTTAAAGAGCGTCCAGCTTTGGCATGAACACAATTTTTCTTTTTCGCTTCCAGTTCTTTTGGAGTAAAGTGGTGGCTCGATTCCACATAAAGTGGTTTTCCGTAAGCAACCGCAAAAAGCCCCATATATACAACATTTTCATGTTCGTTTGTGTATTTTGCAGAAGAACTGCTTGTATACAAAAAACTCTTGTTCGGATTAATGGCAAAATAAGCTCCATCACCAAACATGCGTCCATTCTCATAGGAGGGAAGGATTTTGATGGAATTTTCCGTGATACTGAGCCAGTTTGCATTCCGGCTTCCGTGCCATATCTGCCGTACATAGCGAATATGATGCTCTTTACAATAGCTGTTAAAGGTTTTTTGCTGCCGATCTGGGATAACACGCCAGATCTTTCGTACTTTCCGCTGCAGAGAAGGGGTTAAGTGTTCGATAACTTCCTGCCGCTGGGAATCTGTAGCCTCAAATACATGAATATTATGTTCCCGAAAACTGCCGATAGAACCGGACGGACGCATAACTTCCATCGCCGTGATAAGGTCATTTTCACGATCTATAATTGCAGGAAAATCAGACGTTTTCACAGCAAGAAGAGATTTAACATATCTGCTCTTTCGAGGGGAAATAGTTAATAATTTCTGAAGCGTCTCATTGAAATCCTTCAAAGTAGTCTTGGTACTTAATTCCGCAAGAATTTTCTTCGACTGAGATACCTGTTCAACGGTCACTTTGTCATGGTGGACCAAATGCCGTTCGACCATACCTTTAGCGTAGGTATACAGTTTTTGATATAATTCAATAGCTTCCGGACGCTGATCAGGAATGGTGGGTGCAACAGGTGTTTCCGACACAGCTGGAGCAAGATAAATAGAAGACTCGTCCTTGTATCCTTTTGAAAGCTTTTCATAGTAGCGAATCCAATATAGATGGATGGGATATGGGGTTTTCAAGTCCTTTTTTCCAAATGCTTCTCCCCTGCCAGCTCCGATACGTCCGTAAGTTGCATTCAGTACGGAACCAGATGGCCGAAAATGGTAGAATTTGTAATTGTTGGATACTGGGTTAATACAGGTTAAATAAGCTTCCGGATAGGTATCCTGTGGGAGCTGGATGGTATTGTACTCTTCTGTTACATACATACTCGGATAGATGGTCCCGTCCTTTGCGAATGTGCCACGCTGTTTAACGTCAAACTCCGCTTCTCCTACAGGTGTAGAAACAAGTAAACGATTGGGAACGGACAAATTTAATAACTGCTCCCCAATGGCCTTATACAAGGCAGATTCTGTTTGTGGAACTTCCATATTCCGGGTATCGTTGTACGTCTTAATAGTAATATGCATATTTTTCTCCTTGGACAAATTGAATTTCAGATCGGTTATTGATATACTCCTTTCTTCATGAATTGATCTGATACCCCTAGAATGTGGAAAAGTGAAAAAAACAAAATGGCCGGGATTTATTCCCGACCATTTTGTGTCTCTATTGTTGTTTCAATTCGATAATATACTGAAGCGTTACCTGTGCATCGTCAAAAATAACAACCTCGTCATTCCTTAAAGATGTGCCAGCATGAGCAAAAACAGCATCGTGAGGTGAAATGCGGGATTTGGTTAGCGATTTCATGCCCGAGGTCCATGTGTAGACATGATAGGGTGACTTGTACACGGTTTTCATAACAAATAGATAGGCTTTGTCTGAGGTGCCATGTACCCAAAAAGACCCATTCAATGAGGTATATCCAATACTTTTTTTCGCTTTTGGAGCAAGATATATTCCATAGCCGAACATATGACCGACTTTGGGCGCTTTGGGATTTAAGATAAGTCCATTATGTAAAATGGACAGGCAATTCATATTTCTGGACCCATGATACCAGTAATGAATGTCTTCTTTATGATAATTATGTTTGTCATAATAATTCCAAAAAGCGTTATCTCTATTGGAATTTTTAACACGGAATGCTTTTGAAAAGCAATCTGCAGAATGCCCCATGTGTCGTTTGATTTGCCGGAGTTCTTTTTCATCGTTTACAGGGGTGATTGATAACTTCCATTCTTCCAGAAGAGTTTTTTCTTTGCTGTCATTAGACGGCAATGCCTGCATCTGGGTTTCCATCATGCGCAGCAGATCAGTTTCTCGATCTATAACATTCTGAATCTGCTCCGGATCGGCATCTGCCGGGAGCAAATAGTCTGCAACATTTTTCATTTTCCGAGGCAATAGAGCAAATAATTGTTCCAGAAGAGAATTATCCTTTAATGGATCATTTGAAAATTGATTCAAAATATCTTCTGCTTGCGTGATCATCTGCGGGCTAATCTCGGATACGGATACAGAATAATTAGATTTGATGGCCATAGATGATTCCTGTTGCAAAAAAGAAATGAGTTCACGAACAGAATCATCCTCGATTTCTTTGTATGTATAGGAAGAATGTACATCCATGAGTTCTGTCTTGTCCTGATAGCCCTCTGAAATTTTCTTTTGATACATTTTATCCCATACTGATATAGGATAATAACGGATGTATGGAGCAGCCCCAACACGCCCCATTTCTACCTTAAATGTTGTATTCGAGTCCTGAATCATTCGAAAATACATATTTCGATTTTCAGATGGTATAATTCGGATCATAATAGCTACGTGTGCCATTTGACATCTCCTTTTGACATAATGTATTTCAGACCTTCGTTTTTACGCTCCTCTCATGAAATATTGATCTGATGTTTTTAGAATGACGAATCAAAAGAAGAATAAATTTTATGTACGTGAAAAACGTTTTTTGAAATTATTTTCCATACTATATATCGGAAACAAAATATACAAAGGAGGAATTTGATTATGTGTAATTCAGAAATGGATCTCGGACTGGAAGCATCCAAATATAAAAATCCGAGATTCGATATTGTTTCAAGAATCGCGTATCTGCTAGGCGTATCGGAGGAGTATTTTTTAGGTGAAGAAAGCAATTTTGATGAGACAATCTATACGGGGCTGGAGGAATGTAAAGATGCAAGGATTGTCCGGAATTTGTGTATTATTCGGACTGCATTATTAAGAAACAATGGAAGAATCCGGAATTTGTTTCAGTATGATATGAAAAATATTGATACAATTCCGGAATATATTGACCCGGAATGTATTAAAAAGCTCAAAAAGGATGACGTAGATATCTGGAGAGCTAATTGGACCCCGGCGAAATACGTTGTGTTAGTCAGTGCTGAAATCAAAAAGTATATCAATGGCTGCAAGAATAGTTTTCCACTATGGCTTAATTGGGACTACGTAAAAGATATGTTTTGCCTTCCGGAACTCAAAGAAAGACAAGTTTCAAAGCTGGTAGAATCGTATGGAGAAAAACGGAACCGATTTCCCTATACGATGTATGTCGTAGGGGCATTATCTGTAGAAGTAGGGAATATCTTGTACAATGATGAGAAGTTTGTAAGTTATCTGTACAGGCGAAACGGAGATGTCTTTGATGATCTTTCTAAGGTGACGGATGCCAGCGACGAAATCAAAAAGAATATTAAGGATTATATTCGGGACAATCAGGAAATTACGATTGTTGTGGATTGTGAAAATGCAAACCCATATAAGCTCTACTCTGTTTTGGACGGACTTGAGCCAGCAACACGAGAACACATCAAAAAAATTGTTTTATATAACGATGTACATACTACGGTTACCTGGCGATTGCTGCAGCGATTGATTCCGGGGGTAGAACACAAAATGATTCCGCGGGTTAAGGCAGATAAGTCTTTAGTGGACATTTCTTTGGCTGTCGGAACAACAAGGGAATATTTTGAACAAGGAACAAAAGCTTTCATTTTGGTATCGTCTGATTCGGATTATTGGGGACTGATTAAGGGGCTGCCGGAATGCAGTTTCCTTCTGTTGGTTGAACAGGAAAATACCAGTTCCGCAATTAAAAGTGCAATGATACGGAATGGGATTCCATACGCGGAGATTGATGATTTCTGCTCCTCGAATCTTGAAAAAGTGTATGCGCTGGCACTTAATCAAGAAGTCCAGAATGCCCTTGGAAAATACGGATTTTGTATGGATGACATACTGGCTAAGGCGGTTGAAAATATCCGGATTAATTTGTCCCCAAACGAAGTGGAGCAGTACAAACAGAAATACTTGAAAAATTTGCACACGGTTCAGAAAAACGGATATATATCTTTGGAAATTTAATGGCGAAAAAAAAGAGATGTCAGTCGGCATCTCTTTTTTACTCTTCTATCTTATAATTCCCTTCTTGTGAGTATATGACTCGAAAATTTTCTCTTCCATGGTGATAGAGAGATCTGTTTTTGTAAACGTAGATTGTTATTTGCTCTGGAAAGCCGACATCATAGGAAAAACGAATATTTTGAAAGCCATTATGAAGGGTTTTGGCAATTAAATCTTTTGCGTATTCATTCTTGTTCAAAAATAAAGTGTTGGCAATTACACTAAATTCCTGAGTATAGGACGTATCAGAGGCGGTCGAAAAAGAATTCACCACACGTTCCTTACGGCCCCATTGTAAATAAGCTACTGATAATAGAATGATAAAAGCCATCATTGCAATAACTATATGTTTCTTTTTCACATCCAACCCCTCCTCATTAACGATACTCATATATAAATAGACTCGTAATTAATATTGTACGCCAAATAATGTTGATATAGCAACCAAAATCGTAAAAGAAGTTATAATCCGACTGATTCCAAGCAGAATTGCTTAAATCAGTCGGATTTTGGGTAACATGGAGATTTTTTTGAGAAAGTTTTATTCTACGGGTGACTGGTATTCCTGGAATACCTCATAAATCTGTTTGGCTGCCGAAACCCGCTCGATTTCTTCACGATCAAGGTCTTTGCATTTTTCGTATTCGCGCAGAAATGCAGTGGCAGCATCTTCAACGCTGTCTGAAGTTTTAAGACGTTCTAACAGCGAAGGATTATGTTTTTCCAGATAGGCGATAAGGCTATCCAGCTGCCCAGAAATAGACCCTAAGCTCTTCCCTTTATCAATGGTATATTTGCACAGATAGGACTTGATTTCAGGATCTGTGAAGCCGCATAAACCATACCCATATCTACCACCACTGTAAATACCCAAAGAAGAGCTGTGAATGACTTCTTCACGGCTGATACTGCCGGCATCAACCAGTGCAGTATACTGCGTACCAGTGAGTCCGGATTTCTTCACAGAACCGCTTTCCAGAAGTGTTGGGTCCAGATCTGTAGAGGCTTCATTTGCAATGTTGCCCATAATACCGGCGGTTCCTTCCTTGGAAAAGCCATGCATACGCAGATAATTCCAAATTTTTTCAGCATTGGTATCTCCGATCTCATCATTAGATGTAAAACGGCGGATGGTAAGAATGGTGTCACTATCTACCTTCCGGGTATCGACAATGCCCTGATCTTCATTAAGGGCTTCTACGATTTTTCCATTTCCGTCATAGAGAGCAACGTGTCCATCGTAGCAGACAACATCACCAGCTTTTGCATCAGCAAGGCTTTTTACCTCTTCGCCCAGTGATCTCCAGCCATAAGAGGTGGTATATTCACCATCGTAAGCGCCGCAGCGTGTCAAAATCTGCCATACAAAATGGGAGCAGTCGATTCCATTCGTGAGCGAATTTCCGCCCCAGACGTAGGAATTTCCGACGAACTGTTTGGCAAAAGTGATGATTCCTTCGCCGGAAGAATTGGTTACATCATAAACCGTTTCTTTTTTATAAGAAAACGCTTCATTTTCTTCAGGATCAATTACCTGTTCAGCAAGCTCCATATTGTCTTCTCCAGTCCGGGAAACGTAGGTTAATGCCGTTTTTCCCTGCTGCAGATAGTTGCTTTTGACAAAGCCGCGGACATCGCCAGATTCGATGTATACCCATTTTTGATCTGAATCAGAAATAACATAACAAAGAGCTTTTGGAGAAAGGGTTCCGACAATACGTGACTTTGTGGAAGCGGATTCTCTGACATTAAGCCTTGTGTTGACCTTTGCATAAGCATACACTTTATCAACGCGGGCAAACCCGGCACGAAGATCCTTTTTCCCTATGTAATTTTCATAGTTAATTGTCTGACTCCAATCTTCTACTGCAGCCGCTTCTGCCGCATTATCGGAAGAGGGATCTGCGTCTTTTGTGGATGTAGAACTGGAATTTGCATCTTTTTTAGTGGATTCAGAATCAGCTTTTGGCTTAGTCTCAGAGGTTGATGCGTCTGGTGTTGGAGCTTTGGAAGGCTCTGGAGCCGGAGTAACGGATGGGGTGACAGATGGGGTAACATCTGGTTCCGTAGGTGCCGGATCTTCTGAGTCATCTTTTTCCTCTGGTTCCTTAGAAGTATCAGATGACGAGTCTTCTGGCTTTTCCGGTGTTTCAGATGCGCCAGAATCAGAATCTGTTTTTTCAGATACAGAATCATCTGTCGAGACATCACTTGAATCCACTACAGTTTCCTGCCCGGATGCTAATGGTTCTGCATAGGCGGATGCTGGAGTGAGAAACATTCCTGCAGCCATGCTAAGAACGGTAAAAGTAGTGCTGACTTTCTTTGATTTCACTTTTTGTCCTCCTGTAAATTTGATTTATAAATATCAACGCCCGTAACTAAGCAAAATTCATCAGCAGTAAGCTGGAAAGGAATTGATTCCTTTGCATGCTCCGCTACGGTGCAGATATTATCAGATAACTGAATCAGATCAATATAGGAAACAGGCTCAGATGGCTGAACGCGGTCAGACATACAAGCTCCTGTATCATTCGAAATCTGCAGATATTCTTTTCCATATGCATTCTCTTTGGTAATATGCACATAGGTGGCTTCCGAACCGTTTTCATACAACTTCAAAAAATTAGCAGCATATGAGTTCTTATCTGGTTTTGGAAGGGAAATTTCATTCAAAAATTCTAGTACTGTTTTGATCATTAAATTATTGGCCGTAATCATACATTAAAAAACATGAAACAGCGTCCTCCTTCTTTGGTAAATTTTGTTTCTAAGTATAGTATTGTAAATATTTAAAAAATTTTCACTCAAAGATGTTCAAAGTAGTCATCTGCGCCCCAAAGAAGGTTATCAGCGAGGTTTGTAGTCCATATTCCATTATCAATTGCATAATCTATGATGGATTGCGTATAAGGCGCAGTCTTGGAATCCGAATAGTAAATACAATAATTACTACCATCAATAAGCTGCTGATTACGCTCTGAATAGATGCCTTTTCGATAAGCAGAATAAGAATAACGATAAATACTGTATTGAACGATAAATACTGTATTGCATAACCTGTTGTAAGCGTTGCTGGTCTTCCATCGTCCACCTTGAGGTATAATGGGGATATGGGAGCAGCAGAATCATCTGGATATAGGGATAATATTGTTTGAAATTCAGAACTTCTTCCGCAGCAACTAAGTCAAACCCATATGAGCCACCACACGCAAAAAAATAGCCTCCTGCATTCAGATAATTCAGAATAGCCTGCTGCAGACGGGGGCGCAAAGCCCACTGTTCATTTAATGATAAGTCTCTGTTTCCGATAAATGTGCATGCTTTAGCCATGTTGATGCTCTCCTTGAAATAATTTCTATATATTTAGTATTGTAAATATAAAATAAAAAGGGTCCTGAATCTTCAAAATGAAGTCAGAACCTTTGTGGCTATGGGGATTTTTGATTATTTGCAGCAAGGATCTGTATCAAGGCAGTCGATCATAGCATCGTAGCCATTTTCACTGTTCTGAAACAGAAATTTACGCGCGTTGCGTTTGTTTGTAAAGTCTTTCTCCGGTACAGATGGGCCGGAAACGATGTAGTGTTTTGGGTTACGCATAAAAAATTTTTTCAAAAAATTCAGCATAATATAATCCTTTCTTGATAAAAAATATCATTTGAGCATAGTCGTAAAATAGATTTAGTTCCGTGCGGAAGTACATACATCTTCGTATTTGATCGATTTTTGATAATCTTCTGGAGAAATTGGGATAATTTCTGAAATCTCATCAAACTCGGGCCGAACATGTTTTTCAAGGTAGTCCATATCAAAATAGGGCATTTTAAAAGCCAGCGTATCTTCATAATGAGGATTTACCTTGAAGTAAAGTGGAGGCTTTGGCGAATTTTCAATCCTCAGAATTTCCGGAATCGAATATCCAAGATCTACAGGAACCCAGTTATCCTCTTCTCCTTCCGGGATTTTTTCGTCAGGTACAGCACCCATGTTGGCATAAAGTTCTGCCGTAGTTGATTCAGGATATAAGGAAGCAATACGACGTAACGTATCCTCAATGCATGCTGAAAAATCCGATGATCCAAGTACAAAGTTAGCTGGGACAATGCAATGGCAAGGAAAATCAATTCCGATAGCAAAATAAGTTGCCATCTGTTCGCCATCTTTCAAAATAGCATACAAGATATCGTTGTCCAGAGTCCATTTGAACGTGGGGAGCAAAGGATCAATATCCGCATCATTTCCAGTAAGTTCTACGTAAGTGGCACCATATAACATTGCATAATCCAGAATCCGCTCCAGATCAGGTGCGACACCAAGGGAATCAAGCAAATTGTAGTCACGCATATTAGGGGTTACCGGAATATATTGCATACTGTGAATACGGCAGATAGATGACTGTCCATCATGGGAACAGCTATTATCCTGAAAACTTGTGAAATAATAGGTCATTTGTGAAAGATGCTTTCTGTTTAGACGCAAAATTTTAATAGGTTTCATAAATATACTCCTTGACAAAATGTATTTCAGATCTTATAGGTTTCGGTACTCCTTTCATCGTTTATTTGATCTGATGAAAATAGTATGAAAAATTAGCCCGAAAACAAAAATGTCATTATAAATGGGAGAGTTTCCCATCCAATCCAGAGCTATGAATATTTATGGCAAAAAGCTCAGAAAATCGACAACCGGACGTTCATCGTATTGCGCAGGTGTGTTTAATAACTTTCCATTCACGACAAGGGAACTGCTACCGCCGCCGTCCATGCTTCTTGCATAGGTACATCCAAGATTGGCGAAAATACTCTGCAATTCAGCAAAAGACAATCCATTTTTGTACTGTGCCGTTCCGGCAGTAATCATATAATACTCTCCTGGCTGAACCATACCGATTGCTGTTCGGTTATAGTAAGTATTATTTATTTTTTGCTGATTTGCCAAATCTACTTTTTGACCGTCCTGGATTAGCAGTGGATCAGCTGTCCCCCAAATATCTTTGACTCCGGATGCAAGGAGTGTAGAAGCTGAAATTCCAGCCGATGGAGTATAAAACTTTCCAGTGTTGTCCAGGCAGATTTCTTTCCCATTCGTCACACCGTCTTTTAAAATTTTTCCATCTTTAATAAAACATCCAGCGCATACAGGTTGCCCACTATCATATGAAAAATAACTGCCGTTTGTTGTGACTGCTGCTCCTGTACGGCCGGCATATGTAGTCGGATATTCTCTATAGCTGCCCCAACTGTCATTTGATAGTCCGCCTTTGACTTGATTAGATGGATCGTTGACGATAATATGGGTTAAGAAATATTCACCGCTCTCCGTGTATTTTTGCTGAACGGAAACGAAAATACTATCGGTTGTGACATTAGATACACTATTATCTAATTCTGCCTTATAGGTCTCGGCGGCGACGACAGCAGCTGTTTTTTGCTTTGCAGTGATTGTTGATGTATATTCTTTTCCAAGATAGGTAACAGAAATATCATTATTTCCTGCTGCCAATGAAATTGTGTCAGAAATTTCAACATCATCTACAGACAATTCTTTCTTTTCGTTGCCACTATACGTGACTTCATAAGAAAAATCAGATTTTGGATAATCCCCTTCATAGAGAAGTTCTTTACTTTCCATTGACAATTTGCTGATCGTGTTCAGTGGAATCTCATACTGCTCCTCGCCCAGAATAGTCTTTGCAGTTACAGTATGATCATCTGCAGTTAAAATTTCAGGAGTCTTTGTGAGTTCAAAATCGGATACGGCCAGTTCCTTTTGTGTATTATCCGCATAAATAAGCTTCGCAGATATGTCTTCCGAGTGGAAAGAATCTCCTTCGTAGATCGGTCCATCCGCATAACTCCATGCGATATGATCGGCTTTAATAGCTTTTACAGGTACAGATACGGACATATCTCCGTACGTCACAGTAATGCGTTGGATGGACTTAGACAGCTTTTTAGGGCTGATAGAAATGTCTGTTACCGGATTTTTCCTTCCGAGCAGGCTTACAGTGTTTGCATGAAAGCTTTTGGCAGAGACTGCATCGTACTGATAAGGTGTTTTACCAGCGTAAGTAGCTTCCAATTTGCATGGAATAAACCATGCGGCAGATAAGGCAATGCCTAGAAGGCAAATACCTGTTCCAATAATAAGTTTTTTGTGTCTCAATTTTTCATACCTCCTATTGTATTTGTTGTTCAAATATAGTATTGAAAACACAATGGGATTTTTTGAAAAATTGAAAAAGGTTCCGGAAACACATGCATCTGCAGTGTTCCCAGAACCTTTCTGAATAGTGCTTTTTACTTGTTTTCCAGCAATTCTTCAATACGATCACATAATAACTCAAAAGCTGAAGTACCGGCTTTTCCACTCTTTAAAACGGCTTCTCTGAGCGCTTCTACTGCTTCGGGTTCTGTCGTACAATCCGTATTATCAGAAATGCAGGTGTAAATTCTGCATGCAAGCTCATAGTCGGCAGCCCTTTCAGGATCTTTACCTATCTGTTTGCAGAGATCCAAATAATTCTCAATGGATTGGTGAAACATTGCGTTGACCTCAAGAATGGATCTTCCATGAAAATTCAAAGAATCAGAAATGCAGCGGACCTCACCTACATAGATCTTATCTTCTGGTTCGTATGATATATCAGCAGTGTATCCTTTATAGTTTATGGAAAAATTGATTTTCATAAGCTGCTCCTTTCTGTAACAATTTTTTCTCTACGAGACATATTGTCCCGAATAATACCATAATTAAGCTCTTCAGGCGATTTTGAATGATATTCCTGGAATCGCTGGCGGGCTATGTCGGAACTCTCTAAACCGGAAAATCCGCCGGAATATTCCTTTTTTGTGTTATAGAACTTCAGATCGAAGCCTTTTCGAGTAAACGAATCCATATTATCATGCATGATCTTCTGAAACGAAACAAGGCATTCTCCATAGAGTGTTGCCATCTGACGGATTCCTTCTACGGAATTACCCAGCGTTTTTATGGTACCTAAATGAAGCGTGTCTATTTTGTACGTAATAGACCAGGCTCCGCGGATAGAAAGATCCAGATAATATCCCTCGTTATATCCCGGAGAAAGGACAAAAAGTGGATCAAATTCGTATTTGATTTTCTAAAATATAATTATGGTCAAAATTCCCTTGAGAATTAAATGTACTAATCATATCAAAAATATTATTGCGAAGCATGGTTAAAATATCGCTTGATAGATGACAAATCATTTCTGTATATTCATTATATTCATCATCTTTTAATAGACAATGACAACCTAGCCACTTATTTTCTGCATTTTCTTTAATCCAATTTGAGTCAGTTGAAAATGATTCATAAACTTGGTTTTCAAGATTTACTTCATGTTCAGAGTTGGGGTCATCTTTTAAGAACCATTGAAAGTTTCCTAGTTCATTACAGGCTGTATGACATACTAAATAAAAGTCTGCATTTTTATTTTCTCTTGCAATTGTTATAAATTTTTTTTGCATATTATTTGTCTCCTTTTAATTATCTTCACCTTGAGCTATCATCAGTTAAATCCTTATTTAATCAAATCTCTTATCGTATTTTTTATCTTCTACAAGGTCAACATCTGTATAATTATCAAGGCATTTCTCATAATGCCCCTCTTGCTTAGTAATTCCTGAATATGTTTCATACGGATTAGGAAGATTATGTTTTTTACAACATTCATAGCAGATTACAAAACTTCTAGTTTTTTCTCTATTTCCATATGGTTCATTATCTGTATGATACCTAGCAAAATTTTGAAAAGGTGTCATAGATAACAGCGTTGCCGTTCTATCACAGTCTTTTCCACAAAAATCACATATAGCGTGTATCATGCTCATTACCTCTCTTTCTACTGATATTAATAGAATTGTAAAAAAAGCACACGATAAAAATAAATTTGAATTTTTATCATGTGCTATAAAACAGGTTATGTTTTATGTGAAAAATATTTAATACATTAAAGCTTTATTTGTTCTATTACTTGCTTTATTTGTTCTATTACTTCAGAGGTACATTAAATTTTATGCTGCTCCACATATTCCCAGGAATAGCTTTCAAGCTCCTCTTCTCCTTTGTAAAAAAGAATCACATGTTGATATCCTTCTTCTTTTAAGTCATTGGCTTTCTGCTCGCAATCTTCCAACGTGTTAAAATTGTCTTCGATCCATGGTTCACTGACAGAAAAGCCATTTCCGCTTTTATCGGCATAAGCAATGCAAACATCTTTCATGGCTGCCTCCTTATTGAATTTCTATTCTTTTAATGATTTCACAATCATTTTTACATTTTGCGCATCACCGTTATGTGCTTTCCGGTGGTGCGTAGTTTCTTTATATATACAGTTTTTCCGGACTTATATGTCCGCATGTGTCCGCGGGTCTTCCAAGCGTCTACGTGAAAATTCCGCATTGTACAAGGCTTTCTGGGGGCATGCTCTGCCTTAATGGAAATATCACCCACAATGCGAACAGGACGCTCTGCATTTGAAGTACCTACTGGAGCAGTTTGGGGTAAAACGGCCCCTTTTTTGACCGAAGATTTGGGACACGAAACCTTATTTTTAACCAGTTGGATAGATAAAAATATGGTATTCACAAGGAACGGCCGGATAAGAGTTGCTTCATGCTCGTCAATATTTTGTTCTTTCCATGAATTTTTTAACAGAGTTGCATATTCTCTTTTGGCCTGATCCCATATATTTGCTTCAATCTTGTTCCATCCGACAATTTTATCGTTCTCCAATGGAGATCGCTTTCGCAATCTCATCTTTAAGCTGGTCTTCTTCTATAATTTTGTTCCAACATAAAGGCCGCCGTTCTACTGAATAAAAATCAGTTGCAGACGTTTTTTCACGCCATCTGTAGCCGCCTAATAATTTGATTTTATCTTTGTATGGTCGTGTATTTCCCTCGAACCATAAGCTTAATAAAATGCTTCCATTTTTTTCACTGATATGAGGAAGCACACTGGCATTGAGTACAAATGGCTTACTTGCTTTAAGCTCTTGCATCTCTTTTTTATAGCATTCCTTGCACAGACCCTGTGTCTCAAAATACTTGATTTTTCGCTCACGCTCCGAATTTTTTCCGACCAAATCAACGGTGACTTGGTGTCCGCAGCTCATCAAAATAGTATATTTCATAATTTTTTCTCCTATTGTATGGGGGAGATATTTTTTTGAGCATTGTAATGCTCTTTTAATGAATCCAATAATGCTTCTCTTTCTTTTTCTGCTTGTGGCAGGTCAATTTCGAAGAAATCGGCAAGCAGCTTATCAACATTGATATAATCTCCTGCGCCTGAAACATCTGCGAAAACACTTTCTCTTGGACGTTTCTTTTCAAAAGCAGAATAATTCTTCAGAAAATACTCCAAAAAATTTCTGCATAAATCCATCTGATCCTGAACTTCCAACAACTTATCTAATGCTGGAGTTTTAATTTCATTCATATTCATACGTTTTTCCTTTCCTTGTGTGGAAACAATATTTATGCAAATTTCAACTGTCCATTGCGCTCAGTTTGGATTCTGTCTGGGCGACAAATGGGCTGCCTTTCTGCTTTGCACAGTTCAGGAAGATTCGCTTTTACAAGGGCGGCTGGTATGGGTGGGCAAACGGCATTGCCACATCTTTTAACCTGCTCTGCTCTCTGATAGGTCTTTCCCGTATAGTCATGATCGATGATATAATCACTTGGAAAGCCCTGGCATCCTTAAAGTTCCTGTGGTTCCAGCATTCTCAGCCCAATATCTACGATTTGATAATCCGTTCCTGAAATTGTAACAAGCCCTAATTTATCTTTGGTAGTTATGACATTTAATGGTTCTTTCAGGTCTCCTTCGCTACGATTTCCATGGAATTTCAAAAGAAAGGCTCTTACTTCA
>ERZ825896.1671-NODE-1671-length-23917-cov-3.051840_pt1 | contig 23917 bp, 17 predicted proteins | sample MGYA00519858_ERZ825896 | MGnify/ENA primary metagenome ERZ825896 (study PRJEB31778, sample SAMEA3449214) | human gut metagenome | biome: human gut; feature: human-associated habitat; material: faeces | place: United Kingdom | collected 2010/2012 ...
GGCCTGCAAATCCTCAGCCGCTGCTCTTACATCATCGCTGGCGTTCGTACTGATGACGATCGTGCTGGTCGCGGCCCCATCCTTGACGATCGAAAAATCGCCGGACAGAGGCGGCGTCGTCGTGGGGACCGTCGTCGTATTATTGCCGGTAGTCTTGTCGGTGTTTGGCCGAGATGTACCATTGTCACCCGTGGTCACGTCCGTACCGTCCCCCGTCGTCACGTCGGTACCCGTCGTGCCGTTGGGATCGGTCGTACTATCGATCCCGCTCGGGTCGGTTACATCGGTCTGCGCACTGGATTCCCCCTCGATGGGAGGATCGTTATGGCAACCCACCGCGCCCAGGAGCAGCAGCACGGCCAGCAGGCCGGCCACTCCCCTCCTGCCGGCAAACGCCCATCTGTTCTTCATAGCCATATTCCTTCCTTTCTGCGAGCCGGGGAATTGCGCCGGTCTTGGCCATAACCAATATCGGCTGTCCGGATGTTCCGGCAGCAAAGGCACAAAACCCGATTGAAAACAGGGTTTTTATCCCATATCATACCTTTGTCCATCCGTTAAACCGGATGTCAGTCGATGAGTTCGCCGGTGGCAATGACGTCCTTAGCCTTTTCCCACAGGGAAAGCTGTATATCGAGCCGTTTCCGGACCATGCCGTCGGTCCCGGCGGACACCTGCCGGACGAGTCCCATCAGCCGGTCCAGGCGCTCCACCCGTTCGGGCGTATAGAGTTCCCTGGGGGCCGGCGGATGCCAGGCGATCGTCTGGGCCGTGTTGTGTTCTGCGATATCCGCAAGCGCCTCATAATAGGCAAACATGAGGTCGGAGGCCGGCCCATACAGCTTCGAACAGGCGTCCATCAGGATCTCCGATCCGGTCAGATCCGGATCCCACATCGCTTTGGCGTAGACATACCAGAGCGGGAACCGCAGAGGATAGCTTTCGTCGTCCTCATAAAATACATCGAGCGGGCCCTGGTCGTTATACACGTAACGTGCCCCGTGCTCCCGCCAGAACCGCTGGTTGCGGGTCGCGACATCCCCCTGCACCCACGGCACGTCTTTCCAGACCGGCTGCGCCGCCGCGATACAATACCAATCCCAGATGGCGATATGGGGAAATTGGACCAGGCGGTTCCATTCCTCAAAGTTCTTCTTCCAGGGAACCGGATAGGTGTTCTTGCTCTTGTCAAAGGTATATTTCAGATGATATCCGTTGTCCGGCCCTTTGTCGACCGGCATGAACATATCTGCTTCCTTGCAGAACATCACCTCGACATTCGGTTCCACCTGCATCGGCTGGCGGGGCGGATGATAGGTCGGGAAATACGCCAGGAAGGTCAGGATGTGATCCGGATAGACCTTGCCCACTTCCTTGGCCAGACGGTTGGCGAACCAGATCACGGTTTCGCTGCTGGTTCCCAGTTTCCGGCATTCCTCACACTCGCACCAGCCGTCGTACCAGCCGTCGTTCATAGCAATGCTGAATTGGTTGACATCGGGATTCTCGGCGAAATATGTCAGAATTTTGTCGATGAAAAGCTGCAGCAGCTCTTCGTTGGAATAGCAGTACTGCCACCATTCCACAAAAGGGTTCCGCTTTCCCCCGACTTGGCAGAACCACTCGGGATGGGACTCGAAATACTCGTCCCGGGGCGCCAATGACGTCAGCCTGTGGCCGATCATCCGTTTCACACCGCCCAGATACCAGCGGGCACCCACGTCGGGGTTATGGTACAACACATTGCTATACCGGGAAATGAAGGCCGGGGTATGGTCGATATCCAGATACCCGATCGACAGGTCCTTTTTCTTCGGGATCTCGTGCCATAAGGGATCCGGGCCGAACCAGCCGCAGCCGAGGCGCTCAAACAGCATGGTCACGGCGAACTGCGTGCCGGTGAAATGGTTGTCGTCATTTCCCAGCAAGGCCAGCCGATCCCCGTCCCGCTTGAGGATGACCCGTTCATTGGAAAAGCGCCCCGTTGGTGTCGGGATACCCATCTCCATTGTCAGGCGGGAGGGCCCGATACATACGAGCCCTCCCGAAAGACACTGGTCATCTGTCTTAACCGAACAGACAGCCCCTGTCATCTGCCGCAGCAGGGAACAGAAGTCGTCCGCCGCGGTTTTCACTTTTTCGCCGGCTCCCTGTGCAATCACCACCGTACAGCAGGATTTTCCGTCCCGGACAAGCTCCAACTCCGAATAATCCTCGCGCAGCTGTGAATTTTCCACACAGGTCACACCTTCCTGTTTTATGATTCTGCCGTTGTTTCAGGCGCCGTGGTCAGGGCCGTGGTGGAATCGTTCGCATCCGCCACTTTCTTCTCATAAATCGGCGTGTATTCCGCGATCACCTGCGCGATGTTACGGCCCTGACTGCCGATCTCGTTGCAGATGTCGAAGCCGCCGCCGACAGCGGAATCATAGCTGTTGGTGCAATAGGGCCGGGAGGCGAGGTCTTCATAGAGCTCTCTGTTGGCCGGATCCATCTTACTCATTGCCGGATCCTCATAGTCGTCAATCAGCATATCGATCAATTTGCCGGCGTGATAGGGGCAGTCGGACTTGTTCCCAATCGCCCAGCCAGCCGTGGTAATCGGCGAGACCTTGTCCTTGTTATCCGGGCCCGCAGGTACCGGCACTACGCCGTATTCAAAGTCCGCCAGGCCGTATTCCCTCGCATTAACGATATTGATTTCCACGTTATTGAAATCCAGCAGCATCGCAGCACTTCCCTTGTAGAAAGTCTGCCAGGGGTCGGCATCATAGCCGGACCACTTGGAGGTGTAATAAGCGTCCTGGATCAATTCGAACGCGCGGCGCATCTCCGGCGAGCTGAGGTTAAGCTGATACTTGAAGTTTTCGTCAAGCTTAAGAATGGATGTCTGGTTGGCACCGAACCAAATATAGGGATAGTTGGTCGCCACGCCCCATTTTTTGTCTTTCTCACTCGTCAGCGACTTCGCGATCGGGACAAAGTTCTCCCAAGTCCATTCCCCGGCCTTGTACATCTCCATGGGATCCTGCAGGCCATTGTTGGCGAAAATCGTCTTGTTGTAGAAAATAACCGCAACGTTGGTGCCGGAGGCCGCCACGTAGTAATCATCCCCATACTTGAAAACGGCGTCTGTGCTTATCTTATCCAAGTTGGGATTGTCCATATTGACATACTTCTGAAGCGGTTGTATGACACCCTTCAGTGCAAACTTCGGGTTACTGTTCGCACCGCAGTTGATAACATCGATCGGATCGCCGCTCTGCGCGGAAGCAAGCACCTTGGTTTCCCAGTTTTCCCAAGTGCCCACGACAAACTCGACCGTGACTTCGGGATACTGCGCTTTGTATTTCTCGACAACCTCATTCGTGTGGTCGTCCTTCTTCTTGGGATTATGCCCCGGCAACATAATGGTGAGCTTTTTACCGCTCTCCGCCGCGAGGCCCGCCTGGGCGTCTTCTCCGCTATTGGATGTGTTCGTGCCTCCACCGCCGCCGCCACAGCCAGCCAGCGTAGTTCCCAGCATCGTCACAACCGCCATGCCCAGCAGGGCGTTTCTCCACTTCTTCACAGCATTCACCCTTTCTTTTTAGTTAACCGACAATACCGCTTCTTTCAATACCTTCTGTGAAAAACCGCTGAGCGAACACATACAGCACGAGCAGCGGCAGTACGGTTATCAAACACCCGCACGCGAGGATAGCTTCGCGCATAAACGTCAGTTCCTGCGCCGCGTAGCCGGTGATGGTGTCACTCCATTGGAGCAACGTTCCCAAATCGGTCAGCTTGACGGAAATCGGGAAAGTCGTCTGATAAAACATGGAGGACAGATAATAATCGTTCCAGTACCATACCACGGAAAACAGCATGACCGTCACAATCATCGATGTGGCATTGGGAAGCATGATCTTCAAAAAGGTACGCATAGGGCCGCATCCGTCGATCATCGCCGCCTCTTCCAGCTCCATGGGGAACCCGCGGTAGAACTGTCGGAGAATGAATATGTAGAGCCCGGACCGGATCCCCATACCCAAAAATGCCTGCAAATAAAAGACCACAGGCTTGTTGATCAGGCTGATGGTCAGCTTTTCTCCTGTGAACAAGCCGACAAGAGACCCGATACCGAAAAAGTCGAAATTTGTAAATGTACTGAACAAGGGGATAATATAGCTTTGGACCGGCACAATGATTGTGAATATCAGCAATCCGAACAAGAGGCCGCGTCCCCTAAAATGAAACCGGGCGAATCCATAGCCCGCCAGCAGCACGGTAATCAACTGCAGCAGCACGCTGGGGATGACGGTGACGAGAGTCATGACAATGGACTCTCCATAATCCATCGCCGTCGCCGCAAGCTTGAGCGAATCCAGCGTCCAGTGTTTAGGCAGCCATACCACAGTAGGATCGTACACATCCTGCAGGTTCCGGAACCCGGAAGAAATCATGAAGAGGACCGGATACAGCATAACAAAACACATGCCGACCAGAAAAACGGTACGCAGGATCACCGTAAACACACGAGCTGCCGTGTGATTGATCGCCAGCCTTTTGTCCCTGTATCCGGACACGATGGCCGACAATGGGCCCGATCCCGGTTTTGATTTCGTCATCCTTATCACCACGCCCTTCTGGCCGTTCGAATTATCGTTATCAGCAGCGCCCGGCCGGCGGGGAGGAATCCCCCCGCCGGCCATCGGCCGCCAATGCTTTGAAGTCAATTAGCCGCGCACTTTTTTCTTGCTGACGATCAGGGCCATGCCCAGGGCCGCGGCGCCCAGGACCACGCAGAACAGGATAGGCGTCTCGGCACCGGTGTCGGGGCCGCCCGGGGTAGTCGAGGAGTCCTTATCCGAAGTATCCGGATCCGAGGTGTCCGGACCAGGGGTCGGAACGCCGCCTTCGATGCCGGTTTCCTCAAACACGGGAACAGTGTAGTCGGCCGTCGTATGCTCGACAGGCTCCGGGTTGCTCAGCAGGAGGTACTGCTGGCGGGAACCCATATAGGAGGCCAGGGAGATATAGCCGCCGCCGAGGGTGGAACCGCTCTTGTAGTAGCCGTCCTCATCCTCCATCGTCGCCATGTCAAATACCTTCTCGCCATCCTTGTCATAGATCACCACATCGGCAACCGAAACCGTGGCGTAGGCATAGTAGCTGATCAGCGCCCAGTGCGCACCAGAATTATGCGAGAAGGAGGGCGTCTCGCCCAGGACATCCGCGAAGGAAATCCAGCCGTTGGTCACGTTGTAGTTCTTACCGGCCATGCCGACGGTCGGGGTCTGAGCGGCATCCATCCGATCCATCCGGTCAACACGCAGCTTACCGGTGATGGTGTAGGGGCCGTTCTCAAAGAGCTCCGGAGCGTAAGCGTTGCAGAAGATGATCGCCGGGTTCTCGGCCTTGTGCTCTTCGTCCACGATCATGGTGAGAACCTTGTTCGGGACATACTCATCGTTTTTGGTCAGGACATTGAACTTGCCTTTACCGTCGAACTTCCAGCCGGCGTAGCCCAGCCCGGCGTCATTGAAATCATCGTCAATGAAGGCTTTGTACTGGGTCTTGACCTTGGTCAGATCGGACAGGCCGTAAAGGTAGGTGTCGTTGGCCAAGGAATAGACGATGTTGTTGTCCTTATCCACGATCCGGAGATCCGCGATGGCAAACTCGCCGTTCGCACTGGACAGGGCAACCGCGATGCCGTCCATAAATTCGACATTCGACATATCGAGAGAGAGGTAGTTGCCGTCGGCATCCTTGATATCCACCCAGCCGTCGGTATCGGCGGTCAGGGCAATCTTCTCCGCGCCATTGACCGAGATCAGGGCCTTTTCACCCTCAAAGCCGGTGAGCTTCATCTTGCCGACCAGATAGAAGGGGCCATCCTCGGAATTGAGGGCATAGGGGCCTTCCTCCGAGGTGGGATCCAGGTAGAAGCCGTCGGGAATCTTCGCGTCGTCACGGAAGAAGGACAGGGTCATCGTCGAGGTCTGTTTATTGCTGTTGACGATGGTGATGCTGCGGTTGATGTCGCCGGTATCAATCGGGGCGTCGCCGGGATCGAAATCGGGCAGCACAGGGGGTTCTTCCGGCTCAGGCAGCACGGTGACTACGGAAGAGTCACGGTTGATGTCGTGCTCCTCAGCGGTGTAGGCGCTGAAAGTAACATCCTGGCTGCCAGTCCCATGAATAAACTTAACAATGGTAGTCGTATCTTCAAACGCAGTCATCCCATTCAAGGTAACATCGCTATTCAAACCATACCGGATGACGCCATTCTTGTCCCGGATAACCAGATCCGCGATATATAGATCTCCGGAAGTATAGAGAAAACCAATACGGAGCGCATCGCCGGCCTCTTCGACCGTATACTGGCGCATAACATATCCATCTGTAGCCGCGCCAAGCTCTGTTTCAATTTCATCCCAACCGTTCCGAACTTCCAGATTCGGTTCCCCGTCATTAGTGGATGCGGTGTTCTCAAGTTTATACTTTACAGAAATAGTATAGGGCGCATTCACCTTCGGGAACTGCTCGCCCGGCATCATCACTTGCAAACAGGGCTGCGCATTACCTGGGTTCGACATCTTCAGATAACGGGTCGGCGCATAGGTCGCCGGATCGAGATCATCAAAAATCTCGAAGGTCGCGCCGGCCGGGATTTCCTCTTTCCCTGTGTTATACAGGGCAGAAGACCAGGTGGCCGTGCTGGTAAACGTCTCCATGCCAAACAGGGTGTCATCCCAATTCAGGGAATACATCACCTTGTCGTTTTTGTCCGTGACAACCAGATCGGCGATGTAGAGACTGCCGGCGGTCCAAAGGAACGCAAACTCCAACTCAGTGGGTTTAGCGATCTCATACTCGCATTTCACATACCCATCGGTATCGGCTTTTATCGTGGCTTCCAAGTCAGCCCAACCATTCATGACCTGGACGTCCGGAACCTGGTCTGGGTTCTCGTCTCCAGAAGCATCGCCCTTGATTCCTTTGAGATTCTCCGCTTTCAGCATCAAGCTCAGCGTATAGGGGCCGTTTTCCTCTAAATATTGCTCCGCCGGCGTTTTAAGGATAAACATCGGCTCGGAATCCGTGGTATTTGTCAGCTTCAAATACCGGCTGGGGGTGTAGTCTCCGGCCGGGTCGGCCAGAACGGTCAGGGAAAATGCGAACAGGGAGCAGAGTAACGCGAGGCATGCGAGAACCGCGAGCATGCCTTTTGGGGAGGCGTGAAACCGTTTGCTCATGTTTCGAAACACTCCTTTTCCATAATTCGTTAACAGCCGGGCGGCTGTTATACCGCGTGTTTTCCGTCCTTCTTATTCCTGGGGAGGATTGATGTCGCCGTCAGAACCGTCACCCGTCTTCTGGAAAGGCAGCTTCTTCAAAGCGAAGAGGACGCCGAAGGCAATACCGGCTGCGACGATCAAGCCACCGACCACGATCAGCACGATCCAGCCGGCTCCCAGGCCGCCGCCCTCTCCGTCCGGGGTCGAGGAGTTCGGAACCGTGGTCACGCCCGCGGGCGTATTGCTGTTGGAACCGTCTTGATTCGTGGTTCCAGTCGTCCCATCGCCGGTCGTCGTTTCACCCTCAGAGGTGCTCGGCGTATCGGACCCCGCCGGATCGGTCGTCCCGGTGTTGCCGCCATTGTTGGCGGTGGTGGTGGAGTCGCCGCCATTGTTCCCCGCAGTGGTGGTGGAATCGCCGCCGTTGGGAGCGTCTGTCGGATTCTCATACTGGGGCCCATCACTGGGTTCGGGCATATCCGCGTCGCCGCGGCTGACGGTGAACTGGGCCGCGGGGCCACTGCCGAACCCGGTCGCGATGTTCATAGCTTCGGGATTGATCTGACCGATGTCGTTGAGGTCGGCCTTGTCCTTACCTTCGAGGAGGGCATTCAGGTCCTCATCGGTATCCCAGGAATAGACCACCTGGCCGGCAGCGTTCTCTATCCGGAAATTACGGACATAGAGGTCGCATTTTGCCCAGCACGGACCGATGTTGAGGAGATAATACTCCGGCAGATCGGAACCCATGGGCAGGCGGTCGACGTTATTGAACGTGATATAATTGCCCTTGGCGGCGCCCTCAGTGGCCTTAAGCTCCTGCCAGCCATTGGTATTCGTCTCAATCCTTATCTGCCGCATATCCTGGGTCTTTTCAGATCCCATGGACTCTTTGGTGTAGATGTCACAGAGCACAACAGGATCGTTTTTCGCACTCTGTTTGCCGAAATTCTCCACCTTATACTCCGCCTTGATGGTGAAGGGGCCACCCGAGCCGAACATATCCTTGTGCAGGAATATACGGATGAGCGGGTTGTCGTGGACCTCGCGTCCGGTGTTATGGATGGCGATGACGATGTGGTCCTCCGCCGCCGCGGAGAAACCCATCACCGAAAATGCCATCAAAACAGCGAACACGGACAGGATGGATAAGAGCCGTTTGATGAGGGGTGAATGCTTCTTCATGCCGATAACCTCCTATGTATTTTTGCCAAAATTACAAAAACTGACGGATAATGTAGTGGTTCTATGTGCATTATATAATATTGGGCCGACAAATACGGCTCCCCATTTGAGAAGTTAGATGTTCAAATTTGCTGTCTTAATCGGTTGAATAGAAGACGAACCGGCTAACGATCAGATGAACGAGACCGACGACCAGCAAAATCGTCACAAAATAGATCAGGGCGATGGTGTTGCTGTAGGCGTACATGCCCTCATGGAAGTAGTCGGTGATGGACTTCATCACCGTATTGCCGTAATCAGTGAAGGAATCGATGATGGAATAGATGACCACCACCAGAATGGTGGGGGAAATGAGCGGGAAAGTGATTTTCCAGAGTTTTTCCCACGCCGTCGCGCCCTCGATATCCGCCGCCTCATAGGAACTGGGGGAAATGTGGTTGACGGCGGCCAGCAGAAGCACGATCTGCACACCCGACTTCCACGTGATGTCGAAAAAGCCGTTGACGATGCCCGTGACGAACTCCGTGATAAACATCGGCAGCCCCAGGGTCTGGGTCAGGGAATCGAACGCGGGGAAACTGAACATATACGCCTGCTGCATATCCGATGTCGCGGAATCGGTCATCATCACCTGTGTACGCAAAATTGTGATGACCACGCCCGAGGCAATGATGACGGGGAAGAAGAAAATGGCCCGGCAAGCAGTCCTGCCTATGAATTTTTGCCTGAGGATCATGGCGATAAAGAGGCTGAACACCACAATGACCGGGACCTGCAGGACCACGCTGCCCACCGATTCCAGCAGGTTGGGCAGGAAGTCGGCATCTTCCGTGAAAAGGGAACGGAAATTGGCGATCCCGATAAACGTGGACGTCCTGGTGGCGAAGTTGACGTTGCTGAAGGCCCACACGACGGTGGTCAGCATCGGCAGAACGAAAAAGAAGAGGGCACCGATAAACCAGGGAAGGATGAACAGCCGGCCCCACCACGCGCGGCGGCGCTGCATTTTGGACATGGACCCATGCAGGCGTTTCTCAGCCATTCGTATCCTCTCCTTTCTCTGTAATCAGATACCCTTTTTCCCCGATTTCCCGTCCGTCCACCGTAACAGGGGTTTCCAGGTAATTGACCGTCACGACGGTCCCGTCGGCAAACGTGGTCCGGTTGACCCCTTCCATAAGGATCTCGTGCCCGACAATCACCTGGTCCGCCACCCGTCTGAGAACCGGGGCAATCTCCTTGTAAGACGACGTGACACTGTCGATCCAATCCTGATACCGTGCGCTTGTGATGTCCTTATAATCGGTTTCCTTCAGGATGTCGTAGTTTTGCGCCAGGAAACGCACCTTCGGGGAGCTGCCGGTCTCCAGCGCAAACAGAAACGCGTTGCGCGAATCGCTCTGATCGTTGGCCGACTCTCCGGATTGCGGAAGGACGCCGTGGAGAACGATCTGATAAAACGGCACGGAGGTGGTTTCGTTCAAAAACGAGCTGGACGTCATCGGGGTATCGGTGACGAACGAGACATACGGCAAGACAAAGGCATTGGCCTCCGCCACCAGCAGGGGCCCCTTCTGAGTCAAAGCCTCCAGGGACTCCTTCCACACATCCTGTGCAAAATCGCGGGACAGCCCATTATCCCCGAAATCGGAATACAAGGTATTGCCCAGCGTGTGGGCGGACAGCCCGGTAAATCCGGTCATCTTGGACTTTGCGAGCTTCTGGCAGGCCTCCAGCACCTTTTCAGGCGTCAGCAGAAAGCTCGGCTCGGAAACATTGGCTTCAAGCGTTGTCAAATCATAGGTATACTGCATGGCCGGGTTCTTCTGGATGGACGAGGCCGCATCCAATTTTTTGTTGAAACCCCAGCGGCTTTTATAAAGGTTGTTGACGTTGACGCCGAGATAAAGTCCGATCCCCTTCTCCTCGCAGTAGGTCTCGAGGGATTTGAGCTTTTTCGCGCCGCCCAAGCGGCCCTCTGGCTTGAGATCCGTTTGGATAGCACTGCCGGTGCCGTCCTTGTTCCAATACTGATAATCCACCAGAAGCTGGTCGGCGCCCTTTTCACCGAGCTGCGTCAAAATCGTGACCGCATCCTCGTAGCTGGTCAGCGGCACCACGCGGTTGACAGGGAAGCCCAAGATATATTCCTTAGCCATCACCCCGCCGAGAAGCTCCACAACCAGCGGCGCTTCTCCTGCCTTCGCGGTGGTTTTTAGTCCCTGTTCGAAGAGATAATCCCGATACGCGTCAGCCATCCCCACGTAATCAGCGTCCTCCCCTTCGAGAAGGGTGTAACGCACCGCCATGGTTTCGGCCTTGGTCGGGGTCTGCTCGAATATCCGCACGGTTTGTTGTTTCCGTTCGACTAGGACCATATCATAGTCCCGGTAGATGAATTCGGCGTAGACGTTGCTGTAGGAACAACGTTTACCGTTCACCGCCGCATTGATGACGGCTCTGGACTCGCCCTTCGTGATGATGCCGAGGAATGCATGGTCTCCATCCTTCAAGCCGAATACCGGCATCCGGATATCCCGGGTCACCTCCCCCGCCTCCAGGCGGGTGGTCGCCGCGTCCCGGCCATACACATACTGAGCATAATCCTCAACATATCCGTTGTTCTGATTCAGGCCGATGAGGGAGCCCGACCCGTCGGGGAGGAGCAGATACCCCTCCGCCTGCGCATCCGCCGCGCCAAAATAGGGCGCGATCGCCACACGGGTCAAACGGTATTTTTCGTTGGTCTCGCGGATTTCCCCCGACATCAGGGCGATTTCCACGCCATCCTCGCGAAGGTGGACCTCCACCGGGATGAAAAAGCCCTCCCGCTCAAATTGGAACTCCACCCGGAATCCTCCGTCGATGCGTGTCACCGAAGCACCGCCCTTGTCCACGCTGGCGGTTTTGCTATTGAGCGGGCTGATATTCCCGAGCGAGTCCGAATAGCTGATCTGGATTAGGGAGGCCATTCCGAGCCGTGCCACAGGCTGTGCGATGTCGTCCTCCTCGTACTTCTCAGGCGTACTGCTCCAGACGTGCCCGTTTTTGTCCACGACCTGGAACCAGGTTTCCTTTTCGTTGACGCGCAGCTCCAGACGGCTGTTGGAGGCGACCGTTACATACCCATCCTCGGCGGGAGGGAAGGATTCACTTCCCACCGGCTCCTCCGGAAGATCTCCGGGTTCTGCCAAGGCACAAGGCACAAACGCCAACGCCGCAGTCAGGAGCAGCGCCAGCCCTCCATGAAGGATGTGCCGCATCCTTGCCGGACGAACCCGTCCGGCCTTCGGATCTGTATCCAATGGCCTGCCGTTCCGATGATACAGGGATTTCATCGTCATCCCCCCCTTTCTAGCGAAGTGAGATTTCCGTGGCCAAGGTGGCGACGAAGCTGATGAGCTGGTTGAACACACTGTAGAAGATGGCCGCGATGATCAGGATGACCACCATACCGCAGAAAGTCAAAAACAACGTGAACAGCGTTTTCCCCAGAGAATACTGGTGCACTTCCTTGATGGCGATGAGCATGGAAAAAGCCGTCCAGATGAGCACGATCCACTTGGCGCCTTCGTAGAATGCGCTTTCATCCCCGGTCAGGATGTTGCTGAGGATCACAACCACCGTCATACCGATGATGTAAGGCACCAGCGCATACGAGCAGAACGTCCAGATCTCGAGGAACCGCCCCTTGCCGTCCATGATGGTGGTGATCGCCCAGTTGCAGAGTACGAACACGATGAAAATACCGATGGTGGAGAAAACGGTCACCAGGAGATTGAACTGATCGGTACGGTTCTCATTGAAGCTGAAGCCCGTGACCTGGCGGATCAGGATCGACACGATGAGGAACGCCAGCAGCACGGCGTTCGCCAGCCAGAACGAGCCGCTCTTTTCATCTTTCAGATCGGTATAACCGTTGAGCGGATGGAACATACAGTAGAAAGGATACTTACTCTTGGGGCGTCCCCCGGCGTAGACCTCCTGCTTTTTCTTGCGGCTGATCAGTACAACGGGAACCACGATCAGCGCCACCAGGAGCAGCATGAAAAGGGCGAAATACTCACGCAGCAGCACCGACCGGTATTCCCGGAACGCATCGGCATAAAGCTGCCGGTCGTTGCCCAGCTTGAAATAGGTCATGGCCTGCCGGTAATCTCCCAGGCCCTCATAGGCCTTACCCAAACCCAAATTGGCGAGTTCGTAATTGTAGTCGCTCGCCAGCACCTGCTTCCAGGGCTCCATCGCTTCCTGATATTTGCCGTCACTGTAAAGAAGCGAGCCTTTTCGGATATTGCGGGCAAACGCCGTCGGTTCGAAAACCGTGATGGATCCCCGCTCGCTGTCCAGCACCAGCAGGCGATCCCCCTGGGACTCGATTGCCTCCGCCGTGGCGAAGCAGCCCTTCTGTGTTCCTTTGCCGCCGAAGGCATAAAGCAGGGTGCTTTCCTGATCATACTGGAACACACGCCCGCTGCTTTTATCCAGGATGCTGATAAAACCCTCGTCGTCCACCACAATGTCGTTGAGCATCGGGTCTTCGATACGGTCGCCGAACACCTCGTCGGGAAGAACGTTCGTCCCCTTGGCGTTGAGCTTGCGGACCTGGCCCGACTCCACGTCGTTGCCTTGACGGATGGTGTAGATGAAATCCTTTTCATCAATACAGAAACTGATAAATTCCACCGGAAGGATACGGGCCATATTGCCGGCCTGCTCCTCGGTCAGAATCTGCTTCCAAAGATAATTCATGAGGGTTTTCGCGTTCAGCGTGACGCTCTCAGCGCCATAAAACCCCATGAAGCTGCCGTCCGAATCGAACTGGAGGGCGCCGTTATAGCAGCCGGAGGAGAGCACATAGAGTACCCCCGCGCTGTCCTCAAGCATCTTGGTGGGCAGGAACTCAAAGGTTTCCGGCACCACGCTCGCGGACGGGGATTCGATCTTGTTGGTCTGCCGGCCCTCTCCATCCAGGATGTAGACCGCCATCCCCTTTTTATCCGCTACCATCATCCGTCCGTCCGCCGCAACATACAGACCGACGGCCTCCTGAAATTTCAGGGCTTCGCCGTCCGGTGCGGTCGGCTGGATCACACGCTCGAACTGCAGGTCGGCACTGAGTACGACGATCCGGCTGTTTCCCGAATCCAGCACAAACACACGGCCGTCGTCCGCAACGAACAAATCCATCGGTTTCGCCAGTGCGTCGATGCCGAAATCCACGCCGAAATACACCTTGTTGGCCAGATAGGCCGGCGAGGTGGGGACTGCCTCCTCCCAGTAATCATAGGTATACTGAGGAGATGTCGTTTCCGCCAGGGATACGAGCGGCAGCAGGATGAGCAGGGCCGCCGCCAGGGCCAAAAGCCTGCCCGTCTTTGCACATATTGTCTTCATCGTGGCCGTTCACGCCCTTTCCGCCTTATGGGCAGGCTGTTATTTCAGACCCGAAGTGCTCATGGTCTGGATGACATTTTTCTGTGAGAGGGTGAAAATCAGGATGGGCGGGATCATCATCAGCAGCGCGGCGGCGGAGCTGACGCCGGAACGGGCGATGCCGCCTGCCGTGATCGCCGAAACGATGGACGGCAGGACCTTGAGCTCCTCCTGATAGATCATCACGCCGCCGGCGTTGTTCCAGAGCCCCTGGAAGGAGAAGATAATCAGAGTCAACCACGCCGGCTTGACGTTCGGCATGATGATCCGGGCATAGATTCGAAATTCGCCCGCCCCGTCGATCCGCGCCGCCTCGATCATTTCCGTCGGGATCGTCGTCATAAAATTCATCATCAGATACAGCCCGAGCGAAGAGGCCATCGCCGGCAGGATCAGCGCCCAGTAGGTGTTGATCATGTGCAGCTGGGCCAGCACCACATATTGCGGCAGATACGTCACCGCCGGGGTAAAGAGCAGGGATATTACAATCAACTGCTTGATCCAGCCGTTGCCGGGAAAGGGATGCTTGGCCAGAGGATAGGCCGCCATGCTGGAGAGAAGCAGGTGTCCCGCCGTGCCGACCACGCTGATGAACAGGCTGTTGAATATGTACCGGGACAGCGGCACCCAGAAGCTCGCGGTCATCAGATCCAGCTCGATGAAATTATCGAGGGTGGGGCGGCTGACAAAGAGCCGCGGCGGGAAAATGAAGATCTCATTGAGCGGCTTGAACGCCGTAATGACAGCATAAAAGATGGGGAACACGAAAAAGATGCCGAATACCAGCAGGAACAAGAACACCAGAATATTGCCGCCGATCGAGCGGTTGATATGACGCTTAAAAATCCCGTTCGCCATGTATACCGCCCCCCTAATCCGTGCTAAACCGTTTTAAAACGGTTGTGATGATAAAATTCGTCAGCATCATGAGTGCAAATAGGAACACCGCGATAGTGGTGGCATACCCCATTTCAAAACGGATCGTGCCGATATCCTTGATATACGTCACGAGCGTATCGGCGCTGTACTGGGTGGTCGGGAACCCGGCGAGGAATTCGATGACCGTGCTCACGCCGAAGGAGGCCGCGATCTGCATGACGGCGCTGAAGAGCAGCTGCGGCGCCATGGAGGGGATCGTGATATACGCGAGTTCCTGCCAGCGGTTGCGCACTCCGTCGATCGCCCCGGCCTCGAACAGGCTGTTGTCCATCCCCTGGAAACCCGCGACGAACGTCAGGAACCCGGTCCCGAGGCTCATCCACAACTGGACGACGATCAGAACCGACATGATGCTGTTCTGGTCGATAAGCCAGCCGATCGGCTCCTGAATGACGTTCATGTTCATCAAGAGGCCGTTGATCACGCCGTAAGAATCGCTCGAGAACAGGAACGCCCACACAAAGTAGATATTGCCGGAGAGGACGGGCAGATAGAAGATCAGCGTCAGGAAGGTCCGCATCTTCCGTCCTGTCTCATTGATGAGCCAGGCGAACAGAAAGGACAGGATATAGCTGAGCGGTCCGGTCAGGAAAGCGAAAACCAGGGTGTTTTTCAGCACCGTGAAGAAGATCGGATCGTCCAGGAACAGCCTCTCATAATTCTGAAAGCCCATGAACCGCGGCATCTGCAGCATATTGAAGCTCGTAAAGCTCAGCCCCACCGACGCGAGGACCGGGATCACGGTAAAGATCGTGAACAGAATCATGAACGGCGCGATCAAAAGATAACTTTCCTTGTATTTGCGTATGCGGTTGCCCAAGCTGTGCTCGTTGCGCCGGCGGAAGGGTGCGTTCCCTTCCCGGCTGGAACGGGCCGTGCCGGCTGCGTTTTCCTTTTTCACAGGGTAGCCTCCTCCCGTTTAGTCCAGCCCCAGTTCCTGGCGCTTCCGGGCGATTTCCCGGTTGATGTTCTCATTTTCCCGCTCGAACGCTTCCCGCGGGTTGGTGTCGTCATACAAAACCGAGCGGAAGGCGTTGTCCAGGCTGCGGGACACGTAATAGCTTCCCGGAATCTCCTGGATCTCCTGCAGATATTTCCGCTGGGCCTCGAGCGCCTCGGCTTCTTCCGTGCTCCAGGAAAGCTTTTTGAACGCTTCGATATTGGCTGTGCATTGACGTCCGCCGGGACCGATGATGTTTTCGACCGTATTGGAATACCGGTACTGTACATCCTCCGTCGTCCACCAGTCGATAAAATCCCAGCAGGATTCAGGGTTTTCGGCCTTGCTGAACATCACCACGGCCGTGCCGGCGCCGCCGGAGGAACGATCGATCTCGCCGTTCTCCTTTTGGACGCCCGGGATGGGAGCCATTTCCCACTGGCCCCGGATTTCAGGGGCACCGGCGGTCAGCGTGTTGTACACGTCATAGGAAGCGATGCCGACCGGGATTTCACCATTGCGGAAACGGGTGTAGAAATCGATGACCAGGTCGAACCCGTACTGGGTGTAGAAATCGGTCCAGGTTTTGAAGGCATCCATGGCCGCGGTGGAATCGAAATTCGTGTGGGTGGAATCCGCGCTGTAGAAGGACCCGCCGTTCTGGAGCAGCAGCGCCGGGAACAGGTCTTTTGCTCCCATGCCGTTATCCACCGCCGTAGCGGCCGATATGACGGTGTAGGGCAGGCCGAACGCCATATGCTTCTGCTGCAGGCGCGGGATCAGCTTGAATACGTCATCCCAGGTCTGCGGGACGCTCAGCCCGAGCCTGTTGAAAATGTCGGTGCGGTAAAACATCATAAAGAAGGTCTGGGTATTCGGGACGGCGTAGACGCCGTTGTTAAAGGTATAAGGAACCGCTGCGGTGTCGGAAAACCGCGCCATTACATCTTTATAGGTATCAAAACCGCTCAGGTCGGCAAGCGCGCCGCGGCAGGCGAGGTTGACCGGCTGTCCGCGCGGGATGCCGATGAAAACATCCGGGCCGGCCCCGGCAAGGGTCGCCTCAACAAACCCGGTCTGCACCAGGCTTAAGTTGACCGGAATTCCGGTCTTGACCGTAAATTCATCGGTAATCATATCTTTGAGGATCTGCACCTGGTCGCGGCCGGAGTTCATCCAGACCGAAATCGACTCCTTGGATTCGACTTCGTCGCCGATGCTGTTGTAGTCCTCGGTGAACGAGGCGATAAAGGACCCGACAAAGTGCTTGAGGCTGGCCCAGAAGGAGGCCTTCGGGGCGGGCAGCTCGGCATCTTTTTCATGAACCAGGATGTAGTCGAGTTCCAATGGCTGCTCCAGGCTGCCGTATACCCAGGAGGACAGGGAACTGATCGTGTCCCGGAAATTGGTGATCCGCTGCGGGATGGTGGACCGGTTGGCGAGCATGCTCCCGATCTGATCGGCCGCTCGTCGGATGGTCTCAGACTGGGTCGATTTGCTTCCGCTCAGCTCGTCATACCGGTCTGCCGCCTCGACCAGCTGATCCCGCAGGGAGGTCAGCGATTCGATGAGGCCCGGGATTTCATCATCCAGATTGTAGTCCCGGTACTTATCCGGCGACGTGCCGGTGATCATGACCATTTCGATGTACAGGTTATTGAGCTGGCGGTTGATATCCTCGACGGACTGCAGAACCTCCGCCCATTTCCCAATCGGGACTTCCATCCGGATCTCGTTGTCGTCCCCCGCCTTGAGATACACCGGGCAGGGATTCCCGTTCTCGTCCACGATGGTCATGGTATCCCAGTTGACACCATAGGGGAAGGCCACGTTTTCATACGCCGTGCTGGGGATTTCGCCGTTGACATAGATACTGCGGAAAGAGGACTGCCCGGTCATCAGGTTCTGCCGGTATTTGAGAGTTATGTAATACAGGCCGTCTTCCGGTATGCCTTTGATTTTATAGGAAATCCACTGGCCGGGCGCCGACCAGTTGCCCTGACCGATGACATTGCGCCGGATTTTGGAGACATGGTAGGGCTCGGTCGCCGGACTGGTACGGTCATACTGGGGATAAATCGACTGGCTGGATTTGAGGGCGGTTTCTTCGGCCTGGTATTTGAGGTACCCTTCTCCGCCGATTTCAGCCTCGGTATATCCCTTGCCCGCATAGGCGGCAGCCGCCTGTTCCACTGTGGCGACGGATTCCGTCCCCGTCAGACGGACATCCCGGATATAGAGCGTCTCCCCCGTATTTTTCAACGTCAGGGTATGCTCTCCCGCAGTCAGATAGATCTGCAGCGGCGTGTTGGTGAAAAGGGCATAATCCTGCAGACGGACTGTCGACCACTGCGACACTTCCTCCTGTTCCGGAATCAGATCGTTGCCCCGTCCGTCTTGGAGAATCCCGGTGGCATCCTTCCAGACCCGGCCGAGTTCAATCTCCTCGCTCTGGGAATAGGGGCTTTTCCCATCCAGAAGGAAGGCGATCTCGCCGTCTTGGCGGTTGCCCCTTTGATTGACATACGCAAGGGAAATGCAGCACAGGCCGTTTTCCGGAACGCTGACAGTCCACTGTGCCGTGCCGTCAGTGCCGAACTTCAGCGCATCCTTATCCAAATGCGACACTGCGGCCACTGCGTCGGACAGGACGGCCTGTTCGAGCGGCAGGAGTATATCGTCGCCAGCGTAGGCTTTCCCTCCGCTTTCGCTCAGATACTGGAAATACTCCCCCTGCGTTCCTGTATTCGATATCCCGGCAGCCCCATCCGTAGAGTCGGTTTCCTCCGCAGACGCGAGCAGGCTTCCCGGGACGAGCAGCAACAGCGCCAGAGCGCTGCTGCAAAACCGTTTGGCCATACGATGGGAAGACTTCAACATTCTTCGCCGCCTTTCCTATTTGTCCGGAGTCTGAGAGGAATCGTACCTCCGCTGATACTCTGTGGGTGAACAGCCCATGATTTTTTTAAACACCTTACCGAAGGATTGCGCGGATTCGTAGTTGAGAGACGAGGCAATCTGCGTGATGGATGACTTCTTGTATTTGAGGAGATCCAAGCTTGCCTCGATCTTTTTCATGCTGACATACGCCTGCAGGGTAGTCCCCATCTTTTCCCGGAACAGGTGGGAGAGATAACTGTGGCTGTACCCGAGGTTTTCCGCGATGCTCCGGACCGAATCGATCTCGTATATGTTGTTGTCGATATACCGGATGATCGAATAAACCGACTGCCCGATCATTTTCTGCCCTTCTTTGGGAACAAAAACGTTGGGCTTGACCGAGAGCAGCAGCCGGTAGGTCTGAACCAGGATCTGCTTGATGTAGCATTCCACCATGATGTCGTTATAGACCGGCTTGCCATACATTTCATTGATCAGCATATAGATTAGGGTACGGACATCGCCCGTGTCCCGGATCAGATAGGAGGGAGGATCGGCGAAGACGCGCATGATATCCTGTAGATCCTTATGATCGAAGCCCTCGACGAATTCAAACCCGACATACGCAAAGCGCAGGTTCTGGTTTTTCTCCGCCACGATGCGGTGGGTCTTCCCCGTCGGGGCGATGTGGATATCCCCCTGTTTAGCGGGCAGCGCCGTCCCTTCGGTGTAAAAAATCCCTTGCCCTGACACCACATAGCTGATTTCGTGGCAGCCCTGCAGATGAGTGGGCATTTCATATCCTGGTTCGGTGCTCAGTTCACCGATCTGCCAGACCTTGAGAAAGTCCATTGGAAGCGGATGGTCGAAATACGCCGTTTCAAATTCAAAAAGCCGTCCGTTGTATCCACTTTTTAACACGCCGCTTCCTCCCGTCCCTCCGTCAAGCGCCCGCCTTTCCGGATAAAACGCGGGCATATCCTGCGATATCGGGCTTTTGACCATACAAGTTGTAATATTCTTCTCCCAGATAGCAGGCAAAACACGTCACGCTGTCGATCCCCAGGCTTTCGTAATACGCTACATCCTTGGCCAGCGTCTCTTTATGTAAAGAGAACGGTTTGGGCGGCTTCTTCCATCCTGAAAACAAGGAATTGTCCAGCCAGTAATCCAGCGCCTGCGCATTCTCGGTGCCAAAAAACGATAACAGCGCGGGAAGCGAGGCGACCTGTTTCCGGTTCTTCTCGCTTTCCGGATCGTTCAGGGCCCGGTCGAAGTCCCGGATCATGGGGGCGTATTCCAGGAAAATCCCCTTTTCCGGCCGGACGGTCTTGGGAACCTCCAGCGTGTCATGATAGGCGAGATAGCACTGCAGGGCCTCCGGATTTTCCAAGCGCAGGCCGCGCAGGATCGCATTATAAACCATCAGCGCCGCATCGGAGGCAGACAGCTTCTGGCACTCCGGACAGTGGCACTTAGAATCCGCGACATCATCGAGCCAGAAATAATACCGGTTGGAGCGGGGCCGGTAGAGCTTGGCCAGGCGGGCGGCATTCTGGGAAATGATCTCGAGAGCCTCCGCGCTGGATACGCAGAGGTTGAAATCGCTTACCCGCTCCCCTTCCTCATTCATCCGGAACCAAGCGGGGTGCGCGGCGAATTCCTCCCGTGGGAGCAGCCAGGACAGGGAATGCATTTCCACTTCTACATGGATCCCCCGATCCTCCAGCCGGTCGATTTCACGCCGGTTCTCGTCCGTCAGGAAGGCCTCGAGCACCTGGTAAGGGTTTTTCCCGTCAACCCCGACCGGATGGATGCCGAGCACGTTCAGATCGGTTTTTTCCAGCAGTTCGAGCCAATAGGGACCAAATTCGTCCGGCATAATGACCACGCCACGTCTGTTCAGCAATTCTAACCACTCCCGACAACAAATATGAACATCTGTATGCCAATAATTTACTATGCGCTTATTGAGGGACATGCTGTGTTTGTGCGGATAATTTGAAAATGTCGACGGATTTTCCTTGTGCTTATTGCCAATAATTTCTGGATTTTCAAAATACTTAAAGGGCAATTTCCCTAACCCAAGCTTATTATAAGCGAAATGCACCCTAAAAAGCGTTCCATCATTTGCCGTGATAAGTGTCCCAATTTGCTGTCTTTTGTTTGCTGTTCCTTCGACACGATACTTCCTGTTTTTATATAAACCGCGGATTTGGACACGGTTGTCCCGCCATCCCTCCGGTGTAGGGGGACAAATCCGGCATTTTATCCATAAGATGGAACAGCCCTTCGTGTCCGGAGAAAAATACGGGGCAAAAAGAGGGACCGGGAAGAACAACGCTTCCCGGTCCCGGTAAATCCTCTGGTTCAGATATCGGTTTTCCACAGGCCGTGCAAATTGCAGTACGCGTACGCGCTGACGGGTTCGTCATCGTCCGTCAGCCGGAAACGCGCGACCGGCCGGCCGTCGAAAGGCAGATTTTTACGCTGGCCACCTTTGGTGGTCAACAGATATACCCAGTTGATGCTGTGTTCCTCTGACATAGGATGGGGGACGCTGCCCACGTCTACGACGATATCGTCCCCTTCCCTTTTGACAACGGGCAGGTGCTTTTCCTGCGCCCCCTCTGCCGTGTTCGCAATCAGCTCCTGCATCGGCTGCCCACAGCAAAGCAGTTCGCCCCCGCCGTCATGGATCACACCCAGGAGGGTTCCGTCTTTTTTACATAAATAAAAGCGGTGATGGTCTTTCATACAATCGCTCCTTTCCCAACTTCCCCATTAGTGTATGCGTACACCGGCACTTTATACTATTTAGAAGCCTCTTAGAAGCCTCAAAAGGACCCCCTTGTCAGAATCGAGGGACTGGGCGGCGGTTTCTTGTACGATAATATGATGGCCCAAAACCCCGGGGCCGCCGCGCGGCCGGATAAAAAAGGCCCCGGCTTAAAAGCGGAGGCGATCTATGAAAAGCGGTATGCCGTTCTTTTTATTTTCCCGTCTGTAGCTCGAAGGGATCGGACAGACGGGCCACAAAATCCTCCGCTACGTCCTTCAAATGGAGCGGTGACAGCTTCAAACGATTGCAATAGTCCAGCAACGGCTTCAGGGCAGCAGCGTCCCGCGTGAGATCGGCGATCTCCTGTTCCGTACATCGGATCCCATAGGTTCGATAGGAGACCCCCTCCAGCATCTGTTCCGAAACCGATATTTCATATTGCAATGAACTCCCACCCATCTTGTATTTTATAGCGGCTCTGGCCGAAAAGGCCGCACGACAGGATGAGCCATGCCCGAAGTCGGCATAGCCCTCTTCGATTTCCTCTGTGGCTTTTGGCTCTAGAAATCACGGAAAACTTGTGAGTAAAATTCACAAAATACGCGTAATTATCCCCTTGTTGGCCGTATCCCCCTCAGTTTTTAAACAAATCCGAAGGTGGGACGTTCAGGGAATAGGAGATTCGTTCGATCACATCCACCGTGGTGTTTCCCGTGCCGTGCTCCACATGACGCAGCTGGGACAAGCTAATCTCCGCTGCGCTTGCCAGCTGCATTTGAGTCATATTCGCTTGGTTTCGATACCGCACGATGTTGTTGCCCAATATTTCTCTCAATTTCATATCCATCTTCCTTTTCATTTTAAAGGGAAAATATGGAAATGGCAAGCGGTATATCCCGGCGCCGATATACGAGCGCATATTTTTCACATATTATGGGGGATTTCTGTGAGCAGTGTCCACGCTTGGCCGGCAGCCATCCGCCCTGCCCGCGGGCATTCAATTCCAGCAGGATACCGCGGCTGAGTCTCTCGATATGGAGAGCATTACCGTAACCGCTGTTTTTGAGGATGGCACCCTGGACGGCATAACCGTCGAGGGGCCATACGCCATGAAGCTGGTAATTCCAGTACTTCCCGGTTTGGACACATATCGGCAGCGGCGTCGTGAAGGATTGGTAACCCTCCCGGCGCCGCCTTTTCCATCGCTTATTTCTTTTTATTCTGGTAGCGGTTGAGCTTTTCCAGATCGGCGTTTTCCCCGATGACCACCAGCAGATCCCCGTCATGGATGATATCGTCGCCCGCCGGCGACACATTGAGTACCCGGCCGGACCGGATCGCCACCACGTTGATGCCGTATTTCAGCCGGATATTGCTCTCCCGCAGGGTATGCCCGACCCACTCGTCGAGGGCCTGAATCTCCATGAGGCTGTGGCGGGCCGACAGCTCCATATAATCGATGAGGTTATTGCTGGACAGGTTGCGCGCCAATCGGATTCCCATATCTTTTTCCGGCATGATCACCTTGTCCGCGCCGATCCGTTCCAGGATTTTGGCGTGGGATTCCCCGGTCGCCTGCGCGACGATACGGGCGGCGCCGTGATCCTTGAGGGCGATGGTCGCCAGGCTGCTGATCTCCACATCCTTGACACTGAGCACCACGACGTCGAAATTCCGGAGCCCCAGGGAATCGAGCGCGTCGTTATCGAGAATATCCGCCTGAACCACGTGGGTGATATCGTGGGCCAGATCCGCCACCCGCTCGGGGTCGTTGTCCACCCCGAGCACCTCCACCCCCATCGCGGTCAGGGAACGGGCCACGCTCGCGCCAAAACGGCTGAGACCCAAAACGGCAATCTGTTTCATTGTCTGTCCCTCCTCAGGATCGTCCCATCAGTTTTCGGACATCGGACGGAGCACCGGAATCTGCCTGCCGGGCGGGAATCAGCCCACCATGATCCGCTCTTCCGGATACCTTACGGCGTCCGGTTTGCGCATGCCGCCCGCGAGTGCCATGGAAACGGTAAGCGGACCGACCCGCCCGATAAACATCGTCAGAATAATCAGGATTTTTGAAAACACATTCAAGGAAGGCGTAATCCCCGTCGACAGTCCGACCGTGCCGAAGGCCGATACCACTTCATACAGGATATCGGCGAGCACCTCGGTCCCCCCGGTCATCGACTCGATGGCACTGATAACGACGGTATCGACCAGCACCAGGCCGAGCGCCAGGAAAACGATGGCCTGCGCCCGCCGCACCAGCGACAGGTTGAGCCGGCGCCTGTGGATATTATAATCCTCCTTGCGGCGGATCATCACCACCACGGACAGCAGCACGATGAAGAAGGTGGTCGTTTTGATGCCGCCGCCGGTGGAGGCCGGAGACGCGCCGATGAACATCAGGATAATGCTCACCATCTGGCCGGCGGGCGTCAGATCGCCCTGTCCAGTGGTGTCGAAACCCGC
>ERZ825896.1677-NODE-1677-length-23839-cov-5.915531_pt1 | contig 23839 bp, 21 predicted proteins | sample MGYA00519858_ERZ825896 | MGnify/ENA primary metagenome ERZ825896 (study PRJEB31778, sample SAMEA3449214) | human gut metagenome | biome: human gut; feature: human-associated habitat; material: faeces | place: United Kingdom | collected 2010/2012 ...
CTCCCTCTAGTAAGGCCTTACAGAAAGAAATTTACCATATATTTTAAAGCATTACCAATTGGTAATTTAAGGAATCTGTATTATAAAAATACTCAAATATTAGAAATCTGTATAACAGATTCCCCATATCTGAGTATTTCTTTATATCAAATTTATTAATTTATATAGATTTTAATTTTTTTCAAAAACAATATATTTTTTAACTTATATACTGCTTATCTTTATTTTCTTAGTTTGTTTGCAAATTCTTTTAATCTAGTAAAACGATGATTAAGTCCTGATTTAGTTATTTTAGTATTCAATTCATGACTCATAATATCACTTAATTCTTGCAACGATACATCGGGATACTTAATTCTATAATCAACTAATGTTTTTAATTTATCATCCAATAAATCGTATGCATCTTTTTCTTTAATAAATTCAATATCTTTTATTTGATTACTTGCAGCCATTATTGTTTTATCAACATTGGCTTGTTCACAATTATTAAGTCTATTAGTCATATTTTTATTTTCACGATATATTCTAATATCTTCATAATAAAGTAGAGCGTTAGTAGCATTTGTTATTCTCAAAAAATCTCCTATTTTTTCGGCTTCTTTAATATATATCATATACTTATTTTCTCTTTTAATTACTTTACTATTTAAAAAGAATTCATTTAATAGACTACTTATAAAATTGGCGTATTCCTCACTATCAACAACAAACTCTAAATGATATCTTGATTTTTTAGGATCATTTATGCTCCCAGTTGATAAAAATATACCACGTAAATAAGCTTTTTTTAAAGAAATATCATCTACTAAGTAACTAGATGGTATTGCATGTTCTAAATCTAAGTCAATTATAATATCATTTATTTTATCATGAACATCTAAAATATAAAGGTAAGTTTTATTAAAATTATAACCTCTACGTACCGTAATTTTAGAACTTACATTATACATTTCTTTAATTTCGGAAAATATTTTTCGTGCTAAACTTGCATTTTCTGTTGTTATTTTAATTGTTTTATCAATTACTCCTATATTTTTTAAAATAGCTGATAGTTCTGAAATTATTTCAGCCTTACCAAAAGTTAATTTAGATATTTCGGTTTTAACTATACTTGTAAACGACATTATAACATACTTGAAAAGATATAGGATGATAATTTTATAACATTATGTCTTATAACACCTGACTCTAAACTTACAAAATCTGAACTTATTATTTGAATATTTTTAGGCATATTTTCCTTATCTAAAATAACAGGATCTTTTTGTTCAAGTGTTGCATACTTATCAACTATATCTTGAGCGATTTTTCCTTTATTAGCAATTACTATATCTATTTTTTTATCACCTAAATATTCATTTAATAAACGTACATGATCACTTACTTTAAAATCATCTGTTTCACCTGGTTGTGTTGTCATATTACATACATACATTACTTTAGCAGGACTTTCATCTATAGCTTTTTTCATATCTTTACATATTAAATTAGGTATAATACTTGTAAATAAACTACCCATGCTAAGGATTATTAAATCAGCTTCTTTTATCGCCTTAATAGCATTTGGATTAACAACAGGCTCTTCTTTATAGAAAACTTTTTTTATTTTATGTTTATCTAAAGTTATATTATGTTCACCTTCTACAATAGAATCATCTTCCATTTGACCCATTAAAATAACATTATCTTCTGTAAGTGGTAGAACCTTCCCTTTTAAGTTTAACACTTTTCCTAAAGATTCAATACCATCAGACATATTACCAGATATATTTGCAAGGGCTGTTAATAATAAATTACCTACAGTATGATTATTCAAATCACTTGATGTTGAAAAACGATAATTCAATAAATTTTCAATTAATGGTTCTGTTTCAGATAGAGAAACAATAACTCTTCTTATATCACCAACAGCTGGAATATTAAATTCTTTTCTTAAAACACCTGTACTTTTACCATCATCACATACAGATACAATGGCTGTAATATCAAGTGGAAATTGTTTTAATCCTCGAAGTAAGGTAGATAATCCAGTTCCTCCTCCTAAGACAACAACTTTTTTATTCATATTTATCACCATTTCAATTATACTACAAAATGCATAAAAAAAGTAATATATTTTACATATTACCTTGTTTTATAATAGAATTAGCAGCCACTGTTGCCTCTCCTACAGCCGTTGTTAATTGATAAGTATTTTTATATATAACATCACCACATGCATAGATACCTTTTATATTTGTTTCCATATCATTATTAACAATAATATAATCATCTTTTGTAGTTAAATTTAAATTATCTAAAAAACTTATATCAGGAGTATTTCCTATGTAAATAAACACACAACTAACATTTATTTGTTTATTATCATTTATAATAATAGAATTTAGGTATCCATCCTTTTCATTTAATTTAGTTATATTAGAATTAGTAATTAATTCAATATTTTGTTTTTCTTTTACTGCATTTATAAGATTAGATGCTGCTCGATATTCATCTCTTCGATGAATTAGATAAACTTTATGACAAATATTTGATAAGTATAATGCTTCACCTAAGGCACTATTACCTCCACCTACAATGGCAACATCTTTATCCTTATAAAATGATCCATCACATAGGGCACAGTAACTTATTCCATGACCGATTAGTTCTTTTTCATGTTGAAGTAGTAATTCTCTAGGATTTCTTCCAGTTGCAACAATAATATTATCACATATAAATTCTTCATTTTCTGTTTTAACAATTTTTTTATCATCAACAAGTTCAATTTTTTTAACATCGGCAAACTTAATATCAATACCTAAATTTTGAACTTGTTCAAAAACATTCATAGCTAAACTTGCACCATCTATTTGTTTAAATCCTGGATAATTTTCTACTGACGATGCTCTTGTTATTTGCCCTCCAGGTACATTTTTTTCAATTAATAAAACACTTATATTAGCTCTTTTTAAATAGATAGATGCTGTCATTCCGGCAATTCCAGAACCAATAACAATAGTATTAAAAGAATATTTTTCCATGATTAATTTTATGATAATACTTTCTATATTTTGTAATACATCTTGTTAAAACAATAATTAAAATTCCACATATAATCATAATAATAGATACTAGTTGAGCAGCTTTTAAGTTAAAGAAAAGTAAACTATCTGTTCTAAGTCCTTCAATAAAAAATCTAATAATACCATACCAAATTAAATATATAGACGTTAAATCACCTAATATTAAGTTTTTTCTTTTACGTATAAGAATTAATAATATAAAACCAATTAAACAACCTATTGATTCATATAGGAAAGTAGGTTGATAATAATTACCATTTATATACATACCATCTATAATAAATTTTGGTAAATGTAAACTTTGAAGAAATGATAATGTAGTCGCTGGCCCATGAGCTTCTCCATTAAAAAAGTTGCCCCATCTACCAATACACTGTCCTATTATTAAACTTATAACCATAATATCGACTATTCTAAAAAAAGGTATTTTATATTTTTTAGTATAAACAAGAGTTACTAAAATACCTGCAATAATTCCTCCATGTATAGCAAGTCCACCTTCCCATACTTTAAATATATCAAGTAAATTATTTTGATACTCAGCAAAGTTAAAGATAACATAATAGGCTCTTGCACCAAGAAGACCAAAAATTAAAACATAAAAGAAATAATTAATCATATAATCTTTTGGTATTTTAAATTTTTGTGATTCATTAATAGCAAGTTTATATCCAACAATAACACCCATTAATATAAAAAAGGAATACCAATAAATTTTTATAAATCCTAAATCTAGCATAACACTATTCATACTATTTACCTCCTAATACTTTATGTACTACACCATTTAATATAAGATTTACGAGTGATATTAATATAGCAATAACAAAAGGCATTATATACCCTGAAATATTGAAATGATTATATAAAATAAAATCAGTTAATTTTAAAATCAAAACATTTATGAAAGGATAAAACAAGCCTAGTGTAAGAGCAGTTATGGGTAATGTAAGCCATATAAGTAGTGGTTTAACTGTTCTATTTAATACTAAAATTATTATTGATGCAAGAACACTCCACAATCCAAAATAACTATTATCTATATATATTGTATTTTTAAAAATAAGAGAAAATGTTAAAAGTACTAAAGAATATATAAGAACGCCTATAATTAAATCTAACAAGTTATATATTCTACTTTTCTTATCTTTTTTCATATCATCACCACCTGTAGTATAACATATATAAAAATTCTTGTAAATTAACTCTATGAAGATTTAAGTTCGAATAAGATATCTCTAAGTTCTGTTGCTCTTTCAAAATCTAACTTGCTTGCAGCATCTTTCATTTCTTCTTCTATTTTTTGCATTAATAAACTTTTCTCTTTCTTTGGCATTTTTTCAATGTTAACATCTTTCTCTTCTTTATTATTGGTAATTACTTCTCTAATTTCTTTTATAATTGTTTTTGGTGTAATACCATTCTTTTCATTATATGCCTCTTGAATTGTTCTACGACGTTTTGTTTCATCAATAGCCTCTTTCATAGAATCACTTATTGTATCAGCATACATAATAACTTTTCCATTTGCATTTCTTGCGGCTCTTCCGATTGTTTGAATTAAACTGCGTGTACTTCTTAAAAAGCCTTGTTTATCAGCATCTAAAATAGCAATCAAACTTACCTCAGGAATATCTAATCCTTCACGAAGAAGATTTATACCAACTAAAACATCATATTTACCAAGTCGCAAATCTCTTATAATTTTAAGTCTATCAAGAGTATGAACTTCACTATGTAGGTAAGCAACTTTTATATCTATTTTCTTTAAATAATCGGTTAATTCTTCAGCCATACGAATAGTTAGTGTAGTAATTAATACTCTCTCATTTTTCTCTTTGCATAGATTTATTTCATTTACTAAGTCATCAATTTGGTTTTTAGATTTTCTTACTTCTATTATAGGATCAAGTAATCCGGTTGGTCTAATAATTTGTTCAACAATATTTTTACTTTTTTCCTTTTCATAATCGCCTGGAGTTGCTGATACATATATTACTTGGTTAAGTTTTTGTTCAAATTCTTCAAATTTAAGTGGTCTATTATCCATAGCACTTGGCAATCTAAAGCCATAATCAACTAATACCTGTTTTCTTGCTCTGTCTCCATTATACATGGCTCTAACTTGTGGAATAGTTACATGAGATTCATCTATAACTAAAAGAAAGTCTTTTCCAAAAAAATCAATTAACGTCGTAGGTGTCTCTCCTGCTTTTTTCAAAGCAAGGTGTCTAGAATAATTTTCAACTCCATGACAAAAACCTGTTTCGGATAACATTTCTATATCATAATTAGTTCTTTCCATTAATCTTTGGTATTCTAGCAATTTATTTTCACTTTTAAATTTAGCAAGTTGTTCATTTAACTCTTCTTTAATATTTTTAATAGCTATCTTTAATTTTTCTTCACTTGTTACAAAGTGACTAGCAGGATAAATAGTTATTGTCTTTTTTGACTGAATGGTCGTTCCTGTTAAAATATCAAATTCACTTATACGGTCTATTTCATCACCAAATAATTCTATTCTAACACCTTTGCTATGCTCACTTATTGATATTATTTCAATAACATCACCCTGAACCCTAAATGTTCCTCTTTTAAAATCAATATTATTTCGTTCATATAACATATCAATTAGTTTCTCAAGTATAACATTTCGGTCTATGATATCACCAACATTTAGTATTAAAAGTTTATTTCGGTATTCTTCAATTTCACCTATTCCATATATACATGAAACAGATGCGACAACAATAACATCTTTATTTGATAAAAGAGCGGCTGTTGCTGAATGTCTTAACTCATCTATTTCATCATTAATTGAAGAATCTTTTTCTATATATGTATCTGTTTTAGCAACATATGCCTCTGGTTGATAATAATCATAATAAGAAACAAAGTATTCAACATGATTTTCTGGAAATAATTCTTTAAGTTCACTATATAACTGTCCCGCAAGGGTTTTATTATGAGCAAGTACAAGTGTTGGTTTATTAACTTCATTTATAACATTAGCAATCGTAAAAGTTTTTCCTGTTCCTGTTGCACCTAATAATACTTGATGTTTTTCTCCATTATTTATGCCATCTACTAACTCTTTTATGGCTTCTGGTTGATCACCACTTGGTTTATATTTTGATACTAATTTAAACATAAATACCTCCATTTGTGCCTTGATACTTCTTAAATAACCTATTATTGATAATATTTTTACTATAAATTTATTGAGCAAAACTAAATACTTTTCTAGTAATTTATTTTAACACTTATTTTATAATAAAACAAGAAAACTACTATACTTATATCTGTATTATTATGTACTATTTTTTTACAATTAATATTTTTTAAATTATGTATCATTTGGTTAGATTTTAGGGTACTAATTCAATAACTTAATTACTTAAATTTACATAATATATAAAAGAAAGGAGAATCCATATGGATAATTGCAACTGTAATATTAACTATGACAAAATTTAAAAAAGAATAGAAGAGTGTAATAAAAATATTAAGCATCTTTATATCCAAGGACCTACTGGTCCTACTGGACCTAAAGGTGAAAATGGGCCAACTACTATTGATATCGGAACAACGGAAACAGGGGATCCGAATACTGAAGCATCTGTTAAAAATGTTGGCACAAATAAAAATGTAATTTTAAATTTTACAATACCAAAAAGGCAAAATGGTATAGATGGTGATAAAATTGTTATTGGTAAGACAGAAACACTAGATGCAAATGCAAGAGCAAAAGTTGTAGATACGCAAGTTGGAAAAATTCACACACTAGATTTTTATATACCACAAGGTTTTGATGGTGCCGATGGTGATGTTGGACCTAAAGGGGATAAAGGGGAGCCTGGTGAGCCAGGTCCAAAAGGTGACACAGGACCTAAGGGAGATAAAGGAGAACCTGGTTCAATGGAACCGGTTTTATATAATGCTTTATTTTTTGTTGTTGCACAAGAAACTACTGTTGCTGGAATTGCCAATTTAGGAACATCAAAAAAAATCCCCAATACAAATGACTATTTTACAATTAGTAATAGTCGTAATATTAATATAATAAAAGATGGTACCTATGAAATAACCCTTTGTGGCAAAATATCAGGTGTTACTTCAACTATTGGTGCATCACTCTATTTATATGATGTAACAAATGATAAAAAGTTAGATAATTTTATTTTTGAACTAAAAAAAGGAAACACATCTGAAATGAATTTTTCAAAAGTAAATATATTAGAAATTACAAATCAGGTAGAATTACAATTAAAAACAGAAATCGAAAATAATGCAACTGCTGATATTACTTTTTCAGATATAAGTATATTAATAAAAAAATACAATATTTAAAATATTAAAAATCATAATTATTAAAACCTTATTTTTATACAAAAAAGTACCAATAAGGTACTTACTTTAATTAATATAGTATTTATTAGCCTTCACAAGTAAATAAGTCATCTTCACTATAGGCTTCTATTATACTATCTTTGTTTGTTTTCTTGGCCATTTCTTGGTTTTGTTCAGAACTTAAGTTATATGGTTTGGTAACTGTAATTACATTGCCTTTAACATCTACAGTACAATTTTTATACCATTCTTTGGAATATTTTTTACACTCTTCTTCATAATATTCCTTTTCTTTTTGCATATCTACATCAATTATATATGTATATTTTTCGATATCAATATAATTTAATAATTTAGATCCTTCTTTATTAAAATCGTAAACTTTTAATTGTTCTATATTAACAGTTACTGGACTATTTTTCTTTTCTTCTAATTTTACACTAATTTCTTCTGTAGTTAACCCAATAGTATTAAAATTTCTATTTTCAATATCAAATTTAGTATATGTACCTATTCTTTTACATTCATATTTATTTGTATATGAAATATCACTTTTTACTGTATCATTTTGGTCATTATTTGAACATCCCACAAATAAAGTAATGGTTACCAAAATAATTAATATTCTTTTCATTACTCATCTCCTCTTTCTATTATAGAGTATATCATAAAAGAGAAATTTATTGTAAAAAATATATATTTATTAGAAAAACAAATAAGAATGATTAATTAAACGATTTTTTATTTAATATAAATTATATTCTCTTACAATTAAATGGTGTATTATAAATTGTGTTGGTGAATAATGATGAACCCCATTTCTATGTTCAAGAAACGGGGTTCACATCATTTTGATCATCCTTTATAACCAACTCATTTATTAATTTTATAGTTTGTTTTTATGATATTGTTTAGCATGTTCAATTAATTCACCAAAAATAATTTGACTATTTTCATCATCTTTTGGTAATAGTTCTGGATGCCATTGTACACCTATCTGAAAATCATTAATTGGTGATTCAATTGCTTCAATAACATTATCTTCAGCAACAGCACTAATTTTTTGACAACCACTATTTGGTATATGATAATTATGTTTGCTATTAACCATAATTTCATCTTTATTTAATATTTTTTTTAATAATGTTAATTCTTTAATTAAAATTTTATGACTATACATATCTTTTGATTTATGATTAACATTACTATCATTTTTTACATTAGCCATTCTTTCTGTACCATAGGCTGCCATCATTTGCATACCTGCACATATTCCTAAAAATGGTATATTTTCTTGATGACAAAAATCATATATTTGTCTTTCATGATTATATGTTTTAGTTGCACCAGGTTTTATTATTGCATCACACATTGATAACGATGAATATAAATTTTTTTGCTCAATTTCTGTTAAAACTGGTATTTCATATATATCTTTATCAACAAAGTTATCTATATTACTTGGGAATATACCAATAGGTATTCCTCCACTTCTTACTACCCATTCAATAATTGGCGTCATAACTTCATATATATAATCATTATCTTTATCTAAATATGGCCATTCAACTATTCCTATCACTGGTCTTTCTGTTTTCATTATATATCCCCCTTTTTTAAAAGGTATAATACTACTTTTTTCTTAATTTGTCAAACAATAATTAAGAACAGTTTACTATTAACTTTTTTTATTATAATTAATAGTTTCATTTATTTCTATTTTTACATCTTTATACATGTTAAAATATTTTTTAGCAATCATTAAAAGCATAGCATTATTAATTACCTCTTTTTGATATTTTATCCATCTATCTTTATATCCAATAGGTTTATCATTTTTAAGTTTACTTTTATCATCTGTTTCATATATAGCATTTACTAAACCATTGAAATGAATTAAATTATTAGGATCAAATGATGCGACTGAACCAACCCATCCTTGATGAGAAAAACTATTATTAGATAATAAATTCGATGTATATGTTAAACCAAGTCCTTGTGAATTTTTTACAAATACTCCCAAATTACCTTTATATGATATATCAGAATTGGGATAAGTAATTTGACCTAATCTAATTAAATTTGATCTACTTATAATACTTTCTAATTTATTTAAATTAATATAGTTTATTTTAAACATTCCTTTAGCAAATTTACATAAATCATCACTTGTTGTAAAAAGGCCAGCACTTCCAACTATTCCACCTAATTTATATGATTTAGGATCATGAACATGGGTTGTATATCCACCATTTCCTGATATATTATAAGTTATTGGATTAAACATGGTTTTCTTCATATTTATTTTTGAAAATATATATTTATCCATTAATTCTTGTAAAGTCACGTTTCTGTTTTCTCTTTCTGACATTATTTTTTCCAATGTTTTACCTATAATAATAGCCCCAAAATCAGTATATTTATTAGTATTTTTATTATTATCTTTTAACCATGCCGTTTTTAACATTTCATAAGCTTCTTGTTCATTTTTAGCATTTGCTATATTATCATTAGTATATATCTGACCATGTAACTTAATTAAATCATTGAATGTAAAATCTTCTAATCCTTTAAAATCCGGATTTATATCCACTATTTTATCATTTAAATTAATTATATTTAATTCAGCAAGTTTAAAAGTTAAAACTAAAGTAAATAATTTAGTAATACTTGCAACATCAAACATTGTATCAATATTTATTTTATTTTCATCATCTATTCTACTTCTATCTCCACCATATAAAGATAATTTAATTTCTCCAGAATCATCAAATGATGGAATATAAATAGAACTCGATATACCTGTAATATATTTTATACCATACTCATTTTTAGCATATAAAAATTGCTTAGTTGCCTCATTTATATTTTGAATAATTTCATTCAGTATATCATCAATGCTTTTATTTTTTTTAATATCTTCTTTTAAACTATTACTTATTTTCTTTAACTCTTGGCTATTTGTTCCTGTCTTTGCTAAACTTTTTAATAAATTTTCTAAATTTTCCATATTCACCTTCATATATAATAATACACATTACAATACTTTATTATTTTCTTTATCTTCTATTTTTTTTAAAATTTTAGTTTGATTAGCAATTATTTTATCCATTTTTTCATGTAAGTCTTCAAGAATAAGTTCACTTTTCAAATCAGTTTTATAATCATTTTGACTTCTTAAACTATCTTTTTTAGCTTCTCTATTTTGACTCATCATTATAATAGGTGCTTGCAGTGCTGCTACGCATGAAAGAACTAAATTTAACAAAATAAATGGATATGGATCAAGATTATCGATAGCATATAAATTTAATATAATCCATGTAAGTAAAAAGACAACAAAAATAATTATGAAAGTCCAACTACCTGCTATTTTTGTTATTTTATCAGCAACTCTATCACCAAAGGTTTCATTTTGTTTTTCTCTTTTATCTACATCTATTGATATAGGTTCATCAATTAACATATCTAATAGTTGTTCTTCATCATCTACATCTAAGTTTTTATTTAATAACATTTTTACTATTTCTTTTTTAGCATTTTTCTTTTCCATGTAATCACCTTATCTTATTAATTATTTCTTCACATTTATTTACAATTAATGTTTCTTTATCATCTATAAGTTTATAGTTTTCCATTAATATTTTACCATCAATAATAGTAGTATTTACATTATTAGATTTTACATTATAAACTATTTCTGAAAATATATTATTAAGTGGTTTTAATTTTATATCATTTAAATCAATTAGGATAATATCAGCTTTTTTATTTATGTCTATACTTCCTATTTCATTTTCTAATCCTAAAGCTTTCGCCCCATTAATAGTTGCCATTTTTATAATGTTATATGACTTCATAATAGTAGGATCTTCATTAATACCTTTTTGAAGTAAAGCTGTATATTTCATAGCCTCAAACATATCTAAATTACTACCACTACCCTGACCATCTGTTCCAAGAGATATGTTAATCTTATTATGATACATTTCATTTATATCAGCAATACCACAACCTAGTTTTAAATTACTAACAGGGCAATGTGAAACACTAATATTTTCTTTAGCCAACTCCTCTATTTCTTCTTTAGATAATTTTACACAATGAGCAAGAATTGCTTTTCTACCATTTAATTTTTCCTTTAAAATAGATATAGGTTTCTTATTATACATATTTATAATATCTTTTTTTTCAGTCTCATTTTCACAAAAATGCATATGAATTGGTAAATTATATTTATCTGCAAGTTGTAAACATTTGTCAAAATAATTTTCATATGTTGTGTATAAACCATGAACACCTATATTAAAAGTTATTCGATCATGTTTATTTTGATTAATAATCGTTTCTAATTCTTTAAGTCTATCCAAATCACTTTTATTATCAGCATTTCCCATTAATGTTCTTGTTGTTTGAATCCTAACACCACTATCTATAGCAGCTTTAATAATACTATTTGTCATAAAATACATATCATTGATAGTTGTTGTTCCACCCTTTATCATTTCAATATTTGATAAATATGATGCATAATATATATCTTCCTCTGTTAATTTATCTTCCATTGGCCATATTTTTTTAGTAAGCCAATCTTGAAGAGTGTATCCATCAATTGTTTCTCTAAAAATACTCATTGGTAAATGAGCATGAGTATTAATTAACCCTGGCATAACAACTTTATTAGTCGCATCAATTACTTTCATAGTTTCATCTGTATTTATATTTCTTTCAATTTTAACAATCTTATTATCTTCTATTAAAATATCAATATTTTTTTCTATTTTTTCTCTACTGTTTGACATAGAAATTAAAGTACCATTTTTTATGCATATCTTCATAATTATTCACCTATCCTATATATTATTTTATCACATTTTCAATTATTCTTTTATTATTTTTTAATCTTTTATTATCTTTATCCATTTTCAAAGCCAAATTAACATTTTCTAAAGCCTTATCCATCTTTCCTTCATTAAAATAGGCAACTGATAATAAATCATAAACGGTATTATCCCAACTAAATACTTCATTTATATATGTTTTATCATGATTTGTTATTTTTAATGCTTCTTCGGCATATTTAATAACATCTTTATAATTATTTTGTTTATATTCTAATATAGCTCTTTCAATATAAGGGTCTCTTAAATAAGGTGCCTCATTAATGGCTTTATCTAACCACATTCTTGCTTCTTCATATCTATTTAATGCTTGATATGATCTTGAAATAAATCGCATTGAAGCACATCGTTCATCTCTCCATGTTGCACTCTTTAAACTTAAATGCCTTATTAATGTATCAATACATTCATTCCATCTTTGATGATACATATACTCTCTACCTAAATAATGCATATTTCGATCATCTTCAGGATCTTCTTCTACAGATAATTCAAGTAATGATAAATAACTACCTCTTGATTTGGAAACATCAGGATAATGATTTAAAACAATACCATCAATTGTAATAATATTTTCATAATCTTTGTTATATTTCAAAACCTCATGAACAGGATGTGTCCATTTATAACCACATCTTTTATGTATTTTATCAGTGTAAAAATTAACAATTGGGTTTCCTTTTTCATCTAATTTCCAATTATAATTATATCTTGCTCTTGTTACTTTATCATTCCATGCATCTTCTAATTTCTGACGCCATCCTTTTTCTAATACTTCATCTAAATCTGTACAAACACATATATCCGTATTTATATCAACCATATCAAGTGATGCATTTCTTGCATTATCAAATCGCCATGGATTAAATACTTTTGTTTCTACAACTACACCTCTTGTTTTTAGTTTATCTACAGTATCGTCAGTTGAACCTGTATCTAATACAAATATTTTATCGGCTTCTTGCATAGAGTCAATCCATCTATCAACAAACTTAGATTCATTTTTACTAATCGCATATACACATACTTTATATTTATGCATTTTATCACTTTCCTTAATATTAAAATATTCATAAAGTAATGATTTGATTATTACATTAGACATTAAAAGTGCATATTTTACAACTATTTCACATGATTTAATGATAATTTTTACAAATTAAAGAAATATAATGAGACTGTGGAAAGGAAAAAATATGGCAAATGAAATATTTAATAGAGTAGAAAAAAAATATCTTCTTAATGAAGAACAATATCATAATTTAATAATTTTAATAAATGAATATATGGATCATGATAAGTTTTATAAATCAACTATTTGCAATATATATTTTGATACTGATGATTATGAGTTAGTAAGAACTTCCATTGAGAAACCTATATATAAAGAAAAACTTAGATTAAGAAGTTATAATGTGCCTAGTCTTGATGATGAAGTTTTCTTTGAAATAAAGAAAAAATATAATAGTATTGTTAATAAAAGAAGAATTACTTTATCCCTTAAAGATTATTATAAATATATAAATATGGAAAAAATTTTTGATAAAGATTCACAGATAAGTAAAGAAATTATTTATATGATTAAACATTATAATTTAAAACCAAAAGTCTTTCTTGCATATGATAGAAAAGCATACATTTGTAAGCAAGATAAAAATTTAAGAATTACAATTGATAATAATATTAGAAGTAGAAATTATGATTTAAAATTAGAACATGGTGACAAAGGAGAATTATTAAGTGATGAAAAATACTATCTAATGGAAATTAAAAGTTTAAATGGATATCCTAGATGGTTAGTAGAGTGTTTATCAAATAATAATATTTTTCCTAAAACCTTTTCTAAATATGGAAATGTTTATAAAAAAATGATGAAAGAAGGAATAATTAATGTTTAATAGTATTTTAGAAAGTAACAGTGGTACACTTTCAATTAGTACAGCTCTTATTTGTATGGGAGCAGCCATTATATTTGGAATTATAATTGCTCTTGTACATATGTATAGTACAAAATGTAGTAAGAATTTTGCAATTACAATTGCCGTTCTTCCCCTTTTAGTTCAAGTTGTTATTATGATGGTTAATGGTAATCTTGGTACATCAATTGCGATTTTAGGTTCATTTAGTTTAATTAGATTTAGATCAATGCAAGGTAACTCTAGAGAACTTGTAAGTATCTTTTTTGCAATGGCGATTGGTCTTGCAGTTGGTATGGGACATATTATGTATGCTTTTGTATTTACATTAATTACAAGTTTAGCACTTATAATATTACAAAAAAGTAGTTTTGGTATGAAAAAGAATAATGAAAAAAGTTTAAAAGTAACTATAGCTGAAAATTTAGATTATACAAATATATTTGATGATATTTTTGATAAGTATACCAATAATATAGAACTTAATAAAATTAAAACAACAAATATGGGTAGTATGTTTGAATTATCTTATAATATAAGTTTAAAAAATAATATAAATGAAAAAGACTTTATTGATGAAATTAGAACGCGAAACGGTAATTTAACTGTTAATTTAGGTAGAGTATCTACAGAAAATGAATTATAGGTGATGAACTTGAAACATTTAATTAAATTTATACCTATTGTATTAATTATAGGAATAATTATTTATATATTCAGTGATTATTTGAATAAAGAAAATATTGATAGTGATGATAAAAAAACAAATGAAACTAATAATATTACCATAGATGATGATTATGATACAAGTTATAACAAAAATAATAATATAGATTTAGATAATTTGACTTGTACAAATAGTATTCAAAAAAATAATAATATATTTACTATTACAAATAATGGTGATTATTATATAAGTGGTACAGGAAATGCACAAATTGTTATTGACGCTGATGATAATGATATTGTTCATTTAATTCTTGATAGCGCAAACTTAACATATGATTATAGTCCTATATACGTTAAAAAGGCTAAAAAGGTAATTATTACAGTATTAGGTGAAAATAATATTTCAGATAAGGATAATTATACAAGTGATGACACTGATGCAACAATATATAGTAAGGATGACTTAGTTATAAATGGTAATGGAAAATTAATTATAAATGGAAATTATCAAAATGGTATTGTTAGTAAAGATAGTTTAAAAATTATAAATACTGATATTAAAGTTATTAGTATTAATACCGGCATTAAAGGAAAAGATTATGTTTATCTTGAAAATACGACAATTGATATTACATCTAGTGGGGATGGAATAAAATCTACTAATGATAGTGATGAAACTCAAGGCTTTATTACTATTAAAGGTGGAACTTATAAAATTAATAGTGAAACTGATGGTATACAAGCAGAAACTATTTTATATATAGAAAATGGTACTTTTGATATTACATCTGGAAATGGTAGTCAAAATAGTAGTAAAGATAATTCTAAGTGGGGTTCTTGGGGTAGTAACGATGATAATAAAAGTGCCAAGGGATTAAAGACTGGAGAATCAATTATTATTGATAATGGTGAATTTAATATTAATTCGTCAGATGACAGCATCCATAGTAATGACGAAATAATCATTAAAAATGGAAAATTCGTTATTTCTTCAGGTGATGATGGAATACATGCAGATAATAATTTAACTATTAATGATGGTGATATTGATATAAATAAAAGTTATGAAGGTGTTGAAGCAACCGTTATTAATATCAATGGTGGTAATATTAATATTAATTCAAGTGATGATGGTATTAATGTTGCTGGTGGAGATGGCTCTTCATATGATAGACCTGGTAGTAATAATTTTTCGGGCACTACAGGTACACTTAAAATAAATGGTGGTAATATTGTTGTTAATGCAAGTGGCGATGGATTAGATGCAAATGGAAACATTTATATAAATGGTGGTAACACTATTATATATGGTCCTACTGACAATGGAAATGGTGCACTTGACTATGATGGTGTTTTGGAAATTACTGATGGATCACTTATTGCATCTGGCTCATCAGGGATGGCTCAAATGCCAGGAGAAGATTCAAGCATTAACTCTGTAATGATCAACTTTAATCAAACAATTACAAGTGATAAGATAGTTACGATTAAAAATAGTAGTGATGAGGAAATTATAAACTATAAAGCAGATAAATCTTATACTAATCTTGTTATATCAAATGATAAATTAAGTAATGGTGATTATACAATATATATTGATGATGAAAAATATGATACATTTACTATTTCAAGTATTACTACAAAAGTTAGAAATACACAAAATGCTAATATGATGACAAGAGATGATATGAGAAGACCACGATAATATAAAAAAATAAGAAAATTTTCTTTCTTATTTTTTCTTTATTTTAAATATTACTTGATATATATCTTGGAAATCAAATTCCTCAGAATCTAACTCAAATCCTTGTTTTTCTATATCATCTGCACACTTTCTTACCATAGATATTATATCTTTTAAAGTTGGTTCTGAAACTACTGTTTCGGCATTATTTACATTATTATTATAATTATTTTCAGGTTCTTCATCAACATCATCATATACTGGCTCAACTGGTGTTGAATTATAATTAAATGTATTATTTGGGATATTATTATCAAAATTTACTTGATTTGGTATCTCATTTACTTGGTTATTAGCTTGTGTATCTATTGAACCTAAATTACCAAAAGAATTAAAAATATTATTATTAGTTTCTTCTTGATTAACCATATATTCATTATTAGGTAAATTATTATTTGTATTATTTATATTATTATCAGTCATTTGATTATTAAAGCCATTAAATGACATTTCTTCTTGGTTATTTGTTGATGTTTCGTCATCAACATCATTAGATAAAATATTGAAAAATCTTCCTTGTTTAATTTCAGGCTCATCTTGTACATCATTTTCATTATCTAAAGAATTAGTAGTTGGAACTTGATTATTTGAAAATGTATTAAACTCCGTATTTTGATTATTAATATTAATTGGCTCCATAGTTATAGTTTTATCATTATCATCATCATCATTAACAACTTTTTGGAATTCATTATCTTGTATAATTGGTGCCTGTGGCATACTAAATTCTTGTTCATTTGCACTACCTTGAGATACTACATCTTGAGTTGCAACAAAAGGATTAGCAACAGTATCTTGTTTTGTTATATCTGGAATTGTATCATCCACAATTGGCATTTGTGGCATAACATTATTAGTAACATTTTGATTGATATTATTAGTAAAATTATCATTTCCCATACCTGTATTATTCATTACAAAATCATTTGGAATTTCATTTGGTACAAATGATGATGTATTATTATCTTCAAAAATTGGAGATTGTGGCATGTTAATATCTTGTACATTATTTATTGGTTGACTTACAGTTTGATTATTCTCTCCAAAATCAGCAAAATCAAATACTTCTATATTATTAACATTACTATTATAATTTTCTGTACTTGTGTTAGTTACTGCTTGATTAGAATCCACATTTATATTAAATGGATTATTATTACCTTCGTTATTATTTATATTATTTTGAATTGGTTCTTCAACTTTATTATTAAAACTATCCATTATATTCATATTATCCCCCTTTAATATCTTTTCTATTTCTTCGTCTGTTCTTCTAACAGTTAGTCTTTCAGTTATTATTCTTTTTAACATTTCTCTTTGTTCTGACATTTTAGATAACTTTAATAATGATCTTGCATGTCTTTCTGAAATTTTTTCATCTAATAGTGCATCTTGAACTTCATCATCAAGATTTAAAAGACGCATTTTATTAGCAATAGTTGATTGTGACACACCAAGTTTGGCTGCTAATTCCTCTTGAGTAATATTTCCCATATCAAATATTTTTCGATATGATATAGCCTCTTCTATTGGAGTTAAATCTTTTCTTTGTACATTTTCAATTAAAGCAATTTCTGAACTTTCTTTATCATTTAGATCAACAACAATAGCTGGAATAGTTGTTTTACCAGCCATAACACTGGCCTTATATCTTCTTTCACCAGCAATTATTTCAAATTTATCATCTATTTTTCTAACAATAATTGGTTGAATGACACCATGTTCTTTTATTGATTCTGATAATTCTACAATAGCCTTTTCATCAAATTTAATACGTGGCTGAAAGCGATTAGGTAGAATATCATCTAAATTTAATACTACTACTTGCCTATTATCTTTCATTATAACTAGCCTCCTACACTCTTTTTATTCTTATCTATATAATACTACACTTTGGGAAATAATTCAATAAATTATTTCCCAAAACAAAAAAAAAGAAACTTTATAGTGGTTTCTTCTTTATTTCTGAAGGATTTCTTGGATATTTTAAATTAGTTCTTTCTTGCTTTTGAAATAGTAAAATATTTCTTACACTATTTTCTTTTGGAAGTAAAAAACTATTCTTATCTATAAGTTTAATTTTTAATTTTTTTTGAGCATTAATACTTTGTTCTAATTCCTCATCAATACTTGCTTTCATGGCAATAAAATATTTATCTTTCTTTATTATACCTGTTGCATATTCTAACAGTACTGGAAGAGAGGCTACGGCTCGTGCTGTTACTAAATCAAATTTTTCACGATGTGTTCTAGCAAAATCTTCTATTCTTGAATGAATAGCAACAATTTTTTCTAATTTTAATTTTTCAATTACAATATTTAGAAAATTAATTCTCTTATTTAAAGAATCAACTAAAGTAACATTTAAACTAGGAAATAATATTTTTATAACTATACCAGGAAATCCTGCCCCTGTACCAAAATCACAAAAATTATTAATTTTATTTAAATCAATTACTTTTACTATGGTAGCACTATCATAAAAATGTTTTAGATAAACATCATCTTTAAGGGTAATTCTAGTTAAATTAATCTTTTCATTCCATTCTACTAATAAATTATAATACTCTTCCAATTGTTCCAATTGCCTACTTGTTATATCTATATTAAGCTTACGTAATGATTCTATAAATTCATCAATTTTCATGAAAATACTCCTTTTTTATATAAATACTAAGGATTGAAATATCTGCAGGATTAACTCCACTTATTCTAATTGCCTGTCCTATTGATGTTGGTCTTACTTCCGATAATTTTTGTTTGGCTTCACTTGCTAAATTATGAATCTTATAATAATCAATTCCTTCTGGTATAGGTTTATTTTCTAATTTTAACATTTTTTCGGCTTCTACTTCTTCTTTTAAAATATATCCTTCATATTTGATATTTATTTCAACTTGATTAACAACCTCTTCTGAATAAGGAATATCTATAAAATATTTAATATGTTCCATTCTAACTTCTGGTCGTTTTAATAATTCATATAGTTTTATGCCATCTTTTATAGGACTGGTTGGTATACTACTTAATTTACTATTTATTTCTTCTGTTGGTGTAATTTTACTTTCTTTTAATAAATTCATCAAATCATTTATATCTTTTTTCTTTTGTAATAATTTTTCATATCTTTGATTACTTAATAATCCTACCCTTTTACCAATTTCACCAAGTCTTAAATCAGCATTATCATGTCTTAATAATAAACGATATTCTGCTCTTGATGTTAAAAGACGGTATGGATCTCTTATTCCTTTAGTCACTAAATCATCAATTAAAACCCCTATATATGCTTCATTTCTTTTTAAGATGAGTGGTTCTTTATTCTCTATTTTAAGTGATGCATTTATACCTGCAATTAAACCTTGACATGCTGCTTCTTCATAACCACTTGTGCCATTTATTTGACCTGCGGTATATAAATTTTCTATTAATTTAGTTTCAAGTGATTGCTTTAGTTGTGTTGGATATATCGCATCGTATTCAATCGCATAAGCATATTTTAATATTTTAGCATTCTCTAATCCCGGAAGACTATGGACCATCTTTTCTTGAATGTCATGGGGCATACTTGTTGAAAAACCTTGAATATATATATCATCATAATAATTACTTTCTGGCTCTAAGAATATTTGATGTCTTTCCTTATCTTTAAAACGAACGACTTTATCTTCAATAGAAGGACAATATCTTGGGCCTATTCCCTTAATATCATTAAGTCCACCATACATACTTGATTTATGTAAATTCTCAAGTATTATTTTATGTGTTTCTTCAGTTGTATAAGTTAGATAACATGGTACTTGATTATCTTTATCATAATAAATATTGTTATCAAAACTAAAAGTCAAATATTCATCATCACCAGGCTCCAACTTCAAATTATCATAATTAATAGATGATTTTTCTATTCTTTGTGGAGTACCTGTTTTTAATCTTTTTATTTGAAAACCTAATTCTTCCAAATTTTCACTTAAATAATTACTAGGTTTTTCACCATGTGGTCCTTCTCTTCTTCTAGTATCTCCTACTAAAATATCGGCTTTCATATATGTACCAGTAGTCAAAATAACACATTTAGAATTAAATATTCGGCCATCTTCTAACTCTACACCGACTACTTTGCCATCTTCAACCACAAGTTTTCTAACTAATGCCTCTATAATCTCTAAATTTTTTTCTGCATTTAATGTTTTCAACATTTCCTTTGGATATGTAATTTTATCGGCTTGCGCTCTCAACGCTTGAACTGCAGGTCCTTTTTTATTATTCAGCATTTTTATTTGAAGTAATGATTTATCAGCATTACGTCCCATTTCTCCACCTAGAGCATCAATTTCACGTACCACAATACCCTTAGCACTACCACCTATTGATGGATTACATGGCATATCAGCAATATTTTTTATATTGCCTGTTACTAATAATGTTTTATGTCCTATTCTAGAAGCTGCTAAACTTGCTTCACACCCTGCATGTCCACCACCTACAACAATTATTTCATAATTCATAAATTACACCTTCTTTTGACTTTTTTATTATACTATCTATTATTTAATAATACAATAAAAGGAGAATAAAATCTCCTATTTTCCTAAACAAAATTTACTAAATAATGCGTCAATTAATTCATCTTTATATGTATCACCTGTAATTGTACCAAGCATATCCCATAATGCTTTAATATCAATTTCAACAATATCAATTGGATAATTATTTAAAATACCCGTTTTAATATCATTTATTTTATCTAAACAATTATTTAAAGTGGCTACATCAGAAGCATTTGATATATATGTATAATCACCTTGTTCTATTTTATCAAAATCATACATATTTCTTATTTCTTCTTTTAATTCATTTAATCCGTTATTATTTAAAATACTCATTTTAATTATTTTTTCATCTTTCAATAAATTATAATCTATTTTAGATTCTAAATCTATTTTATTAATAATTAACAAATACTTTTTTGCTTTTATTTTTTCTAAAATATCTAAATTTTCTTTTGTTATCTCTTCATTGTTATTAATTAGGTATAAAACCAGATCAGCCTTATCAATGTATTGTAAACTTTTTTGTACACCTATGCTTTCAACAACATCATTGGTTTTTCTAATACCTGCTGTATCGATAATATTTAAAAGAATTCCATCTAAATTAATTACACCTTCAACGATATCTCTCGTTGTTCCTGGTATATCCGTAACAATGGCTTTTTCTTCTTCTAATAGACTATTTAATAGACTACTTTTCCCGACATTCGGTTTACCAATTATAACAGTTTTAATTCCTTCCTTTATAATTTGACCATTTTCACTTTCTTTAATTAATTTCTTTATTTCTGCTTCTATTTTATCAATTCTTGGTAATATTATTTCATTTGTCATTTCTTCAATATCTTCATATTCGGGATAATCTATATTTACATTAATATTTGCTTCAATATTTAGAAGTGGTTCACGTAATTCCTTTACTTTTTTTGACAAGTTACCGTTTAATGTATTCATGGCTAGTTTACGAGCATTTTCACTTTTAGCATTTATCATATCCATAATACCTTCAGCCTCTAATAAATCAATTCTTCCATTTAGGTATGCTCTTTTAGTAAACTCACCTGGCTCTGCTAGTCTACAGCCATTTTGTAACAAAATTTTTAACACTTTATTGGTAACAGCTATTCCGCCATGACAATTAATTTCCACAACATTTTCTTTAGTAAATGTTTTTGGTGCATGCATAACTGTTATTAAAACTTCATCAATCATATTATTTTTATCAATAATATGACCATAATTTATTGTATGTGTATTTTTGTTTAAAAGATTAATATCACATACTTTATTGGCTATTTCAATAGCCTTTTCACCACTTATTCTAATTATTGAAATGGCTCCAACACCTGAAGATGTGGCAATTGCTACTATAGTATCTTCCATTAACTAAAACTCCTTACTAATTTTTTTAATAAATATGGAACTACCTCTAAAGAAACATACTTATCAGTAAGCGTTATTAACCAACTTTCTAAATATTTAGGTGGAACAATATTTAAAGGAAACATATGTCTTAAAATAATATTTTCTACTTTCTTATTCATGTACTGTGGAAAAAATTTTCTAGAATTATCTAGTGCTTCTCTTGCATGAACAAAGCCATGTTGCTTAAAGAAAGGCTTTTTAGTATGATCTTCTGTATATGGTTTATAGTAAAAATCATGTAAAAGGGCTCCAATAGCCATATCATACTCATTAAATACTTGTCGTTTTAATGCCAAATTTATTTTTTTGGCAATCTCATAAGATAACCTTGATACTTTTAGAGAGTGTTCATATACACTTATATCACCATGATGTCTATATTTTTTTCTTTTTATAAATTCATCTGAATTTAAAATATCTTTAACAATTAAATAATAATCATCATTTATCATATATTCTTGATTATCTTTTAATACCCAATTTATTGATCCATGCGGTTTAAAAAGACGAACAAAGCAATTATTCTTAAGATTTACATAATTGCCCGGATTCTTTAATCGTAATGGTTCAAATCTTTTAAAAACCTCTCCATTAAATCCTGTAATAACAGGAATACCACATTTGTCACATACTATTTCAACTATTCTATCATAATTAGGAGTCATAATATCTATCAAACCATTATTGACACTAACCGTATTATTCAAATAAAGTAAAAGCTTTTCAAATCCAGTATCTTTATTATAAATCTCCAATAGTTTTGCCTGCTCTTTTTCCAAAATAAATTTGGCTGTAATCTTTTTTATTTCTTTAATCAATAATATTTCCGAAGAATTGAGTGTCTTTAGCCCTTCTTCCAAACCATATTTGTCAATAGCAGTTTCCTTCTCTTTCCATGCTTTTTTTATTTTTCCAACCGGATGAACCTCTAGCTTTCTTTTTAATTCTTCTGATAATTCCCACATTCCTGGTACTCCATAGGAAGCTGACAACCCCGTTCCCAAAATAATCTTAGGTATATTGTTACGAGAAAGCACATCATTTTTTAAATTAACCACAATATCGTCAAACTCATCACTTTCACAAGATATCTTTCTGTATCTCACCAAGCTTACACCTCTTTCCACTTAATTACCTAAACAAGTATTAATCTCTTCAATCCACCCACTGTCATCACTCTCAAACAGCTTTATGAACTTTCCAAAATTAC
>ERZ825896.1682-NODE-1682-length-23793-cov-12.328334_pt1 | contig 23793 bp, 21 predicted proteins | sample MGYA00519858_ERZ825896 | MGnify/ENA primary metagenome ERZ825896 (study PRJEB31778, sample SAMEA3449214) | human gut metagenome | biome: human gut; feature: human-associated habitat; material: faeces | place: United Kingdom | collected 2010/2012 ...
ATTCTTTTTATCTTTAGCTAAGATACAAATTTTATATTACATTGGCAATCAATTCATTATAAAGTTTTATTCTTTTTACGACAGTCCCTAAATACGATGGGAGGAGTCCCACATGCCATTGCTTCAGCTATTACCTTCCCGAATGTGTCTTCTACTGATAGGTGAATGTAGGCTGTGGCCATTGAGTAGATAATGGACAGCTCATGAGCATCAGATACATAAGGGATGTGGTAAATAGGAGATTCTATGACTGTCCCTTTCGAAGTTCCCCCGACCAATAACAGTTTATAGCCTTTGGGAAGTAGTTTGGATAAATTTAGTGCATCTTTGTATTTTGAAGTTTTTTTATCCCATCCGGCTCCGACGCTGAGCAAATATTTGAATTGGGGATTCAAACCATATTTATTATATATGGTCTGTATTTCATCTTGTGATGCGCGATGGAACTTTCGATAATCAACCCAATTATAAATATGACAGATGGAGTGCCCATTCTGGGCGAGGATGGATTTTTCTGCCTCGTGTTCCAGCCATTTGGATACGGCAACAACCGCTATTTTTTTAATTTGGCTGTACCATCTTTTCTTGTCCAGAAAGATTTTGCGAGAGCGATCCAGAAAATAGCTGGGGGCTATTGTCTTACGTAACAGAGGACATTGCCTGCATTCTGTTTGCCATTTATAGCAACCTTCTGCCGTATAATGCGAACATTTCCCTGTGAAATTATAACAATCATGCAGAGTTATGACAACCGGAATCTGACGGGCTATGATATAATTGAATAAAAGCGGGTGATTCAGATAATTCCCATGCAAGTTGTGCAGGTGGATTATATCGGGCTGAATGTGATCTATCCATTGAATTAATTGTCGGGTTCCTCGGTGTGTGCCATATCCTTGCAGCCCTAATATTCGTGAATAGAATAATCCATGCCATTTATTCTCCAGCCATCCTCCGATTTTATAACTGTCAGAGTAGTTTGAACTACCTTGTCCATATGCTATATAACATTTATCTCCTTTTTTTCGGAGTCCGGTTGCAATATCGACCGCGATGGAGCCAGTGCTGCCATGCCCGCAGACCGTATTGATTTGTATGATTTTCATGCCTTAAGTAACATTGTAATATCCTGAATGAATTGGATATTTAATCGAGATATGATCTCTCTTCCATCATATGGTGAGGTCATGTCTACCGATTGAATAGCTTCCGCTAGCTTTTGTGGCGTTTGCTCCGTGTAGTATGTGATATAAGGACCTACGCAGGATTGGGTGATTGCATCAATGCGGACAGAAACCACTCTCAATCCATTCGCCATATAAGATAGAATCTTGGAAGGGAAAGAGGTCGCATTAAATGAGGCTGTCGGGTCTTGTGTACTTAATCCGATATGGCATTGCTGCAGAACTCTGATGTATTCCTGCCCTTTTAACAGCCCTTCGTATGTAATTTTCGCTGAGGAAATCTGCGATTCTTTTTCGATAGCATCTTTTATGTATTTGATGTCGGTCTCCGTCCCAAACCCACAAATATGAATGTGGTAATTTGAGGGAAGAAGATGTGTTGCAGCAATTGCCGCTGCAGCTCCACCTTTATGGATATCGAAGGTCCCTGCGTAAATGACATGAATCATACCATCATCATGGGGTTTTGACAATTGGGGCTCCACACGATATGTCCCTGGTATGACGACGTACGGCTTATTTGATTTATTTAGCTTTTCATTTAGTAAACCGGTTGAGAAGATGAATGCATCAGCGATCTCGAACGTTTCATATTCCCATCTTTTTATGTGATTCGGATACGGCATTACATCCTGGTATATCTCTTCCACTTCCAATATCAATTGAAATCTTTTGAGCTTTTTAGCCCATAAAATAAGATTGAAATATCCCAATGAATGATAAACGATGATCTTTTCACCTTTGTGGGTATGAAATAGAAGATACCAGAGTAAGGCAATTGTGTGCCACACTGTTCGGAGCGAACGTATTATCTTCTTTGAGCCTCCGAATGTTGCAAAAAATCGTACTTTGAAATGAGGTGTTCGCTCTTTGATCTCAGCCTTATGCCATTTGAAATTGGGCTCCGTTGAAGCAGATACAGAGATTAGTTCGACGTCTATGCCCGCTTGATTCAGCGCTCCGACGATATACTCTATCTTGTTTGATGCGGATACGACGTAATTTCGGGGGATGGCTGAATCTTGAAAATCAAAATAGCCAATGTATTTTACCTGCTGCATATTCTCAAACTAAACTCTGTTCTGCGTAATTGTGTGGATTTACTTGCTTTCCTTGTCGTAAATCTCGAACCGCGAGTTCTTGGACTTGAACTCCGGGACGACCTTTTTCATCAGACGAACCATATCCGGGATGATGACGGCGCGCGAGAGCCTCTCCAGTTCCTGGGCAGCCTTCAGGGCATCGGCATAGTCATACTCGCGGACCTTGGCGATGCGGATGCGGTCGTGCGACGTCGGGAGCGTGTTCTCCGTATTCGACAGCACCTCCTCGTAGAGCTTCTCGCCCGGACGAAGTCCCGTATATTCAATCTTGATATCCTTGTCGACCTCCAGACCGGCCAACTCGATCATGCGCTTGGCCAGGTGGGCGATCTTCACCGACTTACCCATGTCGAAGACAAAAATCTGCGTTCCGGTGGCCATCGTGGCGGCCTCCATCACCAGCCGGCAGGCCTCCGGAATCGTCATGAAGAAGCGCGTGATGTCGGGGTGCGTTACCGTTACCGGGCCGCCCTTGGCGATCTGCTCGCGGAAGCGCGGGATCACCGAACCGTTCGATCCCAGTACGTTGCCGAAACGCGTGGTGATGAACTTCGTCTTGCCCTTCATCTTGCCGGCCTCGATGGCCAGACCGAGCGACTGCACGTAGATCTCTGCCAGACGCTTCGTGCAGCCCATGATGTTGGTCGGGTTGACGGCCTTGTCGGTCGAGATCATGACCATCTTCTCGACGTCGTATTCGATACACTTGTCGGCCACGTTGCGTGAACCGGCGACGTTGGCCAGCACGGCTTCACAGGGGTTCTCCTCCATCAGCGGCACGTGCTTGTAAGCTGCTGCGTGGAAGACCACCTGCGGACGGTAGGTGCGGAAGGCGTAGTCCAGACGCGGGATCATGCGCACATCGCCGATTATGGGGATGAACTTCAGATTGGGGAAGCGGTCCTCCAGTTCGAGACGGATGTTGTGCATCGGCGTTTCGGCGTTGTCGAAGAGGACGAGCTCCTTGACGCCGAACGTGGCCAGCTGCCGGCACAGCTCCGAACCGATCGAACCGGCGGCACCCGTCACCATGATTGTCTTGCCACGGAAGTTGGCGATGATCTCGTTCATCGAGATCTTGATCTCCTCGCGCCCCAGCAGGTCCTCGATCTTGATCTCGCGGATGGCCTGCCGCTGCACCTTGCCGTCTACCACCTCGTCGATCGAGGGGGCGATCAGCACCTTCAGCCCGCAATCCGTGCAGAAGTGGATCAGCCGCTCCTGCTCCTCGCGGGCCTCACGGGCGTGGGCGAAGAGGATGGCGTCGATGTCCTTGCGCTTCTGCAGGTACTTGACATTCTCCTCCGTCTCGAAGTAGTAGACCGGCAGGTCGGCCAGCATGTGGTTCTTCAGCGTCTTGCCGTAGGTCAGGAAGCCGACCACCTGATACTCCTGCGAGTTCTGCAGCTGGGTGACGAGCGATGCCCCCTTGTCACCGGTTCCGTAGATGAGGATCCGGCGGCAGTTGAGGCGCTTCTGACGGCTGTTCTTGAGCAGGTCGTAGAGGACGACCATTACGACACGCATCACGATCAGGGCCGAGAGGGTCAGCAGCACGTCGAACATCAGCGTGACGCAGACATCCGAATGCCAGTTCTCGCGCGAAACGATGGCCAGCAGGATGGCGATGCAGATTCCCTTCAGGAAGACGGCGACGCTCAGCCGGGCCAGCTCACGCAGCGTGGAGTGGCGAATGATCGACTTGTGGGTCTGGAGCAGCAGGAAGGCTCCCAGCGAGAAGACGACGGATCCACCCAGCCACCAGCCGACGGTGCCGGCCGGGAAACAGTCGGAGCCCAGAAGAATGTGAGCCAGGAGCAGTGAAATGACAGAGGCTCCCACGGATACCAGCAGATCCAGTGCGAGGATCAATCGCGAACTGACATAGCGGTCCAGTCGCAATCTTTTAATCAAACGATACATGATAGGATAGGAATATGTTATGAATAATCTTTCGAGCGTTCGTCTGAGAGGAGGTAGGGCCGTCACTCGCAGCCGTGTCCGAGCAGCCGGTCGAAATCCGCGAGGTGGCGGATCAACAGGGCCTTGCTCTTTTTCGGACGGGGTTCCGCCCGCCAGGGATCGACCAGCGCATGGGCCTGGCCGTAGTACAGACAGTTGTCCGTGCAGCCGTAGAGCGTGACGAGTAGCAGTGCCCGCGACTGTTCGGCCCGCACCGCCGGGAGCATCTCCTGAATGGTCCGGAGCAGCTGTTCGCGCTTCGGCTCCTCGCCGAGGATCGTGTAGGCCGGCAGCAGCATGCGTAGAGCTTGCTGCGCATGACGTCGCTTTCGAGTTGCAGACTGCCGTACTGCCGCACGACTTCGGCCGCAACGCCGCGGTCTTCGTCGGTGACCTCCCCGCTCAGGTGGTGACATAGGGCCGTGTGGAGCCGTTCGAACAGCGCGCTGTTGTTCAGCCGGGAGTAGCAGCACGGATTTTCGGCATTCAGTTCGATGACCTCGTACTGCCCGGGCTCTACCGAGAGCAGCGGGACGCACATCCAGTTGTCGATCGTGACGATGATCTCCTTGTGGCGCGAGGGGGCCGTTGTGACGACCCGGGCCTCGATTCCCGCAAAACGTCCCTCGGTGATACGGATCCGGTCGCCCTTGACCAGCCAGACGGGATCGGCCCCGCAGACCGGAACCGGCTCGGCATACGAGCGGGCAATCCATCGCAGGTCGCGCATGGCGCGGTCCGTGAGATAGGGGTAGTGGTAGGCCTCCTTGCCGTCGCGGACCCGCGGGAGAAAGTTGTATTGTGGAAGACGCTGCTTGATGCGGTAGATCTCGGCCTCCGATGCGCGGACGAACAGATAGTTATACAGCAGCGGCCGCCGGGTCTTGACGAGACGGCCGTTTACCTTTCGGGTCTCGACGAAGACCGGGGCAAAGTATTCGAAAAGCGGTTCGCCGTCACGTTGCCGCCGGGCCAGTTCCCGGTCCAGCTCTTCGGTCATGGCTCGCCCGCTCGAGGGGAAGACCAGGACGTACCAACGGACAATGTGGCGATTTTGAATACCGGAATCTATAAGAACGCCTGAAGATTCCGACTGTTCGGCAGGGGAGAAGGTCAAGGGAGTAGGGAGATCAGAATAATGTGGGGTAAACGCTTGCCTTGTTCAGACAGGGACGCTTCGCGACCTCGTCAACGACATATTTAATGTATTGACGAACAATGTGTTATATGTGTTTGCCCGAAGGCCCCTTAAAAATTTCATACAGCTCACATACGTTTTTCGGTTGCCCGGTATCGCGTATTTCCTGTCGCACCCGTTTGTTCCCGGTTCTGAAATCAAGGGTTGTATGATCTCTATTTAAGAACCCGCACGATTGTTCGAATTGTCAGATTTACAAAGCATCCGGATTGTCCCGATTTCCCGTTCGGTTCGATTTGCAATAATTTTATAAACAAAGGGAGTCCGGGTAGCAAAATACGTCCAGATATACGTGTGGGCGGGGTGTGCTGCAATCTGAATCAGACGTCGAGGCAGCAAATCCCCGATTATTAGTCATATATGCGAGAAAAAAAACCGATTTGCAACATAAGAAAAACACCAAAAATTTTGCGATTGGGACCCTTTTTGTTTACCTTTGCCGCTGTGATGTGTGATTTCTTAAATAGAGATGGTAGGTTTTCAAGGCCGGTCCACGCGATTGGCCGAGAGCTGTGAAAAGCAAATTTTCACGAATACACTCGATAGAAATGCAATCATCTGTATGTCAGCGTGTTTTGCGATCGCGCCGACAAGGCTTCGGTTTGGCCTCAAGCGAAGGATTGAACACCGCCTTCGATTTCGCAAACTGACCATGGCAACCTCGAAACGCAACACCTGGAACTGGACCGATTCGGTCTCGGAGCAACTCCGGGCCCGGAAAAACAGCGGCGCCGTGCGCTGGTATGTGTTGGTTTTGCCCACTTCGCGGCAGGACCACTACCAGGGAAATTCCGCCCGGGCGCTGCAGCGCGAACTCAATCGCCGCATCCGGGGAGGGGAGCCCCCCCTTCGAGTACTTCGCCCCGTCGTATGTCGAGGTCCGCAAGCAGCACGGCGAACTGGTCCGCACGAACCACCCGCTGCTCTACAACTACGTCTTCATCCACGCCTCCGAGGCGGAGATCTACCGGATGAAGCGCTTCCTGCCCCAGTTCAACTTCCTGCCGCGCATCCGCGAGGAGCACAACGAACACTATCCCTACCTCACGGACGAGGCGATGGCGAACCTGCGCTGGGTGGCCGCCTCCTACTCCGACGTGCTGCCGGTCTATACGCCGGGGCCCGACCGTCTGACGAAGGGCGACCGGATCCGCATCACCGAGGGGCAGTTCAAGGGGGTTGAGGCGACGGTCGTCATCCAGCCCGGCGGCGGCCGCAAGGAGGTGATGGTCTGCGTCGAGAACTGCATGTACGTGCCGCTGCTCTCGGTCGAGCCGGGGCAGTACGAGGTGGTCGCGCTTAATTCGGACGGCCGCCACGTCTATACGCGTCTGAACGGTGACCGCCTGCCGGCCGGACTTCACGAGGCGCTCCGCCGCCTCCACACGCCCGAAGGAGTGACCGCCGAGGATCGGAAACTGGCGACGGAGGTGCTGCAGCAGTACGGCAGCCTGCAGCTCGAAAGCGACGTGATGCGCTGCAAACTCTACGCACTGCTGCTGCCGGCCTACGCCATCCTGGGCGACCGCGAACGTTTCGAACAGTCGCGGGCGTTGCTGCTCGTCGCGCTCTACGGCTGTACGAACTGCTGCCTGGATTATGCGCAGGCGCACGCCGTTGTCGACCCCTGGCGGACGGAACAGCCTCTCAAGAAGAGCAAGGCGCAGCTGATCCGCCGTCTGGACGACTATGACCGCTGGCTGGGGCACCTCCCCGCATCGGCCGGCAGCAACGGGTAGCCCCGCACGGAACTGCCCGCAGAATTACCCCGCACGCGGTGCGCACGACCGCTCCCGGATGAGTCCCGGAGCCTCTGGCGTCGCCCGCGCAGAGCTCCGCAAAAACGATCTATCCCTATTCGTTTATGCTATACATCCTATCTTTTCTGATTGCGCTGTTGAGCGTCCGCTGGATCCATCCGCGCCTCGTACAGATTGCCCTCGACAAGAACATTGTCGACAATCCCAACGCGCGCAAGCTGCAACGCAAACCCACGCCCGTGCTGGGCGGTATCGCCGTCTTCTTCGGATCGGTTATCGGGCTGGGGATTGCCGGCATCGGCTGTGACTGTTCCGAACTGTTCATCGTTGTCGTGGCGATGATGATCATGCTCTACACCGGAACGCTGGACGATATTCTGGACCTTTCGCCGGAGCTTCGCTTCCTGGTCGAGATTGGTACGGTATTGCTGCTGATCTTCGTCGGAGACTACAGCCTGAACGATTTCCACGGATTGTGGGGTATCAACCAGATTCCGCGCTGGGCAGCCATTCCGCTGACGGTCTTTGCGGTCGTGGGGATCATCAACGCCATCAACCTGATTGACGGCGTGGACGGACTCTCGTCGGGGTACTGCATCCTGACGAATCTGCTCTTTGGGGTGATGTTCTGGTACGTGGGGGATCGGGTGATGGCCATGCTGGCGGTAGTGGCGGCCGGTTCGCTGATTCCGTTCTTCTTTCACAACGTCTTCGGCAAGAGTTCGAAGATGTTCATCGGCGACGGCGGAACGCTGGTCATGGGAATCGTCATATCGGTCTTCGTGATGCGGATTCTGGAGCACGGTTCGCTGAGCAAGGTGTATGATGCGGCCAATATCGGGCTGGTTCCCTTTACGCTGGCGGTGCTGTCTGTCCCGGTTTTCGATACGCTGCGAGTGATGACGACGCGCATTCTGAAGCGCAAGTCGCCGTTCCATCCCGACAAGACGCACCTGCACCACATGTTCATCCGCCAGGGTTGCTCGCATGCCGCGACGACGCTTGCGATCGTGACGCTGAACTTCTTTGTGGTGCTGTGCTGGTGGATCAGCTACATGGCGGGCTGCTCGATCAACGTACAGCTGTATATCGTGCTGGTGCTGAGCATCCTGATTACGTTCGGACTTTATAACTTCATGGAGTGGCACATCCGCCACAAGACGCATCTGGTGCTCATCCTTCACCGCATTGGTTATCGCACGCATCTCAATCGTACGGGTATCTTCTTCTGGCTGCAGAAGAAAATGGATCGGATGTAAATCTTAATTCTAAATGTCGCAACTTTCTTAATAAAGATGACAAGTCAGGTAAAAAAAGTTCCCGAACTAGACACCATGAAATTTTATGGAATATTGTTCGTGGTTCTGGGACATGTTGCTATGATGTACACAAGATCGTCGATAATGCCTCATTTTACGGATTTGTCTCCTTTTATGATCGGTATTAAAAACGTTATTTATGCATTTCATATGCCCATGTTTATATTTATTAGTGGATGCATATTTGCGTTTCAATTAGAAATATTACATCGCAACATCACGTATAAAAGCCTTTTAAAGTCGAAAATTAGACGTTTGTTGGTCCCTTTTTTTACGATAGGATTCTTTTGGGTATTGCCAGTTATGGCTTTATTGGGATTAAGAGATCCTATTCATTACGCTATAGATGGCTTTGTTCTGGCAATAGATCCGCGACATCTTTGGTACGTATTGATGTTATTCTGGTCATTTCTCATATTTTTTATTTTGCGTGCATTTTGTCTTCGTTGTGGAATTAGCCAATTATGGATTGGAACTTTTGCTATAATTCTATATGTAGCATATCAATACCCCAATATGAGAATGCCCTATTTCCAAATAGGATCTGTTATGAATTATTTTATATGGTTTGTATTGGGGTATTTTTTTATGCTATATAAAGCAAAGGCATGGTATGTGTCGTTCGGTGCATTTTTTTTAAGCCTTTGGGCTATAATTGGGGATATATTTTTATTTGATAATTTACTTCCAAGTAGTCTTGTTAAAGTCGCCTTTGCAATTGATGGAATTACGATAATGTATTTTATTTCTAAAAATTTATCAGAAAGGATTACCCGGACGAACTTATATTCAGAAATCGTGAAAAATTCGTTCGGAATTTATTTATTCCATCCAATGATTATATATATAATATATTATAGTATAGGATCTTTGTCGGTATGGCCAATTAATCCAATTATAACTTCGCTTTTGGTCTTTTGTGTTAGTGTTTTGATGTCTGTATTACTTACGATATTAGTTCGTAGAATTCATCTTAGTCTCATCATAGGTGAATGATGAATACCTTAAATTGTTGTGATGGAATCTGATAATAATAGTCGAATAGCAAAAAATACCATTATTCTTTACTTACGCATGATATTTATATTATGCGTAGGTTTATTTACTAGTAGGATAATTCTTAATACCCTTGGTGTTGAAGATTATGGTATCTACAATGTCGTAGGTGGATTTGTTACGATATTTACATTTCTTAATGGATCAATGTCTACGGCTACACAACGTTTTATCACATTTGAATTAGCACGCGGAAAATTGGATCGCCAGAGAGCAACATTCTCGACTGCGATTATTATTCATTTATCATTAGCAACTATAATCTTTATATTGGCAGAATCTATTGGATTATGGTTTGTTTATAATAAACTGGTTATACCGGAGGCCCGGTTTTATGCGGCAGTTTGGGTGTACCAATTTTCGATAGCATCATGTTGTTTATCAATTATTTCATTGCCTTACAATGCCATGATTATCGCCCATGAGAACATGTCTGCATTCGCGTATATTTCTATCTTTGATGCAATTTTTAAATTAATCATAGTATATAGTTTGTTGATTGTTCCTTGGGATAAACTCATTGTTTATTCTGCATTATTATTTGTTGTCCAATTATTGGATCGTATCATTTATGGTGTGTATTGTCACCGCCATTTTGCTGAGGCTCGCTTTAATTGGACTTTTAACGGTTCCATCTTTAAAGAAATGGGAAATATTGCAGGTTGGAGCGTTTTTGGAAATTTAGCCGGCGTGTGTTACACACAGGGTTTAAATATATTGCTGAATATGTTTTATGGACCAGCAGTTAATGCGGCTAGAGGCGTTGCTGTTACTGTGCAGGGTGTAGTTCTTGGTTTTGTTAATAATTTTCAAATGGCACTTAACCCTCAAATCACAAAGGCATATGCAGTTAATAATCTTCACCGAATGTATTCTTTAATCTATGCTAGTTCTAAGATATCTTTCTTTCTTCTATTCTTAATTACTTTACCAATTATTATTGAGACCAATACAATCTTGACAATTTGGCTTAAAGTCGTTCCTGAACATACAGTATGGTTTCTTCGTTTGACATTATGCATAATGTTGATTGAAACATTGGCAAATCCTCTTATGATATCGTCGCAGGCTTCGGGAAGAGTTAAGGTCTATCAAAGTGTTGTCGGAGGTTTATTATTGCTGATTTTACCTATTGCATATATTGTTTTAAGGTGTGGTGCGAATCCCGAAAGTGTATTTGTTGTTCATTTGATTGTTGCTGGTATTGCTCAATGCGCAAGATTATTCATCGTCGGAAAAATAATTAATATGCCATTGAGAGGCTATCTTAAAACTGTGGTATGGCGAATAGGTATAGTAAGCTTGTTGTCGGTAATTTTTTCGTGTTTTTTAGCTAAGCTATTCCCTAATACGACAATGTGTTCATTATGTGTAATGGTTTTGATATTTATTGTCAATTTAGGAATTATCTCATCCTTCGGATTAATGAAAAATGAGAGGTCTATGTTGATTAATAAAATCATGAATATGATTCACAAAACTTCTCGTTATGCATAATCTATTTATAATATTCATAGAGCATCTCAAATTACTTTTGCATCCTGTGATTATTAATGCTTTCATATTTTATGATGGAAAGGGGAATGTATGTCATAAAAATTGGGGAGATGATCTGAACTATTATTTTTTGAAAGATATTATTAAACGACCAATAATTCTTCTCAACAGAACATCATTGGCTTTTCGTTTGAATTTTAGAAATTATTTGATTATCGGATCGACTATTGATATGTTATGTCGTCGTAATACAGAAGTATGGGGAGCAGGTATTATTAGCGAAAATTCTCTTTTAAAAGAAAAGCCCTCAAAGGTATATGCAGTCCGAGGCCCTTTAACTCGGCAACGTCTTATTAAAGAAGGGATTGACTGTCCTGAAATATATGGTGATCCTGCATTATTAATTCCATATTATTATAGACCAAAGGTGACGAAAAAGTATCAATACGGTTTTGTCTCTCATGTGTCTAATATTGATGAACTTAAAGAAATGCAAATAGATGGTGTCTATTTGTATAATTATCCCAGTATTTTAGTGATAGACTTGAACAATTATAGACATTGGCATGATATAATAGATCAAATATGTAGTTGTCAAGCTATCTTATCATCGTCTTTACATGGATTGATTATAGCAGAAGCATATCATATACCCAATGTTTGGATTGAATTCGGTAATCCATTAATTGGCGGTCATTTTAAGTTCCATGATTTTTTTCAGTCCATTCATCAGGATCGAGATACCCCATTATCTATTGTAAATAAAACATTGTCAACTCAAATTATTAATGAAGAAATAAAAAAATGGAGGCAGGGAACAATAGATCTACATCCATTATTGAGAGCTTGTCCATTTGCAATTAGAGTACCAAAACTAGAAGGATAAAGATGTCAAAATGTAATATACTTTTCTATACATATGGTAAAGTCCATTCTACTAAAGGAGGAACAGAACGAACGACCATATCAGTAGCTAACGGATTGATCCAAAATTATAAGTGTCGATGTTTTTCTCTTTTTGAGGTTCCTGCAGATACAAAACAAGAGCCTTGTTTTATTGCTGAATATCAATGGAGTCCTTCTTCTGACAGGATTCAAAATGAGAGGTTTATTCGAAATCTTGTTATTGAGAATCAAATCAATTATATTATTGATCAAGGGGCTTTCGTTCATGTTAAACTTTTTAAGGACGCGATTGACGGTTTAAACTGTAAGATTATTCTTGCCCATCATTTTGAACCTGGGATAGAGACTAAATTCTTTACATTTAATAGAGTCTTGTCTCGTTTTGGTCAGATTGTTTCCGTACGAGACTTATGTAAATGGATATTGCATATAATTTTATATCCGTATCTGTGGTTTAAATATAGAAAAACGTTATCTCATTCATATTTTGAAGCTTACCAATATGCAGATAGAGTCGTTCTTCTTTCTCAGAGTTTTATCAAGCAATATCAGAGTTTTGGCAAGTTTAGAGATGAGAAAAACTTTTCAGTCATCCATAATGCTTTATCTTTTAATGAATACCTTACTATTGATGATGTAAAAAAAAAGAAGCCCGTAATACTTATTGTTTCTCGGTTTGATGAAAAATTGAAGAGATTGTTGTTAGCATTACGGATATGGCAGGAAATTAAACAGTCACCGATAGCTAATGATTGGTGTTTAAAGATTGTGGGGCATGGAAAGGATCTTAAATTGTATCAAAATTATATTGCGAAAAAGAAGATCCATGATGTTTATTTATTAGGACGCCAAGATCCTAAGCCATATTATAAAGAGGCTTCGATCTTTTTTATGACCTCGGTAAGTGAATCATGGGGACTGACATTAACGGAAGCACAACAATTTGGAGTCGTTCCTGTTGCATTCAATACTTATGCTTCATTAACTGATATTGTAACGGACGAAGAAGATGGAATTATCATCCGTGAAGGTGAAATAGGGCGATATGTTAACTCCACACTGGAGTTAATGAGAAATACACGAAAACGTCAAGCAATGGCCGTCCAAGGTATTCATAACTGTCAACGATTTTCACAAGATAAGATAGCTAAAGACTGGTGGCTCTTATTGAATAATTTATAGTTTAACGACTTTTATTGTTATAAATATGATAAATGTTTTATATGTCACTTTTGCATCAAAAAATTTTGATGGAGCGACATATTCGCTAATGGATCTTATTCGATCTGTAAGAAGTCACGTTTATCCGATTGTCTTATTACGATCAAAGGGTTGTGTATATGATTATTTCAAGGAGAATAATGTAGAATGTATAGTGTGCGATTTCGAGGAAGATTTATGTGGAAAACCTCGAAAAATTCATCAGTATGTAAAATATATTTTACGATATATTCCTAAATATATTCGTTATGTTGTTAAGAACCGCAAGTGTGTAAGATTTGTCGCGGACCAGTTAAAAGATCGGAATATCCAAATTGTCCATACCAATAATAGTGTCCTTACGGTTGGTTATGATATTGCTCAAAGAATGCATGCGAAACATGTTTGGCATTTAAGAGGATTTATGGATTTGGATTTTGGCTGGATGCCTTTTCGGGGTTGGAAGAATCTTAAACAATTAGTCTCGAATTCCTCTGCGGCCATCGGTATTACAAAAGCAGTTTTGGAACATTACATAGCATCGAATCGGGCAAATGCATATGCGGTATTTGATGCTGTTAGGAGTAAACAGGACATTTGCTATGATCCTTTGAAGGAGAAATATTTCTTGTTTTGTTCCGTCTTTTTAACCAAACGCAAGGGTTGTGAGTTTGCTATCAAAGCTTTCGCCTTATCAAATCTTGCGGCTAAGGGGTATAGACTTCGTGTTATAGGAGTGGCAAATGAAAAATATCAAAATAAACTGCATCGTCTTGTTTGTGAATGTGGTGTCTCAGACTATGTTGATTTCATCGGTCAGACGGATAATGTAAAAGACCATATGCAGAAAGCGACAGCGTTTCTTATGTGCTCAGAAAATGAGGGCCTTGGACGAGTTTCAATCGAAGCTATGTTTTATGGGTGTTTGGTGATTGGCCGAAATTCGGGAGGAACGAAAGAGTTTATTATCAATAAAAAAACAGGATTTCTCTTCGATAATATAAATGAATGTTCGCAGGCTATGCAGTTGGCTGCTGGGGATGATGTGACTGGTATCATAATCAGAGCTCAAGATTTTGCGCGTGATCACTTCTCGATAGAGAATTATGGAGAAAAGATACTCAAAATATATGCAAAAGTATTGAATAAGAATCTATAAGATTATGAAATACAAATTACTTTCGGTTTCAAAGAGTCCTAAATTAGTTGGAATAAATATTGGAGATTATATTCAAGCTTTAGCTGCAGCCCAATTTTATCCTCATATTGATGGCTTTATAGATCGAGATGAAGATCTTAAAGATTACGATGGGGAGCCTTGCAAAGTGATTATGAATGGTTGGTATATGCATAATCCTGAAAATTGGCCTCCTTCAAAAAAAATAGTTCCGCTATTTGTCGCTTTTCATCTAAACGTTTTAGCACAAAAGGAATTGTTATCGTCACCAAGTGTTGCTTATTTGAAGCAGTTTGTTCCAATTGGATGTCGAGATCTGAATACAAGGGATTTGTTGAATAAGTATGGCGTGGATGCTTATTTTTCCGGATGTATGACGCTGACTCTTGGCGAAAAGTATCATTCCGAGGAAAAAGAGGATAAAACTTATATTGTTGATCCTTTGTTTAATGGACCTCTCGATGTGAGTAACATCTTAAAGGCAATATTAGAAATCTTCAGCCATTTTCGTGATATATACAAATTGTATCATAAAGAGCAATTTTATATTCATCATGGTCGGAATTGGATAAAAAAGATCTTAAAAACGGCGCTCTATTATCATGAATATAGGAGAGTGTTTAGTCGTGATGTGATAATGACGTCTACTTACATTTGTCAAGAGAGTGATTATTATGCAAAGCAGTTTAAATCGGATTTTGAGCGATTGAATGAGGCAGAACGCTTGGTGAGGCTTTATGCGAAGGCTAGATTGGTTATCACATCACGTATTCATTGTGCGTTGCCTTGTCTTGGATTGGAAACTCCCGTAATTTATCTGGAAAAAACACGTGATATTGCTGCAAGCTCTTGTAGATTAGGGGGATTACATGATCTTTTTAATGTTATAAAGATTGATAATGGAATACTTGTCCCTGAATTTAAAATAACAACTCCTATTACAATGAGAAATATTCCGGTAAATAAAGATTCTTGGCGGCCATACGCTGAAGCGTTAAAAAGTCGCTGCAAAGAATTTATGAATAGATAGACTAAATCGGATATGAATGTACTTTGGGTATCTCTTGTCAAGTTCCCGCCATTATGTGAATATTTAGGAGAAAAATCTCCTGCGCATTGTGGTTGGCTTTATTCTTCAGCGGAAGCTTTAATTCGAGAAGTAAAAGATATAAAACTAGGAGTCGTTATTTGCTCGGATGGTCATGCTTTTGAAGAATATGAGATTAAAGGGATTACGTATTATTTGATTCCTTCTTCAGATTTATCTAGAACCAGCCAGCGGCAGATAGAAGAATGCAAAGATGTTATTTGTCGGTTTTCTCCTGATTTGATTCATATTCATGGAACAGAATATGCTTTGGCTGCGGCTATTTGTATGGCGGATGCTGGACGACATAAAATAGTAGTCAATATTCAGGGATTGGCAGGCCCTTATGCTCGCTATGCTGATGGAGGTTTGTCTTTTAAAGAGAAGATTCTTAATGTCTCATTACTTGATTTTTATAGAGGTACATTCATCCTAAATGCTAAAAGGAGTTTTAAACGAAGGGCAAAGTGTGAGAATTATGTTCTTCGACATGTTACGGATGTTATAGGCCGCACGCAATGGGATCATGATCATGTTGTGACGATTAATCCTAATGTAAGATATCATTTTATGAATGAGACGCTGCGGGATTCCTTTTATCAAGGACGTCGTTGGTCTCTTCAGGAGTGTAAACGTTTCACTATTTTTGTTAGTAATAGCAGTGCTCCTTTAAAAGGAGCTCATCAGGTTTTAAAAGCTCTACCGATTATATTACGCTATTTCCCTGATACAATTGTGAACTTTTGTGGTAGTAGTGTGATGAATAATGATTTTAAATCGAGATTACATTTTCAAGGATATCATTTATATCTGCGGCGTCTCGTTAAACGTCTTGGATTGCAAAACCATGTCCGTTTCTTAGGGACACTTGATGAGTTACAAATGAGGCAAGCTTTTTTGGATGCTAATGTTTATATAATGCCAAGTGCCATAGAGAACTCACCTAACTCTCTTTGTGAAGCACAAATACTGGGAGTTCCAGTTGTTGCTAGTTATTGTGGGGGAACTCCAACCTTAATGACAGATCAAGAATCTGGATATTTCTATCGCTATGAGGAGTATGAAATGCTTGCTCAGATTATAATTATGTTATTTGGTCAATCAGATTTTCTTCAGTTATCTCTTGCTGAGCGAATGGTTGCACAAAAACGTCATGATCGCAAAGAAAATGCAATTTGTTTAAAAAATATTTATCACTCCATTTTTGGTGAAAAGATATGATATCTTTTTTGATCTGTGGAATTATTTTTTGGTTATATACATATATGACATTTATGAAAGAAAGGATATTTTATCCCTCAATTATTTTTTCTTTCATGTGGGGAGGCGTATGCATATATACGGCTTTAATATTGAATGGATATGGCCAACATTTGTTCCTCAAAGAATATTATGTGTTTCATCATATGGATACTTACATGATATATTTTACAATAGTGATGCTTGGCGGATTCTATTTAGCACATTCGCTTAAAAAGCACACCTATGTGAATGTAAGTCTTATGATGAATTCTAATTTTATCAATAAGATTCTTTCCAAGTATAAGTGGATTATGTGGCTTAATTTTTTTGGAGGAATCTTGAGAATGGCTGTAATGATTAGCTCCGTTGGGGTAGATAGTATTATGGACTATAGACTCGCCGCTAATGCAATGATGATGACATCTAGTTTGTCTGTGGCTGGAATTATCTTTAAAATCACAGCATATGTTCAAATGTTGGCGAATTTTTATGTTGGACTATATGGATTAAAGACTGGGATTGAGACTTTAAACTTTAGGAAGATTCTTGGTATTTTTATTCTTTATGCTCCAACTCAAATGGCAACAGGTGGCAGATTATTTATTCTTTATTTTATTCTTTTCTTTTTTGGGGCGTTTTTATTAGGGCGGGGTATCGCATTAAAACAACATAAACGCAAATTATTAAATTTGAGAGAGAGCCGAGCTATAATATTATCGTTTATTGGATTATTGAGTTTGGTTGCATTGATTGCGATGCTTAGAAGTGGCGGTATATCTAAAGATCAAGAGACGATTGTTGAGAAATTTGCTTATGTGACAGAAGGCATGCTCGCTACTGAATATTTAATGGATTATTATCCTTCTGGAACATACCAATTTGATCTAGGTAAAAATACAATCGGAAAACTTTCCACACAGTATCTTTCATTTAGAAGTTATTTGAATGATCATACAAAAATGAGCGCAATAGTTGTATGTTTATTTACTCCTTTATATTTAGATTTCGGCTATCTGGGAAGTCTCATTTTTTTATTCTTTTTTGCATTCTTTGCTGAATCAATAGCGATAAAATCATTGAGAAAACTGACCATAATTAATTTTTGTATATATATGGTTATCCTGAAAATGTTTTATGAATCAGTTATGACACCTTCAATAGGAGCTAATATTCCTAATTATGAATTGATTATTCTTTTTTTATTATTCTATAAACTGTTGTTTGGTAAGATTCAAAAATCAACAATGCCATTGGCGTCTAATTAGTTGTGATTAAGTAGGAGGTTTTTGATATGAACTTCGATAAGAGAAGTGTATGGTTGGATGTAGCTAAAGGTATAACAATAATACTCATGGTATTAGGGCATTCATCGATACCAGATGGATTATCTCGATTTATTTATGCTTTTCACATGCCTTTATTTTTTATATCCTCGGGTTGGGTTACTAATTTTAGTAAATACAATATAGTTGATTTTATTTTGCATAAAGCTCGAACATTATTGTTGCCGTTTATTATTTATTCGGCGTTCGTTCTTGCCTCGATTAATTATTTGGATAAATGTTCATTTGCCCTTTGGATTAAAACTGGGTGGGGCGGATATGCTTTATGGTTTATTCCAGTGTTGTATTTCGCTTTAGTTATTTCCCAATTCATATATAAATTAGAGAATAGGGGGATACGCTTGACAATATTATTCATAATATTGGTTGGAGCTGCTGTTTTAAGTTATAATAAAATAGTTCTTCCTTGGAATTTAGCTTCTGTTCCATATGCAATCGTTTTTATTATGATTGGGGCTGAGTTGAATAAATTTCAGAATAAAGTAGTGATCGCTAGGCCTGGGGCATTAGTAGCTTTAACTCTTGTTACATTATTAATTTCTATGAAATGGCGCCTTGATATGGCGTGGAATAACATTACGCCAATCATACCTATTACGATTGGAGCTATTTCAGGAACAATATTGGTCTATATGATATCAGCCTTCGTAGACCAGAAGCTTCCAATTTGTTCCCGTATGTTTCAATCAATAGGCAGAGAGACTTATCTTATATTGGCTTTGTCTCAGATTGTTATCATTTACTTAAATGAAATGTTTTCATTAAGTGGTATTGTGAAATATTCGCTTCTAGTGTTGATCCTTGTAGCCTTAAAGTTTATCAAGGATCTTATAAATCGAATATTGCCAATAAAATTATTGTAATATGTCTCGTATTTTTTGGACTTGTATACTCCCTGAACCATTGATTGGTAAGTATAAACTATCGTTTGCGGCATCTAATTTCTCTTTTAATTTGATGAGTGGAGGCGGATTTGATCGAGTTTATAGCATGATGCCTCTATATGTAGGGGGCGAGATGGATCAAGAAGCCTTTGAAGATAACCGTTTTGAATTGATATATGATCAACTCCGTAAACGAGGTGGATTCTGGAGAAAGTTGGCTGTATTAAAAGAACAATGGATTATATTCCGCCATATATCAAGAGAATCCTCTATTTGGTTTTATAATCTAAATACATTGAATGCCTTTCTTTTTATCTTATTAAAATTATTTAAACCGTCGGTTCAGTTAAATGTAATAGTTCTTGATTTTACACCTGTGAGGAGTGGCCTGGGGCTCAATCGTATTTATTTGAAACTTATAAATGTGGCACATGGACGTATTTGCCTTGCGAACTCTCCTCTTTTTAAATCTTTGAATAGTGCCATATTACCAGGTGTAGTTCCTGCAAATCATGAGAATATACCTAAAATCAGAGTTCCGAGAAAAACCTTCTTGTTGTCTGGCGTCTTATCCGAAGGGATTGCTCAATTATCATTGGTGTTAAAGTCATTCTCTCAATTGTCAGAATGTGATCTTTATATTACAGGCAACAAAGGAAATGAGACTCTGTTAAAAGCCTACTCAGACAAATATCCCAATATACATTGGTGTGGACAATTGCCATTTTCTCAATATATGGAATTGTTGCATAAAATAACATTTCAGTTAAGTACTCGTGATCCTAAAGCTCCTGAGAACAAGTGTAATTTCCCTTCGAAGATAATAGAAGCATTGCTTCATAATCGTGTTGTAGTGTCGACTATTCATTATCCCCAATTAAATGCTATTCAATATTTAGAGGTTGAATCAAATACAGATGCCTTTGTGTCGGGAATTCAGTCTATTCTGAGAATGACTGACGACGAACTACTTACCTATGCAAATCAAGGAGAGCTTGTTTCTCAACTATTTGATGTTCACCAATGGTATAAAATAATGAACGATATTGAGAGATCCCCTATCCATTAATTTGTTGGTTGTTACTTTATATGAAAATAGTATTCTATTCTCTCATCCTTAATAATCATCAAGCTAACATTGCGGATGAACTATGGGAGTTGACGAATCATCAATTTTGTTTTGTAGAATTAGCAAATCTACAAGCAGAACATCGGAAGGGTGATACTAGGGATTATACCGATTGCCCTTATTTACTTCGTGCATGGGAATCATCTCAATCTTATGCCAAAGCTATGATTTTAGCCCAGGAAGCAGAATGTTGTATTTTTTCGGGGGTGTTGGCTTTGCCTTTTCAGAAAGCTCGGATGAAATTGGGACGTTTGTCATTTGACATGAGTGAGAGATGGTTAAAACGAGGAATTATAAATTTGTTCTCCCCTTCTATATTTCAAATGTTTTTATCCTATCATTTAGGAGGTTGGGGGCAGAAACCATTATATAAACTTTGTTGTAGCGCCTTTGCAGCACATGATCAACGAAAACTTCTGACATTTAAAAATAAATGCTATAAATGGGGGTACTTTACCAAGGTAGACAATAATCTTTCGAGAACACCTTCTTGTTTTACGGATGTCCAATCGTTTTCTCTCATGTGGTGTTCCCGATATTTGAAGTGTAAGCATCCTGAATTACCCGTCATGCTGGCTGCTCGCTTGAAAAGTTTAGGATACAGATTTACGTTGGATATGTATGGGAGTGGCGAGTATGAATCGCAGATAAAATTCTTGGTTTCTAAACTTGGTATAGAGAATGTGGTGCATTTTATGGGGACTAAGTCCAATGAGGAGTTACTGCAGGATATGAAGCAACACCACATTTTTCTTTTTACGAGTGATCAAAATGAAGGATGGGGAGCCGTAGCCAATGAAAGTATGGCGAATGGTTGTGTCTTAGTTGCTAGTGATGCGATTGGAAGCGTCCCGTATCTTGTGCGACCCGATCTATCTGGGGTTGTATTTAAAGCCCCGAGAACTTCAAGTAGCTTTGCTAAGCCAGATTTGTGTGCTCTCAGTTCTTTGTGTGATAAAGTTAAGAATCTCCTTGATCACCCATCTAAATTATATGATATCAGCCAGTTTGGAATGCAACAAATGCAAGAAGAGTGGAGCCCTCAGGTTGCGGCTCACAGATTATTGCAATTAATTGAATGTTTGCAGCTCGGGATGGAGCCCGATTTCAAGGATGGTCCTTGCTCGAAGGCTTGATTTATTGTCAAAAAGAAGATATGAAATGACGGTTTTACAGACAATCCCAGAATTTGGATCACTGAGCGGAGGTACATCTACATCTACATATGATCTTCTCTCAACAATGAACCTTATGGGGTATCCAATAGATCTGCTGACACTTCAGCCGAGCAATCCATTGGACCATCTTATGGGAAGCGGAGAAGAGTGGATTAAGGTCTTTACAAACGACTCTCTTTCTCCTTTTAAATATTCTCAGAATATTCGGCAGTTTTTGTTACGTAAAGATTATGATTTATATCATACGAATGGGTTATGGTTATATTGTAATCACGAAACATGTTCAATTGCTCGAAAAAAGAAAAGGCCTTATCTTATAACTCCGCATGGTATGCTTTATCCAGCAGCTGTCAAACGATCGTATTGGAAAAAATGGCCTCTCCTTCAATTGTTTTTTCACACGGATATTGCTAATGCCAATTGTTTCCATGCTACTTGTCGTCAAGAGATGGAACATATTCGTAATTTTGGTTATGCTGGTCCTATTGCAATTATTCCTAATCCAACTGTTTGCCCGGATTTTTTAGACGAAATCGCTCAGCAGAAGGCTGTTGTTATGAGTCAGAAGCGAGTCCATCGTTTCGGATTTCTAGGCAGATTGCATCCCGTCAAAAAGATTGAGAATCTGCTTTATGCCATTGCTGCGCTGCCTGATAAACAGGATTGCGAATTGATTATAATGGGAAAGGGAGATCCTGATTATGAACTGTTTCTGCATAATGAAGTTACGCGGCTTCAGTTGACCAATGTTACTTTTCGAGGGTTTGTTTCAGGTCGAGAGAAGTATGAAGAACTGGTGCGATTGTCAGGATTATTTGTTCCAAGTGATTTTGAAAATTTTGGAATGATTGTTACGGAGGCTTTATCGGTCGGAACCCCGGTTATGGCCAGTTTGGGGACTCCATGGGAGGATCTGAATACATACAAATGTGGTTGGTGGGTTGATCGAGATCCCGAGAATATTGCCCATGTAATGGAGCAAATTATGCATATGCCTACGGATCAGTTGTTGGAAATGGGCCTCCGAGGAAAACATCTGGTTATGGAGAAATTTGCAGCATCGCAGGTAGCTCGGCAGATGTATGAACTGTATGAATGGTTGGGTGCGAATGCCCCTAAGCCGAAATTTGTTTATGAATGATGGGTATCATATGAGCAAAACGGTGTCATTGGATAAATATGATAATTCTTGGTATCATCCCGGTCCAGCCTGGAAACGCTTGATTTGGTATTTTACCAATGTCTCTTTTCTGAAGAATACATTTATTCCAAGTTCTTCGTTAAGAGTATTTCTCTTGCGATTGTTTGGAGCAAAAATCGGGCAGAACGTAACAATCAAACCGGGAGTAAATATAAAATATCCATGGTTCCTGGAAGTTGGAGATAATTGCTGGATTGGGGAGAATGTATGGATCGATAATTTGGCTCATGTGAAAATTGGCAATAATGTCTGCATCAGCCAAGGAGCCATGTTATTGTGTGGAAACCACAATTATAAGAAAGAAACATTTGATCTGATAACCGGAGAAATAGTATTGGAAGATGGTTGTTGGGTCGGAGCCAAGAGTGTTGTTTGTCCGGGGGTCACTTTGGCTGTGAATTCGGTCTTGAGCGTTTGTTCCGTGGCACAGCGCGATCTGGAGGCCAATTGTATTTATCAGGGAAATCCTGCCCGGGGGATAAGAACCCGAACGATCTCTTAATCGATCTTATTTAATGAAAATTACGATTATCACGGCTACCTACAATAGCTGTGCGACTCTTCGTGACACTATTGAAAGTGTTTTAAGTCAGACTTATCCAGATTATGAGCACATTATTATTGATGGGAAGTCGAAAGATGCAACACTTGATATAGTTCGTGAGTATGAACCTCGCTATCAAGGAAAGTTGCGATGGATTTCCGAGCCGGACAAGGGAATCTACGATGCCATGAACAAGGGGATCCAGATGGCGACCGGAGATGTCGTCGGGCTGCTCAATTCGGATGATTTCTATACGTCGAACGACGTGCTTGAACATGTCGCCAAGGCTCTGTCCGATCCGAACGTGGATGCCATCTATGGGGATATCCATTATGTCAATGACGACGATCTGACCCGCTGCGTCAGATACTACTCTTCGCGGGTTTTCAGCCGGGGGCTGATGCGGTTGGGATTCATGCCGGCCCACCCGTCGTTCTATTGCCGTCGGGCGATCTATGAAAAGTACGGCACGTTCGATACGTCGTTGCGCGTTGCTGCTGATTTTGAGAATCTTCTGCGTCTGATTTTTGTCAATCGGATTCGCACGAAATACATCCCGGAGGATTTTGTTACCATGCGGACCGGCGGAGCCTCTTCGTCGGGCATGGTCAGCCACAAACGAATCCTCAAAGAACACATGGTGGCTTACAAACAGAACGGAGTCTATTCGAATCTGTTTCTGGAAGGATTGCGTTATCTCTACAAAATCGGAGAAATCCTTTCATCCAAACTTTCGCATCATTAGCGACATTCCATAACATTTTATTCTTGCTGAATTCAACTTGCAAATGCAACAGAATTCTGATTAATAATTTGTTTAAAT